>Ga0209186_1000186_pt1 | contig 50324 bp, 39 predicted proteins | sample SidtaG_FD_187426 | JGI IMG/M metagenome (GOLD analysis project Ga0209186, IMG submission 187426) | Marine algal microbial communities from Sidmouth, United Kingdom - Sidmouth_Male2 metaG (SPAdes) (version 2) | ecosystem: Host-associated > Algae > Red algae > Unclassified | place: Sidmouth... | reverse complement strand
GTTTCAACTTTGGCGCCCTCTTTTACCGAGACATCAACTAGATGTTGCATGTGTTTCAATTCCGAAGCATTTACCTTCGGCCCCATATCGGTATCTTCCAACATAGGGTCGCCCACTTTCAGGGCTTTTACCATAGGGATGAATACCTTCATAAACGCATCATATATATCCTCATGGATGTACATACGCTCGTTACAGGTACATACTTGCCCGCAATTGTCGAAACGGGAATGCAGAGCGGCCTCGGCAGCAGCTTGGATATCAGCATCCGCAAAAACGATAAACGGCGCTTTTCCGCCCAGTTCCAGTTGTACGTGCGTCAAGTTTTGAGCTGCGTTTCTAGCAATTTGTTGACCGACCGGCGTAGAGCCCGTCATGGTCACCATTTTACAGATCGGGCTTTCGACCAAAGCGTTGCCCATGGCGCGACCTGGACCTGTCAGGATATTGATGACACCTGCGGGCATGCCTACCTTATTGGCAATATTCCCTAATTCCAGTGTCGTCAACGGGGTTTCCGAGGTTGGTTTTATAACGATGGTGTTCCCGGCAATTAAAGCTGGCCCAAGCTTACGGGCAGCTAAGGCAAAAGGGAAGTTCCATGCGGTAATGGCAACTACCACCCCGCGCGGTACTTTCTGGATCCAGATTTGCTCGTTCGGGTTATCCGATGGAATGATATCGCCCTCGATTCTGCGTGCACCTTCACAGGCATATTCTATAAATGAGGATGCTACGGCAACTTCAAACCGCGCCACTTTTAATAGCTTGCCCTGTTCCCTGACCAATAATTGCGCTAACATCTCAGAGTTGGCTTTTATTTCATCGGAAAACCTATATAGCATCTCCGCGCGTTCCCTTGCCGGTAACCTTTTCCATTCTTTTTGGGCTTTATCAGCAGCCTCCAAAGCCTCAATGGCTTCTTCCGCCGTTCCGTTCTGAACGCTGGCAACGACCTCTTCAGTAGATGGGCTGATAATATCGATGGTCTCACCAGATGTGGATGTTCTCCATTCGCCGTTTATAAATAATTTGTATTCTTTTATTTCTGACATCTTTTAGTAGTTTATTTGTTTAGTTTTAGTTTATCTCCCCATCCAGCCACCATCAACAAGAACGATGGCGCCATTCATGTAGCTTGCTGCTTCTGAGGCCAAAAACACGGTTGGCCCTGCGAAATCCGTCGGTTTTCCCCATCGTGCTGCTGGAATCCTTGATAGGATGGATTCTGAACGTGCCGGGTCGTTACGTAAGGCCTCGGTATTATCCGTTGCTATATATCCCGGTGCGATGGCGTTCACGTTCACGCCTTTGCCCGCCCACTCATTGGCAAATGCCATGGTCATCTGGCCAATGGCACCTTTGCTTGCCGCATATCCCGGAACCGTAATACCGCCCTGGAACGTTAGTAACGATGCCGTAAAGATGATTTTGCCATGCCCCCTGTTTACCATTTCCTTGCCAATCTCCCTGGTCAGGATAAATTGGGCGTTTTGGTTCACTTCGATAACCTTGTCCCACATCTCGTCCGGGTGTTCCGCTGCCGGGGCACGCAAGATAGTTCCCGCGTTGTTTACCAGGATATCGATTTGCGGGTGGTCTGCCTTTAGAGCTCCGATAAATTCGTACAACGATTTTCTGTTCGAAAAATCACATTGGTAGGCACTAAAGTTTTTACCTCTTGACCTGACCTCTTTTTCAACGTCACTTCCATTTTCCAAGGATGCCGAGACTCCAATAATATTGGCTCCCGCCTCTGCCAGGCCAATGGCCATCGCTTTTCCTATTCCTCTTTTGCAACCTGTTACCAAGGCTGTTTTTCCTTCTAAGCTAAATGTGTCTAAGATACTCATTTCTTGATTTTTTTTTTGATGGTTTAGTTTATAATGAACAATCCATGAGCACTTTCATGCCATCAGGATTACTATCGATATTTTCAAATACGTTTTGGATGTTGCTCAATGGCTGCACATCTGTAATCATATCTTCAAATGGCAGTTCGTTTGCCGTGATAAGTTCGATGGATTTCTCATAATCCTCTTTCTCATAGACACGTGCACCGATAAGCTTTAATTCTTTCCAGAAGAACTTGAACAAATCGACGGGCCTTGGTTGCCCATGGATGGCTACCATCAATATCCGCCCTCTTATGCCCGCTATTTCAGTCATGATATCCAATGCCGGTTGTACGCCTGCCACTTCAAAAACGACATCGGCCAAGCGCCCTTCGGTCTGCTCTTTTACGTATTCAACTAAATTTACCTTTAACGGACTTACGGCATGTAGTCCCATGGATTTGGCCTTGGCGATTCGTTTTTCATTGACTTCCGAAATGACCACATTTGCTCCTGCTTCCTTAGCCACCAAGGCTACCAGAAGACCGATTGGCCCGCCCCCTAGAACAACGGCGGTCTCCCCTGCGGCCAATCCGCTCAATCGCACATCGTGGGTCGCTACGGACAATGGCTCGATCAACGCTGCCAATTTTAAATCGGTATCTGCTTTCAGTTTGTGAAGTGTGAATGCCGGTACGTTCCAATATTCTTGCATCGCGCCAGGACTATCGATTCCGATGAATTTTAACTCTTCGCATATATGGTTAAACCCTTTATCGGACGGTTTTACCTTTCTGTCATCCAAAGGCCTGACCACAACCTTATCGCCTTTTGCGTAACCTGAAACACCCGAACCTACGGCATCGATAACTCCGGACATTTCATGCCCGATGGTTTCTGGCATATTTACCCGTTTGTCCATCATACCGTGGTAGATATGAACATCTGTTCCACATACCCCAACATAGGCCACTTTTATTCTTACCTCTCCAGCGCCGGGATGTTCTATTTCTTTTTCAATGATATTGAAGGTCTTGTTTCCTTCGTATTGGGTTGCTTTCATGAATTAATTGATTTTTTTATATTAGTTTAATAGTTATAGTTTCAGACTCTAAACCATCACTCTTAGCGGTGATCTTAACGTCTCCAGTTTTATTTTTTGCCTTTATAATTAATAAAGTTTTACCATTATGTGTAGTTCCTTTTTTTGAATAGAATGTTTCCACGCTTTTTTTCCAACCGTTATCTATGCCTAAAAGTTCCGCATTGCCATCAATTTCAAAGGTGATTGATTTATCGTCGGTTTTTACAGGATTTCCATTCCCATCAGTTAGTTGAAGTACTATATGCGATACATCATAATGGTTTGCTTTAATTGTTTTTTCTTCAGTAGAAAGTTGGATTTTTGTTGCCCTTTTTGCTGTAATAATTTTTTCAGAGATTTTTTCACCATTTTTAACGCCCTTAGCAGTCAAAGTTCCATCTTTAAAAGTAACGGCCCACTTATAAATGTGGTCTTCAAAATCAGATAGTTTCTTTCTGCCAAGAGATTTTTCATTTAAAAAAAGTTCAACTTCATCACAGTTTGAGTAAATTTCGACTGAAATCATTTCATTTTCAGTGTAATTCCAATGGTCATTTACATCTTGCCATTCCCAAAGGGCATGCTTCCATTTTTCAAGGTCTTTTGCAACGATGTTTCCGCTTTTATCTAATTTATTTAAAGATTTTTCAATATTTTGTGTTGCAATATGGATATGCGGTTCTTCATTCCAAAGCGTTTTCATCATATGATATGACCCTTTTTTGAATCCAGCAGAGTTTAATAATCCAGAAGGCTGTACACGTACTGGCCAAGAATCTCTAATTTCCCCCATGTAATCTATACCTGTCCATAAAAACGTCCCTGAAATAAATGGGCGTTCCATGATAAATTTCCATTCATGGTACTGTGCCAAATTTTCGGTTCCCATAATAGGTTTATCTGGGTAATTTTCGTGCCCATAATCGTATAGCACTCGTCTGTAACTATAACCAATAACATCCAATGCATCTGTATAACCAGATAAGTGGCTGGCCGATGGTAAAATCAAATTAGCGGTAACCGGCCTTGTTGTGTCTAATTCTTTTACCCACATGGATAATTTTTTTGCGGTTTCACCAATATCGTATTTTTCTTTCGGAAGGGTTTTTAGTTGCTTTTTAATTTCTTTGGTTGAATTTGGTGGCTTAGACCAGAAATAGTTACCGTTCCAGTCCATATTGTTAAAAAAACCAGTTGCTGCTGCATTTCTTGGATACGTCCATTCAATTTCATTACCAATACTCCATTGAAAGATTGATGGGTGGTTTCTATGGCTTAAAATAATTGTATTAAGGTCTTTTTCCGCCCACTCTTGAAAATGTTCGCCATAACCTCGAGTAATATAATCTGTGCTTTTTGATTCGTTTTGATTAAAGCGTTTGTCTTTTGGGTTGTCCCATTCGTCAAATAATTCGTCTTGAACCAAAAAACCCATTTCATCGCAGAGATCTAAAAACTCTGAAGATGCTGGATTATGGGATATTCTAATCGCATTAACACCGGCATCTTTTAAAATTTGTAGTTTACGACTCCAAACCCCTTTTGGCACAGCAGCACCAACTAAACCGCCATCGTGGTGTAAGCAAACCCCTTTAATTTTCATGTTTTCTCCATTTAGGAAAAAGCCTGTATTTGCGTCAAATTTTATAGTTCGAATACCAAATTTACTGTTATAAACATCTATAACTTCATTATTTTTAATGATGGATATGGAAGCTTTATATAAATTAGGATTTTTTACCCCCCATAGTTTAGGGTTTTTAATGCTTATATTTTGAATGATTTCTTTATTACTATTTGGCTCAATATTTATTTCTTTTTCTTTTAAGGCAACTTCGTGTCCTTCTAAATCCATAATTTTAGTTGATAGTATAAAATTTTCATTAGAGGAAAAATCATTTTTTAGATTAATATTAAATTTAATATTTGCATTTTTTTTAGATACTTTAGGCGTGGTTATATAGGTGCCCCAAATAGGAATGTGTAATTTGCTTTTTGTAATAAGTTCTACGTTTCTATATATTCCAGCACCAGTATACCACCTACTATCAGCATAGCGGGTATGATCGACTTTTACAGTTATAACATTTTGGTTACCATATTGATTTAAATATGGTGTAATATTATAATAAAAAGGGGAGTAGCCATAAGGGTGAAAACCTAATTTATGGCCATTAATCTCCGTGGTTGTATTATTGTATACACCATCAAAAAGTATATAGTTTATATTGTTTTCATCGAAAGGTAAATCAAACGTTTTTTTATAAAAACCATAACCTTTACTGGGTATATAGCCCGTTGCGAAAGCATCTTTGACCAGTGTAGAATCAAACTTACCTTTTATAACCCAATCATGAGGCAGATTAATAGTGTTAAATTTATCATTGGTAATTGCATTCGCATTTTCATTTTCTTGTGAGAGATAGAATTGCCAATTAAGATTGAAATCTGATGTGTTGTTTTTATTTTTTAAATGCTCTACAGAATTATTACAACTAAATAGAATAAGGTACAATAATATTATAATCTGAAATTGTTTCATTACGTATTTTATTCTAAGCAGTTAAGTTATTCAAAACACTGGGGTTTGAATTAATTTGTTAGATGATGTTTTATGGGGATCAAGTCATTGCTTTAAAATAACCCAAAATAATTCAACAAAAAAGATAATAAACTTGATTCTTTAATTATGAATTTTTTTGCAATATTTTAAGTGCTTGTAGGTACTGCTATATTACAAAAAGAGTATGGGTTTGGGAAATTTATACTAAATAAAATTACTATTTGAGAAAGCTAAGAACACTTTTTACTACTAGAATAATACTAAACAGGTTTTGTTAGTTGAAAAAATAACTAGACTTAAACTTGACGATGTAATTATGTTATGAATAATTCTTTCTGCTATATTACTTTTTGCTATATTTATTAAAAAAGTTTTTATGTTAAGTTTATATAAAGCAGTTTATTTTTTTGTTATTTGGTTTTCAGTTACTTAAAAAAAATATGTCTAGTTTTGGTTTGCTTAATGTAAGATTTTTAAAATTTGGGATATTTTCCAATCTATGTTAAATAATATGTTAAGAGCTTATATTGTAAAGTTTTGTATTCTTCTATTCTTTGGAGCGGTTTATTCTCAAAATGATTTTATTCAGGATTCTTTAGTAAAAAAAGCAAAACGGTTAAAATTTAAAAATCCAGAGATTGCAGCCTCGTATTTGAAAAAAGGATATGAGATAAATTTAAAAGAAAAGGATACTGCTAAAGCTATTTACTTTTTAATTGAAATGTCTGAATTGTATTCGCATAATGTCAATTACGGAAAATCTTATGATGGTTTTTGGGAGGCGTTGTTGTTAGCAGATAAATCTAAGGATTCAATTGCAATGTCTAAAATATATCATCAATTGGGTTGGTTATATGGCTTTTATAAAAGAGATAAAGAAGCTGTAAAAAAGTTTGATATATCGAATAAAATTAGAAATAGACTAATTAATAAAACTAACAAGGATGACATGTTAAGTTATATAGTCTCTAATTACTTTGCCGTAATTAATTTATACAGGGACTTAAAAAATTATGACAAGGCTAGCGTGTATTTGGATAGTGCCTACCAATTTCAAAATAAAATTAAGGATAAGCCTAAAAGTTATTATTTAGAGGCTGAAAAGGGTTATTTGGCATCTATTAGTGGAGATTTTAATTTGGCATTACAACAGCTCAATACCGCAAAAAGGCATTTTGAAGTCGAAGATCCTTCGTATTTAGTAATTATAGAAATGTTTTTTGGTGATGTATACAAAAGAATGAAAATGTTTGATGCAAGTGCTAGACATTATAAAAAATCTTTAGAAATTTCAAAAAAATATAATAGACATCTAAATACTGATTTAATTGTATACAATTCACTCTCTAATTTATATTTAAGTCAAAATAATTTTGAAGAGAGTTATAAGTATTTAGAAAAAGAGAAAACCCTTAACGATAAGATATTTGGAAGATCGAGTGAAAATAGCCACCACCTTTTGCAGATTAAAGATTTATATAGAATTGAGAAGAAAAGGCAAGATGATATTAAAAATCAAGAACGTATAAAACAATTGGAGCATGAAGATAAAATTTGGTTACTCAAATCTGTAATTCTTGGATTAACTATATTGTTTTTATTAATATATGGATATTTGGTTATTAAATATATGCGAAACAGGCATAAATTAGAAAAATTGAATTTAAAAGAAACTCAAAAAATAAAAACCCAAAAGCATAAAGAAATAATAGAATTAAAAAATAAAGAACTCACTCAATCAGCATTACGGCTTGTTGAAAAAGATGGGTTTATAAAAAAGATTAAGATTAGGTTAGAAAATCAAAAAGAAAAAATAGATGTTGTTGATATAAAACGCATTCTTAGATTATTTGAGGGCACATCTAATAGTAATTGGAAAGAGTTTGAAGCTAGATTTACTTCAATAAATAGAAGTTTTTATTCAAATTTAAAAAAACACTACCCTGTATTAACACAAACTGATTTGAGAATGTGTGCGCTGGTGAAACTAAATTTTACAAGTAAGGATATATCAAAACTACTTAGTATTTCGATAGAAAGTGTCCATACTTCCCGGCACAGACTTAGAAAAAAACTTAATTTAAAAAGAGGGGATAATTTAGAAGAATTTATGGATAAATTTTAAATCCCTTTTAAGTTTTTTATTATTAGAGTAAGTTGTTGGTCTTTTTAAGTATTTGAAATACTGTTATTTAATAAATTATTTCGTAAATTTAGTCTAGTTTATTTAGCGTTCAAAAATGATTATGTTCAGTTTTTGTCGAGTTGTTTTGTATTGTTTATTAAATTGTCTTGCTAAATTTACTACTTAAACTAAATTAAATTAAATATGAAATTCAACTTATGTTTAAAACAAAGTTATAAACGCGCTATGGCTTTTGCTTTGTTTTTTATTGTTTGTGGTGCAATTCAATCACAAAACGTCACGATTAATGGAATTGTTACCGATGGAAACATGCCCTTACCCGGTGCCAGTGTTTTGGTAAAAGGAACATCAAACGGAACAGTTACCGATTTTGATGGTAATTATGAAATCTCCGCTAGCTCAAATGCTATATTGGTTTTTAGTTATTTGGGTTATGTTACAAACGAGGTGCCTGTTCAAAACAGAACAAGTATTGATATTGCTCTTGAGGAAAATTTATCGCAACTAGATGAAGTTGTCGTAGTAGGTTACGGAACACAAAAGAAAAAGGAAGTAACAGGAGCCGTCGTTCAAGTTAAATCTGATATTATCTCACGTGCCCCTGTTTCAGATATTGGTGAATCACTTCAAGGAGTTGTTGCTGGTGTTAATGTTCAGGCTGCAAGTGGCCGCCCTGGTGAAGCTGCAAATATTCAAATTAGAGGTGTTGGCTCTTTATTGGGTAAACTAGAGCCCTTATACGTTGTAGATGGAGTGCCTTATGAATCGAACCCTAATATAGCGCCAGATCAGGTAGAAAGCATGGATATTCTTAAGGATGGTGCCGCCGCTGCTGTATACGGTGTAAGAGCATCGAACGGTGTTATATTAATTACAACAAAAAGAGGTAAGCCGGGTAATTTCGCAGTGAATTTCTCAACTTTTACAGGTATCCAAAATATTACTTCAGGAACACCTTTAATGAATACACAGCAACAGTTATTTGCTGACTTTTCTGTTGATAACGTTTTGAATGCTGGTAACCTTCCAGGATACTTTATTACGACACCGGAATTATTAGATTATGATACTAATTTTGTCGAAGATGTTCAAAATAATAATGCTCTTATTCAGAATTACGATCTAGGCATAACTGGTGGGAGCGAAAATTTGAGCTTAAGTTTTGCAACTAGTTATAATGATCAAAAAGGTGTTGTGATTAAATCTGGATTTAACAGATTAAGTTCTAGATTGACTGGGCAATTCAAAAAAGGAAAATTTAAGGTATTTGCTACTATAGGGCTTTCTGAAGAAAATAGAGATCAAGAACCTTTTGCTTTGTATGAATATAGTATCGGACAAAATCCATGGCAAATTCCTCTCGGGGATTTAGATATTAGTGGCGATAACGTTGTTAATATTCCTGTAGATAACACTATATATTTTGGTTTTTTAGCAAAACAATTACAAAATATTGATGAGCGAAATGTAACCACATCCAATATTGCATTAAACTTAGAATATCAAATTTCACAAAACCTATCATATAAAATTAGCGTAAGTAATAATACATATGATTACAAAAGAAAATTCTTCAGGCCATCTTATTTCATATTTGGATTAGATGGCAAAAGGAACGATACTGCTTCAACACTTGAGGCGCAACTCCAAGAGGATTATCTGTTTTCTGATAGACAGGTTATAGAAAATATGTTAAATTATAAAGTAGGTTTCGGAAAACATAAATTTGACGCTATAGTTGTGTCCTCTTATGAGCAATTTGAATCCAAAAACCTTTCTATTGGTGGTATTGGATTCCCTACCAATGATACCCAGGAAATTGGGCAAGCATTTTCAACAAACTCTCCAACTAGTTTTGTGAATACGTATACATTGGCTGGTTTATTAGGAAGGTTACAATATAATTATGATGAGCGTTACCTGCTGTCATTAAGTATGCGTAGAGATGGTTCTTCGAAATTTGGAGAAGATAATCGATATGCGGTTTTCCCATCGGCCTCAATAGGTTGGAATGTTGCTGAAGAATCTTTTTTTAAAAATTCAGCTATTGGAAACTCGGTAAATAGCTTAAAATTAAGAGCGAGTTATGCACAAGTAGGAAATCAAGATGTTCAACCATATGTTGCGGCAACTCAAATTGAAACTGGTGTTAATTATTTATTTGGCCCGAATGAAACATTGGATTCTGGATTGATACAAAGAAGATATTCAAACCCCGATTTAAAATGGGAAACAAGTACGTCTAAAAATATAGGTGTTGATTTAGCCATGTTTAAAAACAGATTGACCTTCACGGGAGATATTTATAGTAATGATAAAAAAGATATGTTACTCCCTTTTCAAACGCCGCCATCAGGAGGTACAACAGCACCAGGTGCAGAAACACTTTATAATCCTATTTTTATAAATGCTGGAAAAATGACCAATGAAGGAATTGAACTAGCTTTAGGATATAAAGGTCAATTCAAAAATGGATTGAAATATAACGTATCATCAACATTCACAAAAAATATAAATGAAATAGTTGATTTAAACGGTATTAATCGAGGTTATCCAGACGGAAGACCAACATTTTCTTTAGGAAGTAGTATAGACCAAACTACATTTTTTGCAGTTGGACGCGAGGCTGGTGCTTTCTTCTTACTTAAAAATGAAGGCGTTATTAAAACGGATGAAGAATTAGCAGAATATCAAACACTAAGTCCAACAGCATCAAAAGGTGATATAAGATATGCTGATATTGATGGTAATAATATAATTGATGAGCAGGACAGGGTTTATGCTGGTTCTGGTCAAGCAGAATTTGAAGCAGGTTTAAATATTGATTTAACTTATAAAAACTGGGATTTAACCGTACAATCTTACTTGTCTTATGGAGCAGAATTGTTTAACGGCTCACGTTTTTTTGCATACACACAAGGAAGACATTTAGATCAATTTTCTCAATGGTCTCCACAGAACCCTAATTCTGATATTCCTAGTTTTAGAAATAGCGAAGCTACAGAAAGCGTGAGAGCAAGATCTGATTATTGGATAGAAGATGGTACATATTTAAGAATACGTAATATCACATTAGGGTATTCTTTACCACAAGATGTTATGAATAAAATTAATATGTCTAGTATTAAGTTTTATATTACTGGGTTTAATCCATTTACGTTTACTAATTACAGCGGATATGATCCAGAAGTTGGTGGAAATGGTATTAGCACTAGAGGAGTTGATAGAGGAAATTATCCTGTAGCGAGAAGATTTGTTTTAGGAGCTAAAATGATGTTTTAATAATAAAATTAGAAAAAATGATAAAATTTATAATAAAATACAGAACATTACCAATTGCAATAATTGCATGCGTTATGTTGTCGCTCTCAAGTTGTAATGAAGAAGAGTTTTTAAACGTTGATAACCCAAACTCCATTACAGATGCTACGTTTTGGAAAACAGCTACTCAATTTAATAGCGCATTAACTACCGTATATGCTGCAATGCAATTCCAAGCTGTTAGTGGCAGTGGATTATCTCAAGAAATAATAAGAACCGATATTGCAGACACCTATTCGTTTTTTGGAAGATGGAATATTTTCAGACAATTAACATATACAGATAATAGTGAGCAATTAGTTAACAAATGGAACCAATTATATATTGGTGTTTTTAGAGCTAATCAAGTCATCAATAATATTGAAATAGCAGACGATTCAGTTTTTGCTCCAAATGAAAAAGAGTCAATATTAGCGCAAGCTAGATTTTTAAGAGCGTTCTTTTATTTTGAATTAATCCATACTTATGGTCAAGCTGTAATACGTACAGAAATTTCACCATCTGATTTGAATAAACCAACAAGTACTATTCAAGAAGTTAATGAGCAAATAATTATTCCAGATTTAAATTATGCGAAATCAAATTTGCCTGCAGTTTGGACAGATAGCAAAGATTTAGGCCGAGTAACATCAGGAACTGCAACATCATTGCGAGGTAAAGTTTATTTATACGACAAACAATGGGGTCCTGCTGCTGCTGATTTTAAAGAAGTTATTGAATCGAACGCTTATGCATTAACTCCAGAGGTTTTAGATAACTTTACAGATCAAAATGAATTTAATTCAGAATCCATTTTAGAAGTCGCTTATAGTGCAACGGAAAATCCTGGTGCTAATGGCAATAATGTAGATGATACACCGTTTGCATCTGGAGCGGAAGCTAATGCTGTTGCTTCAAACTATACATCCATTGGAGGTTTTGGTGGATTTAATGTAGTAGTCTCAAATCTGTATTTACACGAGTTATTTACAAATGATGAAATAGATACAGATAACCCAATTAATACAGATAATAATCACTCTAGACGCCTTTCTGCATCTATTTGTCCGAAGGATTTTGAAGGTACTTATTATGGTGTAGATAATACCGCTGCTAACGTACATACATATAGGGGTTTGGGTTTAACTGCACTGGTAAAAAAATACACAAATTGGTACCAAGGCACATCTGAAACTCCTTTAGGACGTAGTGGTATCAATTTTAGGCATATACGTTTAGCTGATATCTATTTAATGTATGCAGAAGCAATGTTAAACGAAAGCTCTGATATTGATGAAGCCATAAAATATATTGACTTAGTAAGAAAAAGAGCAGGAGTAATAACCATTCAGCAATATTTGGACGCTAATAGCAATACGTTTCCACAACTCCATATTAGTGAACAGGTTAATGGCACACAGCCAATGGTCTCTCCTACAAAAGATAATATTATGACGCATATTCAAATGGTCGAAAGACCTTTAGAACTTTGTTTTGAAAACCATAGATGGAGAGACTTGGTACGTTGGGGTATAGTAAAAAATGTACTTACAACTATGGGTAGTGATTTAGAGTGGAGAAGAGACAATTTGAGTACAATTTTAAATGAAGAGCCTCTGTTTATCGAAGGGACTGTAAATTTACTTTCTCTTATTGGTATAGAAAAGTATAATCCTGGAGAACACGATTACTTTTATATTCCAGCAGCAGAACAACAATCAAATACCGGATTGTAATAGACTATTTTAATGTAAATAAAAAAGAAAAATGAAAACAAAATTAAAATTTTTAATATCAATTTTAGTGATTGCGTTTGGATTACAATCTTGTGATGATATATACGACAATCTAGATACAAGTGAAGCTAACAGTAGAGTAATTGTAACCTCACAAATGAATTTTGATAATGCCGTTAGAGTTGGTAACAGTATAACATTTGGAGATGTTTCTTCTGGCGTAGAATCGAGGTTATGGACGTTCCCGGAAGGCATTGCAAATATATCTGGATCTGATAATAATATTACGGCAACCGAACAAAATGTAAAAGCTTTTTTTAAAGTTGCAGGACAGTATGATGTAACTTTAAATCAAGTTTTTAAAGGAGAAGCGTACGATTTGAGTAGTCCAAATACGATTGGTAAAATTGTTGATACTACTATAGTAGTTACTGTTTATGATAATATAAAATCTGTAATTAAAGCTAATTATTTGGAAGCTGATGGAACCGTTGGTGCAGAATTAGATATGGATAATGATGCTGAAAATGAAGTAACTGCTGGTAAGTCTATTCAACTAACTTATACTAGTGAAGGTTTACCAACTAAATTTGTTTGGAATGTGGAAGGTGGAAACCCGCTTCAAATTGTAAACCCTAAAGAGCCAGCTAATGTGAAGTACAGTAAATTAGGTACATATGATTTACAATTTATAGCTTCAAACCCGAGACCTTTTGATGCTGATACTATAAGCATATCAAACTTTGTGAAAATAATACCTTCAACAGAACCTGTAACTTTAGATAGGGTTTTTGAAAAAACAGACAAAATAGTAGGACTTGAGTTTAGCAGAGAAATGGATGGTGAAACCATTAGTAAAAATGATTTTACTGTAAATTATGAAACTGCTACAGGTTCAACTATTACGCCAAGTATTAGTAACATAAGTGTAGATCCTGTTGAGGGCAATATTATACTTATTACTTTAGGCGAGCCTTATTTTAATGATGATACAGTAACGGTCTCATATACCCCTGGTGCTTTACGTACAACAGATGTTGTAGCGGCAACCGCATTTACCGATGTGGTTTTAACTGATATTATTAAAATCAATACTTTAAACGGGAGTAACTACGATTTTAGTTTTGAAACTTCAACTGACGCCAAATGGCAAAATTTAGGTTGGGGAGGTTTTACGGATTATACAAGTCAAATATCTTCTGCTCAAGCTCAAGATGGTGAAAAAAGTATATATATTGAAATGGCTGCTGGTGATGGTATGATTATGGGGCATAGAAATGATGTTGGGGAATTTATTGATTTTCCAACCAAAGCCAATACCCTATATGAAATTGGGGTATGGGTATATGTAACTGATTTAGGTAACTATACAGCGGGAAGCCCACCTGATTTACGTTTTTATTGGAATCCTAATACAGATTGGGGTGTGTCGGCTCATACAAATTTTCTGAACACTTTTGAAACAAATAAATGGGTTTATGTGTCCTTAAGAACTGATAAATTTGGAGACACTAATACATCATTCATGATACGCGGCTTTAATCAAACTAATGCTGCTCCTTTAAAATTTTATATGGATAATATAACTGTTGCTGAATTAAAGTTAAGACCTTAAAATACTTGATTTTATATAATTTATTAAAAGGGTGTCTTGTTTAAAGGCACTCTTTTTTTGTTATTAAGTTCAAACGAGTTCTAGATATTAAGTTGCTCTTTACTAAAATCAATTGGTGTTTTTCAAGTAAATTTTTTTTAAAAGTTCTTATAAAATAGAATATATCGTACAGTCCCATTTTTTCTGTAATTCCGTTTAAAAAAATCAAAAGTCATTAACAGCTATAATTGAGCTCTCTGTATTCTCTCGGATTTAATATATTTTACAGGTCTCATGCCAAAACCCTGTTTAAAAATTCTTGAGAAATGATTTTTGCTAAGTTTGCAATAAGTGTGCACATCTTTAACGGTTAGCATTTTTATACCAATTTAACTATATATTCAAGCTTTTCTTGATAGTGATTTTTTTTGTTTAGCTATCTATGCGTACGAAAATATGTCCCAATTAAAAAGTTAAAGGGATATTATGTTATACTTTAAATAAAGCTGTTTTTTACTATATGTTTTTAAAATTGAATTGTAGTAACTTTGGTGAAACTTAAAGTGATTTTAAATTAATATACTCAATCGGACTATTGTTTTACTGCCCAATTTATTTTAGTTTCAATTAATAATCTCAACAATCCCAAAAAATTAAATTTTTATATTCTTTATTTTATTTGAAAATAAAAATTTGTAAATATTAAGTACTAACATCTACCAAATGTCTAAAAATTAAACTATGGATTTTATTTTATATTGTAAATAAATGGGGTCTAAGTATAAATTAAACGTAAATGTAAACACTATTATATATGAATATATCAAAATACAGATATGTATTTCGTCGATAAAATAAGTTATTTAAACTGAAAGTGTTAAAATTAAATGCATTACATCGATTAATAATGTATTTAATCGTCTGTTTGTATTTAAAATTTATATATTTGGAGTGTACTAAATAACACACTTTTTAGTTCAATGGATTAATTAATTAATATTTGCATTATGTTGTTTTATAAGGTAACCCCAAATCTAGCGTCATAATAATAAAGCAAATTGAAGAAAAAGCCGAGTTTGAGGGAACTCGGTTTTTTTATGCTTTAAACTTACTTAAATTATTGTCTAATTTATATACCGGCGTATCATAGTTATTTTGAATGTCGTAGTTGTTTTATGCAACTAAAAAAATCAAATGTAAATAAAACATTTTTTTTCTTCATTAAAACAGCCTAAAGCGTTTTAATAATTCTAAATGTTAAATTAATTCGTTTTCCTACATTTTTTTTTGTTTTTGGTATTTGGTGTAACCAGTTAGCCTGGGTTGCGCCTTTCATTAATAACAAACTGCCGTGTTGTAAAATAAGTTTCTTTTTTAGTGTTTTATCATGTCTATGCTTTAAATGAAAAAACCTTTCTGCACCGAATGATATTGAAGCTATAATTGGGTTTTTCCCTAGTTCTTTTTCATTATCTGCATGCCAACCATTACTATCGGTTCCATCGCGGTATAAATTTGCTAAACAACTCGTAAAATTAATATTTAGCTCAGTTTCAATGGCATACTTAATTTTTAGTAAATCATTTTCAAAAGGGTTTGGTTGCATGGTAATATTACTATACTTATAACTGATTTTATTATCAGCATAAAAAGCTGTTAAACGAGGTTGTAAGTAGGTTTTTCCAAAAACGGTAATATTATCCTGTTTCCAATTAATTTGCTTCAATAATTTTTTATAATAGCTAGCAGCCTGAATAGGATTAAAAAAATCCGGATAATAATGAACATCGGCATCCTTAAGATTTAAATTTATGGCACTTTCAAAAAGCATGTTCTTTTATTTTCTAAATTAGCATAATTTAAAATTATAATGAAGTATATCGTAACATTTTTAGTATGTATTATTTTTACCAGTTTAAATGCACAGCTACCAAAGGGGTTTGTTTATGTGGATAGTATAATTCCAGATTTGGATGTTGAATTGCGATATCACACCCCAAATAATTTTGTAGGTAAAGAAATAGCGGGTTATAATTCCAATAGGCTCATATTAACAAATAATGCGGCTAAAGCTTTAAAGCAAGTTCATAACGCTTTACAAGAAAAAAACCTTTGTTTAAAAGTTTATGACGGATATAGACCGCAACGGGCGGTTAATCATTTTATAACATGGGCTAGAAATTTTAGTGATACCATTACTAAATCTATATTTTATCCAAAAATTGCAAAAAAAAATTTGTTTAAAGCGGGTTATATTGCTTCTAGATCTGGACATAGTAGGGGGAGCACGGTTGATTTAACTATAATTGATGGCAACACAGGCGTGCCATTAGACATGGGAAGCCCCTACGATTATTTTGGAGAAGAATCCTGGGTTGCTTACAATGATATAACAAATATGCAAAAAGCTAACAGGCAATTACTTCAAACCTTTATGTTAAAGTTTGGTTTTAGAAATTATCCAAAAGAATGGTGGCACTTTACGCTTCGCTGGGAACCATTTCCAAATACTTATTTTGATTTTCCTATTGAATAAAAACTGATACATTTTTAATCAGTTATGAATAAAATCATTTTTAGATTTTAACTATTTTACTTTTATATAAAGTCTTTAATACCAGCGTTTTTTTTTCTTTTTAGAAGCTTCACTCTTACGTCCTTTTCTATGTCTGCTACCTGTTTTTTTTGATTTATGAACAATTGGTTTTGCTTTTGGGTCAAGTGGATAAGGGTGATCTTCAATGATATCCAATTGTAATTGAATAAGTTGTTGTATGGATTTTATATAACCCTTTTCGTCAGCAGAACACAATGAATAAGCCATACCTGTATTTCCCGCTCTGGCCGTTCTACCAACTCTATGAACATAAGTCTCAGGTAAGTTTGGCAAATCAAAATTAACTATAGCATTAATATCATTAATATCGATTCCGCGAGCAGCCACATCTGTAGCTATTAAAATATTTACTTCACCTTTCTTAAATTTATTTAAAGCATCTTGTCTTGCAGTCTGACTTTTATCACCATGAATACTATTTACTTTATAATCGTTTTTTAAAAGTGTTTTCTCCAACTTATCAACACCAAATTTTGTTCTCCTAAAAATAATAATACGTCCTTTGATAGTGTTTCTGAGTAAATGTAAACACAATTCAATTTTATTTTTTTTAGGGACATAATATAATAATTGAGATACGTTTTTTGAAGTCGAGGAATTCTGAGTTACTTCAACACGTTCAGGCTTATTTAAAATCGTATTTGCTAATTGCTCAACCTTATATGGGATGGTAGCGGAAAACAACAGAATCTGTTTATCCTTAGTACATAATCGCTCAATCTTTTTAACATCATCAATAAAGCCCATGTCAAGCATCAAATCTGCTTCATCTAAAACCAACGTTTCAACATAATCCAAATTTATGATATCTTGTTTATGTAGGTCCAATAAACGGCCTGGTGTAGCAATTAAAATATCAACCCCTTTTTTTAAAACACTTTTTTGGAGATCGATGGATGCACCACCGTAAATAACCGTAGTTTTTAAATTAGTATATGTGCTATAGCTTTTAAAGTTTTCTTCAATTTGTATAGCAAGTTCTCTAGTGGGACTCACAATTAACGATTTAATTGTTTTTCGTTTTTTAGAAACGTCTTGTACCTGTATTAACGATTGTAAAATAGGTAATGCAAATGCTGCTGTTTTACCTGTTCCAGTTTGTGCTGAGACAATCAAATCTTTTCCATCTAAAACAATTGGGATGGTTATTTCTTGTACTAAAGTAGGGTGTTCATATCCAACTTTTGCAATAGCTCGTAAAAGTGGCTTGTTAAGTTTTAAAGTTTTAAAGGACATTTTAAGCGGTGTTTATTACAAATATATGGTAAAGAATTGCGATAATCCTTAATTGAAACTAACCTAAAACTTTAAAATATAGTATTTTATCGAATAGTTAAGTTATAAAATTAATATTCTATCAATAAATTTTATTTGTAAATCTAATTTCCTATACTTTTGTAAGTAAATCCCAAATTCTATTGAAATTATTCAAATTTACTTATTTATTTTTTTTCTTTAGTCTGTCTTTCATTTATGGCCAAAACAAAGAGAAATCCGTGATAGATTCTCTTTTTAAAGAGTTGGATAAAGCTAGAATACCTTTTGAGAAAGATAAATTTGGAGAAACTATAAAAATTACCAGTGGTATTCTGCAAAAGGCTAAAGAAATTAATAGTTTAAGAATTCAAGCCCATTGCTATAACGTTCTTGGGAATTCTTATTTTGAAATCAATGATAGTTTAAGCTTTGATTATCTCTTTAAAGCTAGAGATGCATTTATAAAGATTAATGACTCTCTCGTGCTTACATCTATACTAAGTAATATTGCTACAAATTATATAGAGAAAGGTAATAATTTACAAGCTGAAAAGTATATTCGACAAGCATTAAAAATCACTAAAAATAAAAAAGACCAGCAGCGTTACAGGATTTATCCACTCTTTAATCTTGCTGATCTTTTAATAAATAAAGGAGATTACAGACAAGGTATTTTTCATGTATTTGAAGTATTAGACATCTGTAATAGTAGTGATTATGATAATAGTAGAGGTATAATCGGAGATTCTTACGAATTATTATCATACGCCTATTATAAATTAGGTAATAAAGATAAAAGTGAGTTTTATTTTAAAAAATGTGAAGCTTTTTCAAAAAAACATAAATACTTAACTGTTTTAATTTTTCTGTATGACAGACGACAAAATTTATATAAAGCTGACGGTGAATTTGAGAAAGCTTATAACTTATTAGATAAATATACTAAGGCTTCTGACTCTTTGAATAAAATAGAAGAATTTGAAGTAGTAAAGAAAATTGAAGCTAATACTTCCCTTGATAAAAGTAAGGAGCAATTAGCTTTAGCTAAAGAAGAACATGCCATTCAAAAAGCCATTATAAATAAAGGTATATTTTTTACTTTTCTACTTGTATTCCTGATTCTAAGTTTAATAATTTGTCTTTATTTTATTTATTTAAAAAACAAAACCTACAAATTAGCTAAAGAAAATGCTGAGGAACTATCAAAAGTAAAAAGTGATTTCTATTCCGAGATAAGCCATGAGCTTCGTACACCATTATACGCTGTCATAGAACTTTCAAGATTGTTGCTTAAGGAAAATTTCAATAATGAGCACAAAGAGTATTTGGAATCGCTTAATTTTTCTGGTAACCATTTACTATCTTTAATTAACAATGTGTTAGAATTAAATAAAGTTGAATCTGGGAAAATAAAATTACAAATAATAAACTTCAGTTTAAAAACTTTGATAAATAATATTACAAAGAGTTTAGAGTATGCACTGCGTGACAGTAATAACAAAATACATGTTAATTATGATTATGAAATTCCAAAATATCTAGAAGGTGATTCTTTAAAATTATCACAATTATTAATTAATTTTATCTCCAACGCCATAAAATTTACTCATAATGGAAACATTTATATCACTACTAAATTAATTAATATAACAGATACCAATGTAAATATTTATTTTGAAATTAAAGATGATGGTATAGGGATTTCTAAAAATAAACAAAGCAAAATTTTTGAAGAGTTTTATCAAGAATATGATAAAAATAAAAACTCATATAATGGAACGGGTTTAGGATTACCTATAGCTAAAAGGATTTTAAAGTCTATGGGTAGCGAAATTTTTATTGAGAGTAAAGTTAACGAAGGCTCTGCGTTTAGTTTTGAAATTAAATTTTCGTATAATAAAAAAACATCATTGAATATTGGAAACACTGATAGCATTATTCAAGATTTAAAAGGTTTGAATTTTTTAATTGTTGATGATAATAAAATAAACCAACTGGTAACGAAAAAGATTTTAGATCAATTCGATATAAAATCTAAAGTTGTAAATTCAGGAAATGAAGCTTTAAGTTTATTTAAAATAGAGCAGTTTGATTGTATTTTAATGGATTTGCATATGCCTGGCCTTGATGGTTATCAAACCACAGAAATAATAAGAGTATCAGATGAAAATATCCCCGTTATAGCGTTGACTGCTGCATCGACAGAAGAGGTTGAAAGAAAAATATACCGTTATAAATTAAATGCTTATGTTACTAAGCCATTTGTAGCTTCTGATTTTGTTCAAACAATACATAAACACGTTATTAAACAATAAGGTTTTATAGATTGAAATTATTAAAAACTAAAGTTTATACAGATATTATTTCTTATTAAAGTAATAATAATTATGCCTTGCAAGTCGCTCTCTTTAACTGTTTTTTTAATAAATTTTTCCAATTAGAAAATTAAGTTTTTATTAAATTTAAGTTCAAGTAATAATTGCAATATACATTTGAAATTATTTACCTAGATACATGTAACTTTAATAGTTGAATAATTGAAATCCATTGAAAAATTCCATAATATAAAAATAAAAACAAAAAAATAGAGCAAAAAAATTAGAGTGTTATTAATTTACATTATAAAGAAGATACGATATAAGTACTTTAAGATATCCCATGTAAAATAAACTATAAAAAAAGTTTTAGTTTATTTCTTTTTTCTATTGGCAAGGCATTATTGTTTAAAATTAATTCAATGTGTGCTTTATTCTTTTCTTTGCTGTACAACAAAGAAAAGAATTGCTTTATATTAAGACTGTTTTTCGCTTTATCTACTAAAGTAAATACATTACCAGATTCAACAAAACCTTCTTCTAAAATGCGAACGTAAGTACCGGGATATCCATGATTTATAAATTGCTTTAAAACTTTTTGAGTACCAAATTTTACACCAAACTTATAGCATGGCTCTCTAGGTTGCGTTATTTGAACTAGGGCAGAGCCTACTCTAAAAATATCACCTATATTAATATTTTCTTCATTTAATTCAGATACGGTCAGGTTCTCACCAAAAATGCCCCAATGCCAATCTAAATTAGGATAGAGATTCTTCCAATATCCGTATTGTTCTGCTGAAAATAAATAACAGGCTTTAAATTCTCCACCATGATGTTTTCTGTCTGAAACTTCATCATGTCTAACATTTTCACGTCCCAGGAATACCGTTCCATTTGTAGAGTTTTTATAAATACCCGTATATTCTTCTCGACCATTCCAAATTATAGTGGTCGGTTTTGCTATGTTAGTCGAAGTGATTTTCAAAGTTGTAATTTATAATATAAAATTTTTATTACTAAATTTAAATATTGCTAATTTAATGTGTTTAAAATTTAAAATAAAACTAATTTTTTTTTAATGACTCTATATAAATTTTCAATATTTTTTAATTTATGGAAATCAAATTAACATCAAAAATTAAAACTGCACCGCCAGGTAATCTATTTCCTGCTCCAGCAGCTCCATACTCTAAATTTGGTGGAATTAAAAGTATACCATTACCCCTTGTTTTGAAGTAGGGTATACCTTCTGTCCAACCACTGATAACATTTTGTAAATTAGTAGTATAGCCTGTTTTGTTTTCGTCGAATACTGAACCATCAAGAAGGTGACCTTTATAAGCAACAGTCACATTATCATTAGCGGTTGGGTGTTCACCAGTTCCAGCTTCATTAATGACATAGTATAAGCCGGAATTGCTTTCAATGGTATTAAGATTATTAGTGGTCATGTAAGCCTGTAAATCTCCATCTGTCTGTGGTTCAAATTTTTAATTGTTAACTGTATAACCATCTGAAAGACACGATGTGAAAAAAATTAATCTTAGTGTGACTAGTATTTTTTTAAATTTTTATTTTAATACAAATATAAAGATTAAAACGTATACCGTGTTTGTAATTTAAAATTTGTAATTACTGTTAATGATAATAAAAGTAATGAGAAAGCAATTTTTTTATTTAAATTGTACAAGTATATGAGTATCTTTTTTAGATTCTAAGATAGCTACTTTATATTCCTAAAACTAGTACATTCTAAGTGCTGTAGCTCTGATTGGATTTTTTGAAAAATTTCAACTTTTACATTTTGAAGTTTGCAAGCTTTTATTCTTTAGTAAAGCATTATAAAGTTTCTCAATTTCTATAGGTTTCCAAAGTACATCATTAAATAAATTAGAATATTTTTTCTTTTTGGTAGAGATAACATCGGCTGTAATAGCAAATATGGGCGTGTTATTATTAAGGTTTTTATGGTCTCTAATTAATTTTGTTGCTTCAATACCATTCATTTCTGGCATATGTAAATCCATCAAAATAATATCGTATTTTTTATTTTTAGCAAAATCAACAGCTATTTTTCCATTCATGGCGTGCTCTACAGTAATTCCCCATTTTGAAAGTATTTTTTCTATTAAAATGGCATTTATTGAAGTATCTTCTGCTAAAAGAATAAGTTTGTTGTTTAATTCTTTAAAAATAGGTTTGATTTTTTTGGCCTTTGGTTTAGCCTTTTTTAATTTAATAGAAAAATAAAATTCAGATCCCTCTTGTTCTTTGCTTTTAACTTGGATTTTGCTTTGATGTAATTTTACTAGTTTTTTAACTATGGCTAATCCAAGCCCTGTTCCTCCTTGTTTTCTTGTCATTATAGGTTTTATCTGAGAAAAGCTATTGAAAATTTTAGAAATACCTTTTTCAGAAATACCTTCCCCAGAATCTTTAACGCTAATTAAAATAGTATCGAATTTTTCATCTTCATGCTTTATCTTCACATTAAAAACAACCTCTCCTTTTTCTGTAAACTTAATGGCGTTACTAATAAGATTGCTTATTATTTGTGTAAACTTAGTTTGGTCTAAAAAATAATTTCTATTTTGGGGAACTTCGTTAACTAAAATGAGTTCTAGATTTTTTGAATTCGCTAATTTACCATGTAGGTTTAAAATGTTTGCACACAAGGTATAAAAATTAGTATTTTCAAGTTCTAGAGTCGTTTTTTTAGAATCAAGTTTTGTGAAATCTAAAACATCATTTACAATATTTATTAAATTTTTTGATGCAAATTGTAGGCTTTCAAGGAGTTTTTTATTCTCACCATACACTTGATCTTCAAGTATGGAAATAATACTTGTCATGGCATTTAAAGGCGTTCTGATTTCATGACTCATTACAGAAAGAAACTCTTGTTTTAATCTAACTGCTTTTTGATCATCTTTATTCTTTTTTTCAATAATTAATTGCTTTTCCTTTTGTAATAAAGCTTCATTTTCCAACACATTCATTTTATTGATTAAGTTATAGTTCTGCATAACTTGTTGTGTTTGTGTATTCATAATAACTTCCTTTTCACTTAGGTATAACTCAAGAAAGTGAAAAGATTTTTTAAGTTTATTTTCGTGCTTATAAATAAGATATAATAGGTAATATCCTTTTATTTTAGTCATTGAAATATTATAAAATATGGAAAGCTCTAAACCTTCCAAGGTCTTAGTTTCTGCTTTTTTAAAATCTTTTAATTTATAATATAGTTTCCCCAATTTATTGAATGCCATACAGGCTCCAATAATTTCTATAACTTTCGTATGTGATGTAATGGCGTCTAATAAATCTATTTCTGCTTTTCTTAGTTCACCTAAAGCTAAATAAATTTTTCCACGGCCATATACTGCAAAACCATAACCTCTAATATCGCCTGACTTTTTTTTTAGTTTTATAGAATGCTCTATCATACGCATAGCTATACTTGGTTTTCCCTTTTTTAGCAATAGACCTGATAAATTATTAAAAACGTTGGATTCTAAATTTATACAAGATACTTTTCTTGCATTTTTAATTGCGCTTTTATACGATGAGAATGCATTATACTCATCCCCGATATATGCGTAAGCTGTACCAATAGCTTTTTCAACTTTAGATTGGTTTCTATAATCTTTATATTTTTTATATATACTTAGGGCATCTATTAAATAAATTAAACCTTCGTGATATTTTACGGTTTTATAATTTATACTACCAATATTATACTTAGCATCAGCAATACCGCGCTCATCATTTTCTAATTTGAAATATATAATAGCTTCTTCAGAATATTCATTAGATTTTTGATAATCACTAATAATCATATAAAATAAACCTAATAAGCTTAGGCTTCTTCCAATAAGGGCATCGTTTTTTAAAGTTCGACTTGATTGTAAAGCTTTTTTCGCAGTTTGAATACTTTTGGGTATGTGGGTAGATCGCCCAGAATATGCGTCATCAAGAAGTGAGTTCACTTCTTGGATAGTTTGTAGGTTTTTTTTAGTCATTGGAGCAACTAATATTTCTCTTACAAATTTAGTATTTTTTTTTAAATCTATCCTACATTTAGTTCTTAAAAAAAAATCACTTAGTTTAACAAAGTGGTTTTAAATTTATTTACTTACAAGCTAAACAATTAAAATATTTTTAATTGATAACAGTAATTAAATACTCAGTTGGTTTTTTAAATTTTTAAGATTTACTAACCTATCGTTTTCAGTATATCTGTAAGTAACAGGAAGCATAACACAACTTCTAAATCCTTTAGCTTTTAAGTCTTAAATTTCATCTAAAGCATTGGGGTCGAAACCTTCCAAAGGTGTGTAATTTACTTTTTTAAAAGGTGTAGCGATAGATTACGAAAATACTACGTAAGCTTGCCTTGCCGCATGGTTAAAATTTACTTCTGGGTCTATTTAAGGGTAATTATTTAGTGGCATATGGTGGCAATTTTCCCAACCTTTATTTTTAAATCTAAAAATTTTGTTTGTTAAATCGAACATTTTATTATTACGATCTGCTGTATAATTATGCAAAGAAGAAAAACTAGCAGATAAGAACGATCTGTTATCACATATTGGTTCCAAGAAATAGGTTTATTTCTTTCTCTTAATTCTTAATTTGTAATCCCTATAATTTTAAAAGGTCGTAAACCGCTTGAAGTAGGAGCAAGAGATGCTGCCTTTGTAATATTATCTATTTTTTATTGAGCTACTTTTTTACCAGTTATCGCTTTTGTAGGGTGACGCCATTTTAATTTTTCTAATCATTGCATACTATGTGTTTGGATAAAAAAAACCACTCTGTATTTACAAAGTGGTTTTAAGATTTTGTTATTTCCGCCCTCTGGCTATCGCTCAAAATAACCTACAACGCTAAAAATATAGTTTTTATTCATAATATTATCTCCATTAAGGGGATAAGACGAACAAATTTATTTAATCATTTCATAACTACGTTTAATGAAGTTCGTTAATGCCTCGCCTTTTAATAAGCCTTGAGATAAACAGGCTAAATCTAAGCTTTGAGTAATTAAACGCTCTTGTTTCTTTTTGGTTTTAGTACCAAGAATCTCTGTTACCAATTCAGAGTTCGTATTAACAATAAGGTTGTACATTTCTGGCATGCTGCCAAACATGTTCATACCGCCACCGCCACCATTAGCTTGCATTTCTTTCATTCTGCGCATAAATTCTGGCTGCGTAATGGTAAATGGAGACTCGTTACTATCCATGGCCTCCAATTGCACCTGAAATTTATCAGAAGGAACTACTTCTTTTAATAGTTCGTCTAGGGCTTTGGTTTGGTCTTCATCCAATTTAGAAATGGCTGTTTCGTCTTTCTTTATTAAATTGTTGATATGATCACCATCTACACGGGCAAAAGTAATATTTTCCTTAGTGCTTTCTAATTTTTGGATTAAGTGCGATATAATTGGAGAATCCAATAACAACACCTCATAATCCTTAGCTTTAGCCGATTCAATATAACTGTGTTGCGCATCTTTATCAGACGTATAAAGCACCACTAATTTACCATCTTTATCTGTTTGGTTTGCTTTTATTTTATTAAATAACTCTTCGTACGTATAATATTTACCGTCAACTGTTGGGTACAAGGCAAATGCATCAGCTTTTTCAAAGAATTTTTCTTCAGAAAGCATCCCGTATTCAATTACGATTTTAATATCGTTCCATTTCGCTTCAAAATCCTCACGGTTATTATTGAATAACGATTTTAATTTATCAGCAACTTTTCTAGTGATATAAGATGAAATCTTCTTAACAGCACCATCTGCCTGTAAGTAAGAACGCGATACGTTTAATGGAATGTCTGGAGAATCAATTACACCACGAAGCATAGTTAAAAATTCTGGAACAATACCTTCCACATTATCCGTTACAAAAACTTGGTTTTGGTACAGTTGAATTTTATCCTTCTGGATTTGCATGTCGTTAGACATTTTAGGGAAATACAAAATTCCTGTTAAATTAAACGGGTAATCCACATTTAGGTGAATATTAAATAATGGCTCTTCAAATTGCATAGGGTACAATTCCCTGTAAAAACTACTATAATCTTCATCCTTTAAATCCGCAGGTTGTTTTGTCCACGCAGGGTTTGGATTGTTTATAATATTATCAACCGTTATTTTTCTGTGCGGCTCAGTCGTTTCCTTACCATCTTTATCTTTTGTGGTTTCTGGTGTATGCTCAGGATCATTTATTTCTTTAGTTCCAAATTTAATTGGAATAGGCATAAACTTGTTATACTTGTTCAGTAATGTGCTAATACGCGATTCTTCAAGAAACTCTGTGGAATCTTCAGCAATATGAAGAATGATTTCTGTGCCTCTTTCAGTTCTGTCAGATGGTTCTAAAGTAAATTCTGGAGATCCATCACAAGTCCAATGAGCAGCAGGTACATCTTTATGGGATTTGGTAATAATTTCTACTTTTTCTGCCACCATAAATGCAGAATAGAAACCTAAACCAAAATGCCCTATAATTCCTGAATCTTTAGCAGAATCCTTATATTTATCTAAAAACTCTTCAGCTCCAGAAAAAGCCACTTGGTTAATATATTTATCTACTTCTTCAGCAGTCATACCCAAACCTTGATCAATAATATGAAGTTTTTTGCCTGCTTTATCTATTTTAACCTCAATTTGCGGATTCCCATATTCAGATTTAGATTCCCCAATACTAGTAAGATGTTTCAGCTTTAAAGTGGCATCTGTTCCATTACTAATTAACTCACGTAAAAATATTTCGTGGTCGCTGTACAAGAATTTTTTAATGAGCGGGAATATGTTTTCTACCGATACATTAATGTTTCCTTTTGTCATAATATATAATTTATTTGTCATTCCCTTGAAGTAGGGAATCTGATTAATTTTCGTTTCCATACCATAGTCAACAAAAATGCCAATTGATAAAATATGACAAACTGACACAATTTTAAAAAAAAACAAATTCAAAATTCATCAATAGTATAAACCCATGTAGAATTTCCCTTTTGGAATTTGGATTATAAACCGTTTGGAATTTGAAAGTTTTATTTTGTACTTTAGTTACTCAAATTACGCCGTTCTCTTCTTTAAAGGGGAATGATTAAAAGGTTCGTTTTTATGTACAATTCAAAAATAACAGGTTTAGGCAAATATGTGCCTGAAAACGTGGTAACCAATCATGATTTATCTAAAATGATGGATACTAATGATGCTTGGATCCAAGAGCGCACAGGCATACAAGAACGTAGGTGGATTCCAGAGGGGTCGGAAGATACATCGGCAATAATGGGTGCAAAGGCCGCTAGAATAGCCATTGAGCGTTCTGGATTAACCAAGAATGATATTGATTTTATAGTATTCGCAACCCTAAGCCCAGATTATTATTTCCCGGGTTGTGGCGTGCAAATACAAGATATGCTGGATATGCCAACCGTTGGCGCTTTGGATGTTAGAAATCAATGTTCCGGATTTGTGTATGCCATAGCTGTGGCCGACCAATTTATAAAAACCGGTATGTATAAAAATATTTTGGTTATTGGTGCAGAATACCATAGTAACGGTTTGGATAAATCCACACGTGGCCGAGGTGTAACCGTTATTTTTGGCGATGGAGCAGGGGCTTGCGTGCTATCAAGAGAAGAAGATAATACAAAAGGCATACTTTCCACCCATTTACACAGCGAAGGTAAGTATGCCGACAAATTGATTGTTGAAGGCCCTAGTATAGCGCATTGGGTACCTGAAATTATAGAAGCTGGTGAAGATGATATATCGTATTTTCCATATATGGATGGCACATTTGTTTTTAAGCATGCCGTGGTACGTTTTAGCGAAGTCATTTTAGAAGGCTTGACAAAAAATGGCCTGCAAAAGGAGCAAATTGATATGTTAATACCGCATCAAGCCAATTTAAGGATTGCACAATTTATACAAAAAAAGTTTGGATTACGTGATGACCAAGTATTTAACAATATCATGAAATATGGTAACACCACTGCGGCATCAGTAATTATCGCGCTTACCGAAGCATGGGAAGTGGGTAAAATAAAAACTGGTGACAATGTGGTACTGGCAGCATTTGGTAGCGGATTTACTTGGGCAAGCGCCATAATAAAATGGGCTTAAAAATAGTATTTGGGCGTTACCCAAGGGGTCGGGCTTTACATTACAAGTCCGCGTTCCTAAAAGGTCGCTGTGGGCTTTTCACTGCAATCCCTAACCCACTATTCGCCTAAATAATGCCTGTAACCAAGTCAATTTACAATTACAAACTAATTGACTAAAACAAAAACCCAAAACGATTAAATTTTGGGTTTTTCTAGCTATTAATCAACTTCAATTAACACTTATTTTGAAGGATCTTTAACAATTTGATGATACGCCATCCAAAATATTTTAAAAATTAAGGTTTTTTTATTAAAAAACCCGAAAACAAATTCCGAGTTTTTTATATACAAATCTTAATTACGAATGTTGTGTTTTGTAGATGACTAACTCTAAATAATTACTATGTTCGTTTTTTTGGCTAGATTGTATATCATTAAAATAACGTTTTTTATAAACTTTTATTATTTTTAATGTGAAATTTTAACATATTTTTTAATATTTTAACATAAAAAACCACAATAAAAAGAAAAACCCTTAAATGTAATTGTTAAATAGCTCTAATTTGATATTATTGTATAATATTAATTACAACACATTACGTAGATTATTAAAGCCCAATAATTATCATATAAGAATCCGATAACGCCAGATTTAATATCGTCTTATCTTTGCTTTTTTTCTTTAATGAGCGGTGTTTTTCGACAAAAAATCCATAAAGAGGCGATATGTTATAAATATTGCTTTCCTGTTTAAATCCACGAACAGAAGAATACGTTGTTTAGCCTTCAAATTTAAAGTTCATGGTATTAAAAAATATCTGTAATTAAAACTTAATTTGCCTTATTTTTTGCAAGAACCTGTAACTACCGCTGTATATAATATTTACTGATTTTCAGTAAGATAAACAACTTTTTTTTAAAATCATAACGCACAACGGGTTGTAAGAGTCTTTACCTAATAATAAGATTATTATTATCATTCGTTTTTCAGAATTATTAGTTTTAATATTTATATAATATAAAAATTCATTTAATGTTGCGTCTAAAAATTGCCTGATATTAATCCCGTTTTATCAATTTTTAGTTTTGCGGCTGCAGCATGTGCTGCTGCGATATAAAATAAAAAGGTACGTAAATAGAGGCGTTTCTTTAATTTAAATGGTTTGGTAGATGTTTGTAAAGAAGCGCACTACTTAAATTTTTGTTACCATAAGTGCTTAGTGTTAAAACTTATTTAACATTTTATAATAATAGAGATCAAATTTATTTTTTAATATTTAAGTTATGAATAAAAAAACATTGGTGCTCGGGGCATCGTTAAAACCCGACAGGTATTCAAATTATGCCATTCAACGATTGGTTTCAAATAAAAAAGATGTGGTGGCTTTTGGTTTAAGGCGTGGAGAGGTTTCAGGAGTTATGATTGATACGGATTTACTTCCATATGAAAATTTGCATACAGTTACACTGTATCTAAATCCTAAAAGGCAACAAGATTATTATGATTACATCGTGTCCTTAAAACCTAAACGCGTTATATTCAATCCTGGAACGGAAAACCCAGATTTTTATACTATTTTAAAAGCTCATAATATTGCTTTTGAAGTAGCTTGCACCTTAGTTTTGCTTTCTACGAATCAATATTAATCCTATAAAGGTGAGTATGCCGTTTAGTATGAGTATTTCAAAACCTATTTGGTAGCCATTTAGCAAATCAACCGAATATTTATTTATAAAAAAGGATGTAAATGGTGCTATAACAGCTACAATCCAGACATATTTATCTTTAAGCTGGGCTTTGGTATATATGCCGAAGGCAAATAGACCTAATAACGGACCGTAAGTATATCCTGCTGCCTTGAATAATTCCCATATAACGGATACATCCTTAAAAATAGCATCAAATAAAACAATAACAATTACGAGCAAAATACTTATAATTATATGTGTTTGCTTTCTGATTTTTTTTTGAGAGCTAATGGGTTTTTTATCTAATTCAATAATATCAATACAAAATGATGTAGTTAATGAGGTTAATGCCGAGTCTGCACTTGAGTAAGCAGCTGCAATTAATCCTAATAAAAAGAAGGCTGAGGTGGCAATACCAATATCAGGTAACATGGCAATTGTTGGAAATAAATCATCTTTTTTAGCCGTAATACCATGTTGATTGGCATATTGTGTTAACATTAAACCTAGAATCAAAAATAAAATATTCACGAAAACTAAAACGATACTAAAGGAAACCATGTTTTTTTGGGCCTCTTTTAAGTTTTTACAGGTTAGGTTTTTCTGCATCATATCTTGATCTAAGCCAGTCATGGTAATGGTAATAAACATACCTGCTAGAAAACTCTTTATAAAGTATTGCGCATCATTTACATCGCTAAAAAAAAATGTTTTACTCATGGCACTTTCCCTAGCATTGGTATAAATTTCAGAAACACTATTTAAATCCAAAGCAGATGCAAGAAATATAATGGTTACAATAACAGAAATTAGCATAAATAATGTTTGTAGCGTATCGGTGAAAATTATGGTTTTAATCCCACCTTTAAATGTGTAGAGCCAAATAAGTGCAATAGTTATAATTACGGTAACCGTAAAAGGAACATGGTATTGGTCAAAAATAAGTAACTGTAGCACTTTTGCCACCAAAAACAACCTAAAAGAGGCCCCAACTATGCGTGATATTAAAAATGCTATCGATCCTGTTTTGTAGCTAACGTTACCAAACCTATCTTTTAAATAGGTGTAAATTGAAGTTAAATTCAGTTTGTAATATATAGGGAGCAAAACATAAGCAATAACCAAATACCCAAAAAAGTAACCGAATACCACTTGTAAATACCCAAATTGTTTAGCTTCAACAGCACCTGGAACAGAAATAAATGTAACTCCAGAAAGTGAAGCTCCAATCATTCCAAATGCCACTAAATACCAGGGTGCGGATTTATTTGCTTTAAAAAAAGCAGCGTTACTGTCTTCTCTACCTGTAAAATAGGATATTAAGATTAAAACAACAAAATAGGCTGCTATAAGTAGCATGATTTGAGTCGCCGTCATAAAAAAATGATTTTCAATTTTTGAAAGTACAAATATATATTTAAAATAGAGTTTTACGTAATTGTAGGAATTATGTTTGTTTGTAAAAAAAGGAATCTAAATTATAAAATATTAAAAGTAGGCTTAAAAGTATAAGTTTAAATTAGCGAAATTCATGTCTAAACAGTAATTTCGCAAGCTATGGAATTTTCTTCAAAGTTGTTGGAGCGTGCTGTAAACGAAATGTCACAATTACCAGGTATTGGTAAGCGTACCGCATTACGTTTGGTTTTACATATGTTAAGACAGCCAAAAGAGCAAATCTTGGCATTGTCCGAGGCTTTGCAAACCATGCGAAAAGATGTTAAATTTTGTAAGTCTTGCTATAATATAAGTGATGTTGAACTCTGTGAAATTTGCTCAAACCCAAAACGTAATGAAACTATAATATGTGTAGTTGAGGATATTAGAGATGTTATGGCTATTGAAAACACGAGTTCTTTCAGAGGATTATACCATGTATTAGGAGGGAAAATTTCACCTATGGATGGTATAGGGCCGCACGATTTAAATATTGAATCACTTGTACATAAAGTAAAAGAAGGCCATGTTTCTGAACTTATTTTTGCATTAAGTTCCACTATGGAAGGCGATACCACAAATTTTTACATTTTTAAACAAATTAAGGACTACAAAATAACAACGTCCACAATAGCCAGAGGGATTTCGGTTGGTGATGAATTAGAATATGCAGATGAAATTACTCTAGGGCGGAGTATTGTGAATAGAATTCCTTTTGAATCCTCTTTAAAAATTTAAAATAAGCAAAAGTTGAAACTATCAGTAGTGATATTAAATTATAATGTTCAATGTTTTTTGGAGTTATGCCTAAAAAGTGTTGAAGCAGCTATTTATAATATTGACGCCGAAATTATTGTAGTCGATAACCACTCTGAAGATGGTAGTTGCCAGATGATAAAAACGGTATTTCCTAACATTAAACTTATAGAAAATAATACGAATTATGGGTTTTCTAAAGGAAATAATATAGGAGTTTTAGAGGCAAAAGGGGAGTATTTATGTATTTTGAATCCAGATACGGTTGTTGCAGAAGATACATTTACAAAATTATTACAGTTTTCTGAAAGTAAAGAAAAACTAGGTATTGTTGGCTGCAAACTAATTAATGGTAAAGGTGCTTTTTTACCAGAAAGCAAACGAAAAATCCCATATATCAATGCCGCTTTTAAGAAGTTGGTAGGTAACTCAGATGATTATTACGCCAATAATATAAAAGAAAACGATGTCGATGAAGTTGAAATTTTGGTTGGTGCTTTTATGTTTTTAAAAAGAGAGGTATATAAAGATATTGGAGGTTTCGATGAGGATTATTTCATGTATGGAGAGGATATTGATATCTCTTACAAAGCTTTAAAAAAAGGCTATCATAATTTCTATTACGGTGAAACAGCAATCCTGCATTTTAAAGGAGAAAGTACTTTACGAGATAAAAACTATGCACGCCGATTTTATGGTGCTATGCAAATTTTTTATAAAAAGCATTTCAAGAAAAATGCCTTTTTCGATTTGTTTGTTTGGGTAGGCATCAGGTTAGTATATCTGTCCAGAAAAAAGAATTTTAATAGCGTTAAAAAGGTATCCAAGTACATATTAATTTCTGATCATTTAAATCCACAATTAGAAGAGGTACTTACTAAAGCGGTTGTTTTAAAATCAGATATTAAAGATATTGAAAAAGATTCAGAAATTATTTTTGATGCTAATGTGGTTAGTTTTAAAAATATCATCCATTATATGGATGAAAATAATTTAGACCCTTCAATTACATTTAAAATACTACCTAAAAATTCTAAATTTATACTTGGAAGTGATGATGCTATTAGTAGGGGTGAAGTTATCAAATTTTACTAGTGATTCTGCATATAATTTGATTTTATAGTACTTTTTTTGCTAATTTTGTAAAATAATTTAAAAAAATAAGTTTTACGTTATTGATATGGCGAAGTTTGAACTGAAATTACCAAAAATGGGAGAAAGTGTTGCAGAAGCAACCATAACGTCTTGGTTGAAAGATGTGGGTGATAGCATTGAAATGGATGACCCAATTTTGGAAATAGCTACGGATAAAGTGGATAGTGAGGTGCCTAGTGAGGTGAATGGTGTAATTATCGAGCGTTTTTTTGATGTAGATGATGTTGTGCAAGTAGGTCAAGTTTTAGCCGTTATTGAATCTGAAGGAGATGATAGTTCAAGTGTTGTTTCCGATCCAGCCAATAGTGTTCGAGTTGAAGAAAAAGCATTAGAAGCTGTAAAACAAGTAGAACAAACGATTGCTAAAGCTAAAGATGCTATAACAACAGTTGTATCAAACGGAGACCGTTTTTATTCCCCTTTAGTAAAAAATATTGCAAAAGCAGAAGGTCTTTCTCAATCAGAATTGGATCGTATAACTGGAACAGGGAAAGATGGACGTGTTACAAAAAATGATATTTTAAATCATATTCAAAAAAGAGATAGCGATAAACAACCATTTGAAATTAAGGTTGAGTCAGCAAATACTTCAAATAAAAATATTGAAAAGGACATAGCAGAAAAACCTGATGTAATATCGAACGGTGCAGACGAGATTATAGAAATGACTAGAATGGGTAAATTAATTGCCAATCATATGGTTGAATCCGTTCAGACAGCAGCTCATGTTCAAAGCTTTATTGAGGCCGATGTTACTAATATTTGGAACTGGAGAAAGAAAGTAAAAGATGATTTCATGAAGCGTGAAGACGAAAATTTAACTTTTACCCCTATTTTTATGGAGGTAATTGCTAAAGCACTTCGTGACTTTCCAATGATGAATATTTCGCTACAAGGAGATACGGTTATAAAAAAGAAAAATATAAACCTTGGTATGGCTGCCGCTTTACCCGACGGTAATTTGATAGTACCTGTTATTAAAAATGCAGATCAATTAAATTTAGTTGGCATGGCAAAACAGGTAAACGATTTGGCTACTCGCGCTAAAACAGGTAAACTAAAACCAGATGACACTCAAGGTGGAACATATACCGTTACTAATGTTGGTACTTTTGGAAGCATTATGGGAACTCCAATTATCAATCAGCCACAAGTTGGTATTTTAGCGCTTGGTGCTATTAGAAAGGTGCCTGCGGTAATTGAAACTCCTGAAGGAGATTTTATTGGGATTCGTTATAAAATGTTTTTGTCTCATTCTTACGATCATCGTGTTGTAAATGGTTCACTTGGCGGACAATTTGTAAAGGCCGTTACAGATTATCTAGAGGCTTGGAATGTTAATAGAGAAATTTAAAATCGAAAAGTAAATTTATTGATATAGCTTTTTTAAAAATCATATTCTTTATTTAAGGTTTTGTCAATGTCGTATTTAAATTTATAGAGGTTAGTAGTTTATGCTATATATAATTTTGTTCTGATAATTTGGATTATTTCTTCCAGATTCACGATAACATTATTAAATATTCTTGTTTTTATTAAGATTTTTTTTAACTAAAACTCAATGAATTAGCTTTTAAAATTATTATCACTCACCTCTAAAAATTAGAATAGGATTATTTTAAAATAATTAAAATAAACAGGTTGAATATAAAAGAATTTTTAAAAATCAAAATAAATTATCTTGGAATTGTGATAAGATCAATTTTGTTTTTGAGTATCTATTTTTTTCTGATTTTAATTAATTTTTATATTTTCTGGAATATATATGGAGGAAGCACAACTTCAGACAAAATCTCTGAATTATTATATGTCAATTTAATTGTTAATTATTTACCTAATGTTATTATTGGAGGATTTTTAGTTTTTAGAATAATTGAAGGATATAAAAATAAAAAATACGTAAATTTTAAAACGAACCTGTTAACCTTAGTAGTTCTGCTGATTTTATTTTTTTTTAAAAGCCATGTTGCAAAGTGGTTTGTTTAGAATTTCAAAACTCTACACCCTTCCTGCCTATTTAAATTCTTCTTTTGCAAACGATTTCAAATCAGCAAAACACATGTTTTCAAATTACAACTTTTCATATCCTTTAAAATATTGAAGAATTGTAATTTTGAAGGGTAATTTCTACTTATTATTGCATTATTCTTAATTTAACACACCTTTTTTTTGTTTTAATTAAATTATATATATATTTACTTGATAATAACTAAAATAAACTTAAATTATGAAAAAACAATTTTTTATTTCGTTTTTTGCTTTTTTTGCTTTCGTAGCAGTAGCAAATGCAGATTGTACAGTAACTACGGATTGTGGTACTAGAACTTATGATGTAACTAGCTTAAATGCATCTATTAGTAATGGTGATGTAACAGTAACGAGTAACGGTAGTGTTATCGATACATTTACGTGTGAAGGCGCAACAAGTATTTCTTCTTCTTGTAACAGTACTACTGGAACAGATGAATCAAGTTTCGATATTTGTGATTTTGTTCCAGCATGGTTAGCATCATTTTTTGGGTGTTAATAACTGCTAAGTAATTTTAAAGCGGGTCGAAAATTTAAATTTTCGGCCCGCTTTTTTTTATTCAAATCCAATTCTAAGGTAAATTATTGCAAACTATAAGTAATATTTTTCTTTTAAAAATGTATTTATTGGCTTCTCGTTAATACGAAAAAATTAAAGGAACTTTATTCATGATTGATAAATTCCATAATCAACTGATAAAAAAAATAATTTAGTTGAATTTAAAAAAATCTTTCTTTTTATAAATAAGAGTTTTATTCTATATAGTTTTTTAAAACTTCCAAAAGTTCTTTTTTATCTTTTATTCCTCTATAAATCTCAGATTCAATTTGAATGATTAGCGACTCATTATTTAAATTTTCTGTAGATTTCCTATATTTTTTTAGGAGCTTAATAAGAGCAGTTTTATCTTTTTCAATATATTTATCTATAAACGCTATCCTGTTTTTATTAAATAGGGTTTTAGTGTCATCGCAAAACTCACAATTATCAGAACTATAAATAATAATTTTTGCGGTTTTTAAAGCACTATCAAAATTTATCTGAATATCGTCATCATCTTTTCGGAATTTAAGATTATTGCTCACTTCATTGACAATAAATTGATGTTCATACGTGCCTTCAGATCCTGCTAATTTAATAAGTGTTAATAAATGTGTTTCACTATTGGGTTCAACAGGTTTTAAAACAGGTCGGTTACTGCTTCGTCTATAATCATTAGTTGTAATACGCAAAAAAACAACATGAGTCGTGGTGTCTGTGTTTTTTGCATAGAGTTCTAAACGTTTCCCGTTTAGCTTTTCAATAAGTTTTACTTTTTTCTCGTTAGTATTTTGAGAAAAACAAAATAGCGTAGTGAAAAATATTAGAAAAACTAAAAATGTGAATTTTAACTTTGATTTCATAAACGTTACAAATCTAAACAAATTATTAAAAGTATATTTGCAATAAACATACCAAAAAATAATGCAATTAAACTTAATAAAGCCCATCTGTTTTTTCGACTTAGAAACCACAGGAATAAATATAACTAAAGATCGTATTGTTGAAATTTCAATACTTAAAATTTTTCCTAACGGAACAGAAGAAAGCAAAACATGGTTAGTCAATCCAGAAATGCAAATTCCTGATGAAGTTATCGCAATTCATGGCATATCCAATGAAAAAGTTGCTAACGAACCGACTTTTAAAGTATTGGCTAAGGATGTTTATAATATGATTAAGGATTCCGATTTGGGTGGATTTAATTCAAACCGATTTGATATTCCTTTATTAGCAGAAGAAATGTTACGTGCAGAGGTCGATTTTGATATGAAGAGTACATTGGCAATCGATGTACAAACTATTTTCCATAAAATGGAACAACGAACATTAAGTGCTGCGTACAAGTTTTACTGCGATGAAAGTTTAGAAAATGCACATAGTGCGGAAGCGGATACCAAAGCTACTTATGAGGTTTTAAAAGCACAATTAGATAAATACGAAGACTTAAAAAACGACACCAAATTTTTAGCTGAGTTTAGCTCGCGTAAAAGATTTGCTGATTTTGCAGGTTTTATAACCTATAATAAAGAAGGTATTGAGTGTTTTTCATTTGGAAAGCATAAAGGGAAATTAGTAACCGATGTTTTGGAAAAAGAACCAGGCTATTTTGGATGGTTATTAAATGCAGATTTTCCGTTATATACTAAAAAAGTATTGACGGCTATTAAATTGAGGAGCTTTAATAATAAGTTACATTGAGCTAAGAATAAAAACGTATCAAAATATTAACCCAAACAGATTTATAGCTAATAAAACTATTATGAATAGCAAAATATATTAGTATAAGAGCAAGGCATTAAATATAATATTAATCATAAAATTAATAATCCCTTTCTTTATTGAGAGGTCTGTGGAAAATTTGTATGAAACTAATTTGTATTGGTAGAAATTATACCGAACATGTAAAAGAGTTAAAAAATGAAAAACCGACGGATCCTGTCGTGTTTCTGAAACCTGATACGGCTATTCTTTTAAAAAGGCAACCATTTTTTATTCCAGATTTTTCTGATGATGTACATTATGAGGTTGAGGTTTTAGTTAAAATTAATAGAGTAGGCAAGTATATTGATCAAAAATTTGCTCATAAATATTATAGCGAAATCGGACTCGGTATTGATTTTACAGCACGTGATCTACAGAGTGCTTTAAAAGCAAAGGGCTTACCTTGGGAAAAGGCAAAAGCCTTTGATGGTGCTGCGGTAATTGGAAAGTGGATGGATAAAACTGAAGTCGAAACTATTGATGGTTTTGAGTTTTCATTAAAAAAGAATGACGTAATTGTACAAAAAGGAAATACAGGCCAAATGTTATGGAAAATTGATGAATTAATAGAATATGTGTCAAAATATTTTACTTTAAAGATTGGAGACATTATCTTTACAGGAACGCCAGCGGGAGTTGGTAAGGTCATTGTAAATGATAGATTGAAAGGATATATAGAAAATGAAGAAATGTTTTCAATAACAGTTAAATAAAATGGAATTACATTATAAATTATTTAGAGTACGAGAACTGGCTGATAATGATGAGGATTTTGTAGCAGCTTTAGTAGAAGCTTTTTTGGAAGAAGTTCCAGAAGATGCTGAACGCTTAAAAAAAGCAGTAGCCGAAAATGATTACCAAGAAGCCTATCAAGCGGCTCATAAAATGAAACCTACTGTAGATTTATTTGAATTGGGCGTCTTAGATAAGCTAATAGAGGTTCAGGATTGGGGCAAGTTTACTAAAAAGGATGAAGATGTTACTGAACAATTACATGCTGTTTTGTCTGCTGTTAAACGGGCTAGCTCTGAAATGAAATCTGATTTCAAACTCTAATGTTAGCAGAAATAATCACTATAGGTGATGAACTTCTTATTGGCCAAGTTATAGATACAAATTCTGCTTTTGTAGCAAAACAACTAAATAAAATAGGTGTGTCTGTTTATCAAATCACGTCTATTCAAGATGATAAACAGCACATATTACAGGCCTTAGCAGATGCGGAAACTCGAGTGGATATAATTATTTGTACGGGCGGATTGGGTCCGACTAAAGATGATATTACCAAAAAAACCATTGCCGAATATTTTAACGACATACTAGTAAAAGACCTATCGGTACTCAAAAATATAGAAACTATATGGGAGCAACATGTAAAAACAGAGTTACTTCAAGTTAATAAAGATCAAGCTTTAATTCCTTCAAAATCTAAACCTTTAATGAATAGATTAGGAACTGCCCCAGGCATGTGGCTTGAAAAAGAAGATAAAGTTTTTGTTTCTCTACCTGGCGTACCTTACGAGATGAAAGCGTTGATTGAATATGAGGTAGTTCCTAAATTAAAGGATAAGTATAATTGCCCATTTATTCTTCATAAAACCCTGCTTGTTTATGGTATAGGCGAAAGTGCTTTAGCAGCCAGAATAGAAGCTTGGGAAGATGCTTTACCAAAACATATAAAATTAGCTTATTTGCCAAATTTGGGAAAAATGCGCTTGCGTTTGTCAAGTAAAGGTTTTGACGAGGTATTGGTGAAAAAGGAGATTCAGGAACAAATTGATAAAGTTATTCCATTAATTAAAACAGAATATGCTGGTTTGGAAGATGAAGACGGCTCGGTGGAAGTCGTTATAGCCAAACAACTTACTAAGTTAGGTAAAACATTGGCTATTGCAGAAAGTTGTACGGGTGGTGCTGTTGCAGAACGTTTTACGACACATTCTGGTGCATCTGCATTTTTTAAAGGTGGGCTAGTAACTTATTCCACAGCATCAAAAATTAATATTTTGAAGATTTCAAAAGCAGATATTAATATTCATTCTGTGGTTAGTTATCAGGTTGCAGAGGCCATGGCTAAAAATGCACAGCATTTATTTCAGTCAGATTATGCCATATCTACTACCGGAAATGCAGGCCCTACAAAAGGCGATTCCAATGCAGAGGTCGGAACCGTTTTTATAGCTATTGCTTCAAAAAACAAAGTTTATTCGCAGGAATTTAACTTCGGGAATTCGCGGTTAAAAGTTATAAATAAAGCCGTAAATAAAGCCTTAGAAATGCTGCTAAAAGAAATTTTTAAAAATTGATAAAATTTAGGTTGTCATAATAATAAGATTTTATATATTTGCACCTCGATTTTAAGCAACAAAAGAATTTTAAAGTTATATAGAATGTCAAGAGTTTGTGAACTTACAGGAAAGAAGGCCATGGTTGGAAACAACGTGTCTCATGCAATGAACAAAACTAAACGCAAATTCCATGCGAATTTAGTTAAGAAACGTTTTTACATTCCAGAGGAAGATAGCTGGGTAACTTTAAAGGTTTCAACATCTGCGTTAAAAACGATTAATAAAATAGGTATATCTGCGGCAATTAAGGATGCAAAATCTAAAGGATTTTTAAAATAATAGCTTTAAAAATGATGAGGTTTTCGTTTTCGCGAAACTGAGAAAAAATATTATAACATGGCAAAGAAAGGTAATAGAATACAAGTAATCTTGGAGTGCACGGAGCACAAAGAGTCTGGAAAACCAGGAACTTCAAGATACATTACAACAAAAAATAAAAAGAATACGCCAGATAGAATGGAGATTAAAAAATTTAATCCTATCCTTAAGCGTATGACAGTTCATAAAGAAATTAAATAATAATTAGAGGTTTTTTATATAAATCTCAATTCTAAAGCATAGGTCATGGCAAAGAAAACAGTAGCATCGTTACAAACATCTTCTAAAAGATTAACAAAAGCAATAAAAATGGTAAAGTCTCCAAAAACTGGAGCTTACATGTTTGTTGAGTCTATTATGAATCCAGATCAAGTAAACGATTTTATAGCTAAAGGCTAATACACATCGTTTTAAAAATATTATAAGCTGCTTTCTTCTGAAAGCGGCTTTTTTATTTTTATATTTGGATTTAAATAACGCTTCAAAAAAAAAATTTTAAAATTTATTACCGATATATCGGGAATCCACTGCCATAATAGCAGTAAAATAAAGTGGTAAGATATTTGACAATGATAATTTGGTAATATCCGAAATGGATTGAGCATTTATTATACCCTAACCGGATTCAAGGGGTTGTAAGTTCGCATTTCCAAAAGGTGTTGTGACCCTTTTGTTCATAAATATATAAGTCTCACTGCATTCTTTACGAATCAATCCGTAAACGGCAGTCACCAACCACAAGTTTGCGTACTATTTGAAAACCAAAATAACCCGTTTTGAGTCTCTGTATTTAAAACAAACAACAAACAGTAAAATGAGTTTTTTTAAAAGAATATTTTCTTCAGAAAAAAAAGAAACCTTAGATAAGGGGTTAGAAAAATCTAATTCCAGTTTTTTAGGTAAGTTAAGTAAAGCCGTAGCCGGGAAATCTAAAGTTGATGATGATGTTTTAGATAATCTTGAAGAAGTTCTAGTATCTAGTGATGTAGGAGTAAATACCACTTTAAAGGTTGTTGATCGCATTGAAGCACGTGTGTCCAAGGATAAATATTTAGGTACAGATGAACTCAATAAAATTCTTCGTGAAGAAATCGCAGCGCTTTTAAGCGAGACAAACTCTGGAGAAGAAACCGAATACACGATTCCAGAATTACCAAAACAAGAAAACGGAACCAAAACACCTTACGTGCTAATGGTTGTTGGCGTGAATGGTGTTGGTAAAACAACAACTATTGGTAAATTAGCCTATCAATTTAAAAAGAAAGGCTTAAAAGTGGTTCTTGGGGCAGCCGATACATTTAGGGCAGCGGCCATAGACCAACTTCAAGTTTGGGCAGACCGTGTTGATGTACCTATGGTACGCCAAGACATGGGAAGTGATCCCGCATCTGTAGCTTTTGATGCTTTAAAATCTGGAGTCAACCAACAAGCTGATGTTATAATTATAGATACCGCAGGACGTTTGCATAATAAAGTTAACCTCATGAATGAGCTTACTAAAGTAAAGCGCGTTATGCAAAAAGTAGTTAGCAATGCGCCACACGATGTATTATTGGTTTTAGACGGTTCTACAGGTCAAAACGCATTCGAGCAGGCTAAGCAGTTTACAGCTGCCACCGAAGTCACTTCATTAGCGGTTACAAAACTAGATGGCACAGCAAAAGGTGGTGTGGTTATTGGCATTTCAGACCAATTTAAAATTCCTGTGAAATATATTGGAGTTGGCGAAGGTATTGAAGATCTTCAAGTGTTTAATAAATACGAGTTTGTAGATTCTTTTTTTAAGTAAAATTCCTGACAAAGGATTAGCCTTATTATCATATTCTTTCATTTATGAAATACATCTTTTTTATTTATTTTTAAGTGTTATTATTCTTGCTTGTGAAGATAACCAAGATAGCGTCTGTAATGCATTGCAAGTCTTCTGGAGCAACACCACCTGTAGTAATATCTAACCCAGAATTCATGGATAATAAGTTCTTACAGGTAATTAAATTCTTTTTCTAAAGCTGCACTCGTCCAACCGGTTTCTAAGTAATCTGAGACTTTATTATTAATAATTAAAAGACCTTCTTCTTTTGCAATTCCAAAAAGTGCAGCGATTAGTGTTTTTCCAGCATTTGCCCAATACCAAAATTTAGAATTATTATGACCGTTAAAATAATCTTCTACAACAATTTTTCATTATGCAGTATGATAAAGATTTTGGTATTTTTTTATAAAATCGAGTAATGGTTGTGATTGATTTTCATACCATCTTAAATCAGAGAAGGATTTTTTTCCAAATACCTGAGTTTAAAGGTGGGAAATAAATGTCATTATTTATAAATCGTTGCTCTTCAATACCAGCATCTGATGAACAACTAAAAATATAAAAATTAGAATTGATGAAAAAAAGTGAATGGTTTTCATAAAACAAGTTTATAGTGGTACATTCAAAATGTACAAAAGATTTAAATTTCGTAACTCAGAAATCCTTAAGCTTAAATCCTAAATCATTACGTATCTTTGCACACTTAATTTTTTGTATGAGAACGAAAACACTTAAAAAGAACAAAATCAATGTAGTTACTCTTGGCTGTAGTAAAAATGTATATGATAGTGAGGTACTAATGGGGCAGTTAAAGGCTAATGGAAAAGATGTTGCACATGAAACCGAAGGTAATATTGTTGTTATTAATACTTGTGGGTTTATTAATAATGCCAAAGAAGAAAGTGTTAATACTATACTAGAGTACGTTAAGAAAAAAGAAGAAGGTGATGTTGATAAAGTATTTGTTACAGGCTGTTTAAGTGAGCGTTATAAACCAGACCTAGTAAAAGAAATTCCAAGTGTAGATCAGTACTTTGGAACCACAGAGCTTCCGAGTTTATTAAAAGCATTAGGGGCTGATTATAAACATGAATTGATTGGCGAACGTTTAACGACCACACCAAAAAATTATGCGTATTTAAAAATTGCTGAAGGTTGCGACAGACCTTGTTCGTTTTGTGCCATTCCCATTATGCGTGGAAAACATAGAAGCACACCTATTGAAGATATTGTTGTTGAAGCTGAAAAATTAGCATCGAATGGCGTTAAGGAATTGATACTTATTGCTCAAGATTTAACTTATTATGGTTTAGATTTATATAAAAAACGAAACCTCGCTGAATTACTTGAAGCTTTAGTGAAAGTTGAAGGTGTGGAATGGATTCGATTACATTACGCATTTCCAACAGGGTTTCCGTTGGATGTTTTGGAAGTGATGAACCGCGAACCTAAAGTTTGTAATTATTTAGACATCCCGTTGCAACATATTTCAGATTCTATTTTGAAAAGTATGCGACGTGGTACGACCAAAGAAAAAACCACAAAACTATTACAAGACTTCCGAGAAAAAGTACCTAATATGACTATTAGAACAACGCTTATTGTTGGTTATCCCGGAGAAACTGAAGAACATTTTCAAGAACTGAAACAATGGGTTTCAGATATGCGCTTTGAACGTTTAGGGTGTTTTACTTATTCTCATGAAGAAAATACACATGCTTACAATTTAGAAGATGATGTGCCTCAAGATGTTAAAATCGACCGAGCAAACCAAATTATGGAAATTCAATCTCAGATTTCTTGGGAGCTGAACCAACACAAAATAGGGCAGGAGTTTAAAGTTGTAGTAGATAGAAAAGAAGGTAATTATTTTATTGGTAGAACGGAGTTCGATTCTCCCGATGTAGATAACGAAGTTTTAATTAATGCTACAAAAACGTATCTGAAAACTGGCGAGTACACAACTGTAAAAATTATTGAAGCTGAAGATTTTGATTTGTATGGCGAAGTAGTAATTTAGGAACTGAGTTTTAATTTGAAATTGTATAAATTTAATTTTCTCGATCTCTACTAATACGGATTGTATTCTATGAGAATTAAATTATATGTAAAACCATCAAATTACAATTTTAAGACATTACAATTAGTTTCTTATTTTTGAAACTATGAACTCAAAGCAATTTTCTGGTTTTTTAAAAAATATAAGCTCAGAATCACTTCATGTTTTGGATGCTTCAATTCCAAAATCTAAATATACTCACGTGGATTTATCTGAATCCAATCGAAAACTTAATACTGTAGATGGATTTTCATCTTCAAAATTACAAATTTTTATGAATAACCATATAAAAGCGCATGAAGCTCTTGTGGCTTATGGTGGTTATTTGGAAGTTAGAAATATATATAAGCGCAGTAATCATTTTAATAGTCGAATTAATGGAAAACGAAATATCCATTTAGGACTTGATTTATGGCATGATTCAGAAACACCAGTTTTCGCGATTTTAGATGGAACAGTACATAGTTTTAAAAACAATATTAATTATGGCGATTATGGACCAACTATTATTTTAAAGCATAACATTTCTGGTGTTTTGTTTTACACACTTTACGGACATTTAAGTTTAGATTCAATTAATAATCTAAAAATTGGACGGTTCTTTAAAAAGGGGGAGTTAATAGCCATTTTAGGCGATGATTCTGTAAATGGTGACTATCCGCCGCATTTACATTTTCAAATAATAAAAGATATTCAAGGTTTAATAGGTGATTACCCAGGGGTTTGTAGCAAAAATAAATTGGAGTATTTTAAAAATAATTGCCCCAATCCCAATATTTTATTGAAAATTGATGCTTTATAATTTATTATATTTAATAAAAAAATAAATTACTTAATAAGGTGAATGCCAGCAAAAACAGCTAAAAATCCAAAAACAAAACTTATTATGGTGTAAAGTGCAAAACTAGTAAAATCACCAGATTTTAAAAATATATGATTTTCGTATATAAATGTGGAAAACGTTGTAAAACCACCACAAAACCCTGTCGCTAAAAGTAAAGTTTGATTTTGGGAAAGCGTGTTGTATTTTGTCGCTAAGCCTAATATTACTCCAATAAGCAAACTACCTAATATATTGCTTGCAAATGTGCCATAAGGAATTCCGTTTTCTGCACTGTTTAAATATTTACCGATAATGTAGCGTAATACACTACCAAAACCACCACCTAAAAAAACCAATAGAATTTGTTTCATCTATTTAACGGCGATATAAATTTCAGTTATTAAATCAGCTGGATTTGGTGTGCTTTTTGGATTATTTTGGTAAACTTCAAGCGCAGATGAATCGTCTATTTCTTCTAAATTATTATCTGCAATGTATTTTGAAGCTTTTTCCCAAGCTTTTTCTAAATTGCTGTAATCACCGTTTAAGGTGATTTTAACTGCCTTAAAGGGTTTTAATTGCCCTGTTAAAATATCTGGTTCGGAAGTAATAATTTTTTCAGTAGTTGGTATGCAGCATGAAAACATAACAGCATCATTTTCAACATCCCATTTATGGTAAATAGTAAAAGGAGCGCCGGCCATAATAATATTATTATTTTGAGCGTAAATATTAACTGTAGGCATTAATTCTTGCATTTTGTTAGTTAAATCAGATATTTTACAAGATGCCGTATTATATATATAATAGCCGCCCCCATGTTGAGTAATACCATTTACGACAACATTATATACTTTCATGCTTGCTACGGCAATGCTATCCAATTTTTCTAAGCTACGTTCATAATGTGGCGCAATTTGTTGTTCCATACCGCCCATTAAAATAGAAAATGCTTTAAATTTAAAAGGTAAATCTTTGCCTGAAATAGTCCATATGGCATCGGTAGAGCCATCTTCTTTTTGTTTAAATGACCACGTGACATCTGATGATGGAAAATCAGCAAATTGCATACGTTGTTGTATCGTAGTATTGGGAACTGTATTTACTGTTTTCATAGTCCCTATACCATCTTTATCTTCCCAAGAATACGAGCCGTTAACACCTTTAGATTGTTCAGGAAGTTTGATTTTCATGTTTGGGTCTGCTTCTGCCCAAGATGACCAAGCTTCCCAATTTTTAAAGTCTATAACATTATTATATAATACAGGAGCTGGAGCTTTTATATTTCGGGTTCTGGTTACTTCAAAATTATTAGGTTGTACGGCAATGTATATAGCCATCCCTATGATAAAAATTAGGAGTAAAAATAATAAGTACTTGAGAGCTTTCATTATTATGATTTGAAAATTTACAAATCAAAGATAATCATTTTAATTGTCCATTTATTAAACATTATTTTTCAAAATAAAAAATATGATTATTGATTAGCTCCATACTTTTTGCAGATAAATGGTTTTAAAAATAGAATGTGGCGTAAATATAAAAAACTATTTAAGTGTATTTTTAAAACTTTAGGGTTTAAGTTGTGTTTTTTTATTCACACAAAAAATTTGGGAAAGTCTGTTAAGAGCTATTAGGCAAGTGATAATAACAATATTTATATAATAAATAATTTTTATTTACTATAAAAAGTATATACAAACTGCTATCAAAAATTATTCAAGGATCTGTTCTTTTGTTCACACTAAAGATTAATAGGATTATATTAATAACAATTAAGGTGCTTAAAATTAATACAGTATTCATCGTTTAAATAGATTAGTTATTAATTAGATGCAGTTTTTTAAAAAAGGTTGCGTCAATTTTAAATTTTTTTGTACAAAATTTGAAAGCTTGATATCCTAACTTAAATCCATTGGGTTTTTATGTATTAATAATTAAAATTCCATAAAAAAATCCCCGAAAAGGGGATTTTTATAAATAGAACTTAAATAAATTATTTCCTTTTAAAGATATACGTATCAGAAAAGGTTTCACTACCCTCATCGAAGCTATCAACAATAACTAGTTCGCTAGATATAACTTTAGCAGTCGTGTTGTTGCCATCAAAATAAACGGAACCATCTGTATATGTTTCATTTTCCGAAGCATCTAAAAAGTTTTCGTATTTAAAATCAATAATAGTCAATGTTTTTTTGTCTTCATTGTATGCCCAATTCCCTGAGTATTTCTCATCAATGTCTTCTTCTTTATTATAACTGGCAGAACAATTTGCTTGTGTCGTTTCATAGTCTAAATATCTTACTGAACCTTTATAGGTCTCGTAATAAGTTCCGTTGGCATTTAGGACTAAAACCCATATTTCATTATCTTCGCTATCATAATTTACAGTTATAGTATCTCCGTTTTCACAATTAATTTCAGTCGTATCGTTTTCTTCGGAATCATCATCAGATCTATCAAAAATCCACTCTCCGACTATTTCAGAGTTACCTCCCCAAGCTTCTACCTTTACACAAATATTTTGTATTGCACTAATATTGTTATCTGCATCATAAATACAAATTTCATAACAAAAAGTACCAGCAGGAATGTTATCAAAATCAACATCTATTTCGAAATCATTTCCTGTTAAACCCCTGTTTTGTATTGATTTTTTTCTGTGTTTTTTTGATGTTTTAATATTATTTTCAGAATCTTTTTTTCCATCTAAAGCCGATACGGGAACCTCTAAATACTTATCTAGCTTATTGCCATCGGAGTCTTGAAATAGAACATAAGCACCTTTAATATTATCTAAAGAAGAAAACGTAATATCAAAGCCAGCCTCTTGAAAAGCTTCTTGTTTATTTGTGTTTATTTGAAAATCTAATTTGCTATTTGGAGATGGAGGGGTTCCCGTTTTTTTTGTTGCACCTGCAATTCGAATACCGCTTTCTATATCAGAAATTGGAATAATTTTGTTTTCTGTTTCATTTTGTTGTTGTGCTAAGTCATCATCAGGACCTGAAGTTTTGTTTTCGCTTTTGCTACATGAAAAAGTAAAACATATAAACGCTATAATTAAAAAAGTAATTTTAAAAATTTTCATAAATAATATTGGTTTTGGTTATCGATTTTTAGTGTAATATAATATTTGAAAAGATGTCTAATTTAAATAATTTCTAAGTTCAAGTAATAAGTGCAACATGAATATTTAAAACTACTGTATTTTATACCAGTAGTTTTGAGATCAATATTTGTATTCGTCTTGTATGAAAAATTATAAAAAGTTAGCCTTTTCACAAAGGTACCAAATCGAGAACTTACTACAAGCAGGAGTATGTCAAGAATATAAATTATTTAAAAAAAACAAATCTGAAATTTTTCTTGATATTTATGTAGTATTGAAAACTGAACTTTCTATTTAGCGTTTCGTTTAAAAATGATTTCTTTTAATAACCAAGAACTAACTACTTAAAAAAGAACTTGATGGCTGAAATAAAAAGGATAAAGCCAATAAAGGCAGCCAAAACCCAAATGCTACCGCTATAAAAACGTTTGTGGAGTTTAAAATCTTTTCGGTAGGTGTAAGCGATTGTGATACTAAAAACGATGAAGAATATAATTCCGAAAATGATTTGACCTTTACTAAACATATAGTTACTTTTATGCAAATTTAATTAATATTGATGAGATACCCTACCTACAATTATCGGCATTCAAGTAATTAAAAAAAACAAATATCCCCCGACTTCACGGGAAAGAAAAAAATATTACTCATGAAAAATAAAATAGAAGCCGTTAAGGCATTCCACACTGCATTTAAAATAGGCCATAGAGAAACGCCTAAAGCAGATCTAGGGTTAGCTAAAAACACACTACGTTTTAATTTAATGAAAGAAGAAAATGAAGAATACCTTGATGCGGCAAATAATAACGATTTAGTTGAGGTTGCCGATGCTTTAGGCGATATGCTTTACATTTTATGCGGAACGATTATAGAACATGGTGTGCAACATAAAATTGAAGAAATATTTGAGGAAATACAACGAAGTAATATGAGTAAACTAGGGGAGGACGGGCAACCTATTTATCGTGAAGACGGTAAAGTGCTTAAAGGCCCTGATTATTTCAGACCTGATATTCAATCCATTTTAGATAAATAATTTCTGTTTCAACTATTCAATACATTTAAGCTTATCAATAAAAAAATCTTTGTAATCTATAGTAGATATTTTTTTTGAGCCTTCAGTTCCTTTAAGTTCAATTGATTTTATAGGTGAACTTCTCAGAGTATTAATTTGTGCGCTGGTTATTGCGCCTTTAAAAAGGAATACTTTACCGCACTCTATATCCCAAGAGTGGTAAAAGATTACTGAGCGATTATTTTTTAAAACAACTTTTACACTAGACCTATGATTTGGAAGGTAGTTAGCGCATCCCAAGCCTTCTGATAAATTAAAGAAAACATCCATCTTTCTCCCTTGTTTGGATAATTCTGCAGTAAGATTTGGACTTAAAGCGTAAGGTTCAGTTTTAATTGTTGAAACATTATAAAACCTGTCATAATCATTTATTTGATAATGACAAGAATCCCGAAATTTCATCCGTTCAACTAACGCAGCTTTTTCGTTTTTTTCCTTTTGAGATATAGATTTATAGTCTTGGCCCGCTTTAGCTAACACAGCATTTTGCCTTAATATTTCTAGTTCTTTTCGCTCTTGTTCTATAATTTTAGCTATCGAATCGTTTTTTCTTCTTAACTCCGCTAGTTGTTGGGTTTCTCGCTTTCTAGCGTTTACTAAAGAATCGTAGCGTCTTTTTTCAATGATTTGTTTTCTTTCTTTGATAATAACTTTACTGGTTTTATTGTTTTCCGCTTCTCCTCTTTTTAATTCTTTAGCATAAGCCAAAGAATCATTACGCTTCTTCAGATCTTGAATAGCTTTTCCTTGTTCTACTTTTTTTCTTTGCTCTATTTCAGCTTTGGTAATAGCATCATTTTTTATTTTTAACGCTTCTGCAGCT
>Ga0209186_1000184_pt1 | contig 50634 bp, 39 predicted proteins | sample SidtaG_FD_187426 | JGI IMG/M metagenome (GOLD analysis project Ga0209186, IMG submission 187426) | Marine algal microbial communities from Sidmouth, United Kingdom - Sidmouth_Male2 metaG (SPAdes) (version 2) | ecosystem: Host-associated > Algae > Red algae > Unclassified | place: Sidmouth... | reverse complement strand
ACTTCCTTCGCATCTCCAGTTACTGCAGGCATGGTGGCTAGTCTTTGGCAAGCGTTTCCTGATAAATCCAATATGGAAATTATTGACGCCATTCAAGCCAATAGTCATTTGAGCGCTGCTCCAACTGATGGTCTTGGATATGGTGTTCCAGATTTCTTTGCCGCTTATCTAGAATTGTCTGATAATGGAACACATTTAGGTGGCGGCCGAACAACTTATTCCAGTAGTCGCAATACTAAGAGAGTTAAGGATCGATATCGGTTTTCTGTATGGAATGAGCTAGGCGGTACCAATAGGGTAGAGGTCCAAAACCTCCTAGGGCAAGTCGTCTATTCCAATCTATATCAGTTAGAAGGTAAAACGAATTCCCTGTTAAGTATTGACAATATAGGTGATTGGGAACCTGGTGTTTACTATATCAGTGTCTACCAATTTGGAAAAATTTTCCACGACAAATTTATCAAGGAATAATGGATTGGCAAAAACTGGAAGAGGCCACTGTTTACAGCAATTTTCGTCGCATCATCAAGAAACGGTTTTTAATGCCAAATGGCTTGACCAATGAATACGACATCCTTGACGACCATGTCTTCGCCTCCATCGTTCCTGTCACTACCGACAATGAAGTGTTGATGGTTGAGGAATACCGCCCTGGTCCTGAACGCAAATTACTCGCTTTTCCTGCTGGCTTTATTAACAGGGGAGAGCGGCCTATCGATGCTGCGAAAAGGGAACTCCTGGAAGAAACTGGATATGAGGCAGGACATCTTGAGTTGCTTAAAGAAGTTTCCGGTCCTTACTCGCATATCGTCAAGTATTCTTTTTTAGCAACAGATTGCAAGAAGATTACCGAACAAGCGCTTGATGAATTTGAATTTACCAGCATCAAAAAAATACCCTTAAAAGACTTAAAAACACTATTAATCGATCCAACAATAAACAATCTTGTAAATATTGATTGCGGATTATTGGCTCTCATTCGCTTATCAACTAAACCTTAAGACGTGGCAAAGAAAAAAAAGAGAATCGAACTCTACTATTCCGACTTTGATGATAATGAAGAACAAGAAACACTTCCAGCCAATGAGCAAAAACTGAAGGTTTGGATTGACCGAAAGAAAAGAAAAGGCAAGGAAGTCACCTTGGTTACTGGATTTGTAGGCACAGTCGATGACTTAAAAGCGCTGGGTAGCTTCTTGAAAAGCAAGTGCGGTGTTGGTGGTTCTGCTAAGGAAGGTGAGATTATCATCCAAGGTAATAATAGAGATAAGGTTTTTGATATTTTGGTTAAAGAAGGGTATAAGGTTAAGAAGTCTGGGGGTTGAGGTTATGTTGAGACTTGTTTACTGAAAGAGCTGGTAGTCTTTAGATTCCGGCCTCAGTTAAACCCTCTATTAAATTTCCACTTATTTGAATTGAATGACCCCAAAATAAATCTCCGTCATTATACCAAAACTTAAAACTACCGTCAGAATCAAAAGTTATAGATTCTAATCTCATTAATTTTCTAAATTCAATTGAATTCACCCTTTCTTCTTCTTCCTCAATCCAACTATCGTTTTTTAACTTTAGCAATTTTTTTACTGCATATTCTTTCACTTTTTCCTCCCATATATTCTGTTCTTTCCAGATTTTCGTTGCTACTTGTAGTCCTTTGTTTATTTTCCAATTTCCATCAATAGAAAATGAAACTTCAATTTTTGCTCCCTTCCAGTTACTAATTCCTTGATACCAATGAACTGTACTATCGTAGTTTAATTCACCAAATAATTCTGTGTTTATATTAACTTTCCCTTTTAGTTCATGGGCTATTTTATGTAATTTAACATTGGTAGAATCAATCGATATTTTTCCGTCTATCAATATTGCTCTTGTCCTATCAGAATTTAGATAAACAGACATTTTTAGAATTGAATAAGAACTAATTTCTTTTAAGTCTTCTTCTGACAGGTCTATAGGTCTCAATATTGTTAATTTTTTCTTAGTGATTTTCTTTTCACTAGTAAGCATCCATGCTTGTAATAAAAATATATGAACAGAAAAATATTTAGATGGAAATCCAAAACCACTTTCTGGAGAAACAACTCCTTCTATTTCTATAATGTCAGAATTATATTCAGTTTCAGCTCGATCTATATTAATCAATTCATCATTTGAAAGTTTATATTTTGAAAGTTTCATTTACTTTTAATTATCTTATATCTGCCAACAGGTTATTTCCTACTATCGAACTTCGGGTAATAGTCCTTTTTTTATTAAAAAAACACTAGCGACTAATCCCTAGTTCCCACCAAATCCAGTACACTCTCACCCCCAATCTCAGCAACGAGCAGCGCCCCTAGATTAAACCACTGCGCACAATGATCCAAGATCCAAGCATCTGAGCTCACCACAATCTCAGGAGATTTGACAAGCACCGTGTCAGGATTATAAACGAGTTCCACCGACCAAGGAAATCCGTGCACCCTTGCCAATTCAAGCAACATCGACTTCAGCCTTCCGCTATTGGACACTGGCGAATCGAAAAACCAGTTGACTTGTTTTACACCTAGGCGCTCAAGCGTTTGCCCTACTAATAACACAGCTTCCTCTGTCTTGACTACACGCTTGTAAGTACCATGAACACTAGAAACATCACGATAACAGCCGTCCTGACACTTAAACACGTAAGCACCAGAAAGTGTGCTTTCAAGGAGAATCAGCAAGTTAAAACCATCTATCTCAACAATGCTACCTGCTAATTGAGATTTTGGAATATGGTTGTTTTGTCTTGCCACAATTGCCTGGCTGGACGCAGTCATCCGGCCAACCGCTATACGCTGTCGTTTATTGAGTTTGTAGCGATTGCCAACTAGCTCCAAGGCAGAATTCCCATAGCCACGCGTCAGCAAATGACTATAATCGATAATAGCTTCCTGTATAGGACCATGATATTTTGGCGCAAACAATTGCTCATCTCCTGAATGCTTGCCCCGATTGCGCTTATTTGTTGATGGTTCGATAGTTACTCTCTTTTGATGAATGGCAGCACTTGTCCGTAAAATTGCCCTTTACTACTCACATAATATACGCCTTGAGTTAAATTACAAATGTCCAATACATGCTTGAATTGGCCGGCTTGTAAATCCACTTCTTCGGCAGCAATTAGTGCTCCAAAACTACTGTATACTTTGATTTGGAAACGATCGGCTTGCTCGATAACACCCGAAAGTGTAAGCTCTGAAGTCGCAGGATTTGGAAATAACTGCATGCTAAAATCGTCAAGAGTGGCAACTTGATCCATGGCAAGGATGACATCATCGGGGATCGTATCTCCCATCACTAGGTGCTCATCCCCTAACTCGTATTCGGTAAACATAAAATACGCCAATAGCATTTCGTCAGTTGTATTCGAGCCCAACGAAATCGTAATTGGTGGATTATTGGGCTGGTCATGATTGTTTACCGTGTTGTCAAAAGATGCTCTGGAATAAATGACGGATCCCTGTGGCAGTTTAATCGGATTCGGCCAATAATAGTAACGTTGCCAGTGGAAATCCCAATTCGGGATATCAATCATACGGATTGTGTCTCCCTGAGGTGTCAACGCCCAAATTTTATAGGACTTCCCGATCAAATGCATATGTGGTGCGACACTGAGAAAGGTATAATCCTTTGCCATTGGCGTACTTTGTTGATGGAAAAACTTGATGGAGTCTCCTGGAATCACTAAGGGACCATCAATCAATGATGGAGGATGATGACTCAATAACCAACCGACTTGTACCTCACGAGTTGCGCTAGAGGCATCTGTAAACTGTAGATTCATGATGGTGCTATCGAGTTGTCCAACGCCTCCTGGTCCATAATGAATCTCCATAACGAAGTCTGCTCCTGGTGGCACTGGAACTGACCAACCATCTGGATACCGTGCAGGGTTGGCTCCTGGAGACCAAGCATTGATATACCGACTAAGATTGGGATAACCAGTACTCTGATTAAAACCGGGTAGCGGATCCTGTTGGTCGAAGTTGTAAGACGTGTTCGTCACATCATAATACAGGTCGGCGTGGTGGACAACTTGATCCAATCCTGGAATCACTTCTACTTTATTGAGATAGATGGTGTCTGTGTAAGTATTCGGTATTACAAACCAACGGTATTCGTCGTTATTACTTTGCAGCGGATATGCACCAAAAGAAACGGTGTGATGTATCGTATCAAGCAACGAACCACTAGGGAGATATACTGGTGGCGCAGGGGCTTGCGTAAGATCACCTGGCGGCATTCCACTGCTTATCCAATCGAGCAACATCCCTTTCTCTGCGTCCGTCATATAAAATTCATCCGCAAAATGGGTGTATTTAGGATCGGGCAACCAAGGCGGCATACTCCCTTCATTAATCACATGCGGAATCAGCGGAGAGTATTGCTGAACTTCCTGATAAGACATCAAATTGAAAGGGGCAATCGCATCTTGATGGTGGCAAAATGAGCATTTCTCATACACTAAAACTGCAATGTCATCACTCCAATTGAATTGGGCAGATACAGAAAGACTACTAAGCACTAAGAGGACACAAGCTATCGATTTTATAGGGAAACGGTACATATTATCTTGTTTTATACTGGAAAATCAAGGTAGTAAAAAAATGAATTAGATACAACACATTTGATTATAAACCCACGTAATTCCTCAGTTGTTGTTACTGTTTTAGTTTTTCTTGGGGCCTCCGCCTGCTTATTACCATGCGCAGCCGTCCCGCCCATTCCCAGCTCGCAAGTCTGCTCGGCCTGCCTTCCTACGGTCGGCAGTCTCCGGCTACGCCGTCCTGTCCAGCCGCTAGGCCAGTACTAAATTGATTGGAAGTTGGAGGTACTGAAAGTGCGGTTTCTGGCAGCCCAGGGTGCAAGAATCCCCAAAAACTGTAGTGTTGTAGGTGCGACATCTGTTTTATACGTTATTCTTTTTGGAAATTGGCATGACTGAAGGTGTTACCAAAAACATTGTAAGCTGCGAGTGATGCGGAATTGTGTGGCGTCAGCCAATCCCGAAAATTTTCGGGAGCAGCGCAGCAAGGGCCGAGTGAATAACAAGCTATGCAACGTAGCGACCATGCTAAGCCTTGCCTTACTAATGAGTTCAATTTTAAAGAGAATACCGATTTCAAACATCTTACTACTTTGCCCTGATTAAAGGTATGCAATTTACCATAAGAAATCTAAAAACTAACTACTGGTTAGATTCCTTTTAATTTACAATTCATTAGTACTGCGAATCAAACTCCTTAGGCTTCTGAAGTCTTCTAATATTTCTAGACTAAACACTGATAACCAACAGTTAATAGAGGTGTTGTTATAATATTCGATTGCGCAAATATATTATATTATATTTGAATTATTAATTCACAAAAAAACACCAAATGAACGTAACTAATTCAATTACAACCAATTTTATAGTACTGCAAGTTTTGGTTTAAACATTAGTTCACTGGGAAAAGTAACCTTATCTGACGGAGTCATAAATAATGATGGTGGATACTCTTACTTTCAAAATGACAATACTGCTTCTGCTTTTAGTATTCAAGTCAACAATGTTGACACTAGTAATCTATACACTCTGACTTCAACTTAGGAGCAATTTGTTCATGTAAAAATTGAATTACCATCGTCCTGTGAAGACGATCCAGTTGATTTATCATTTGCTTCTCTACTAATGCAAATTACAAGTATATATTGTGAGTTTCAATTTAACGCATGTCTTCCTTGGGTATATGGTCCTGTTGTTGTTGACGATACGGAAGACTTTATTGCATGTTCTAATAGTATAACGTTCATACCCTCAAGAGTTAGTGGCGGTGTTCATGATGTATTGACAATATATCCTCCTGTTAATGAAGGATTTGGCCCGTTTGGTGCTAATTCTCTTGTTAAGTTTACAAGTCATCCTGGGACATTCGATGGAACAAATCGAATAGCGACTATCAATGGAGTCGATATCGATAGAATGAATTGGTCAGATTCAAAGATAGAAATATTTGTTCCAAGTGGACTGTCAGGGACTAATAGTCCAGCATCAGGAATAGTAAAGGTAGTTAAGGATGATTTAACGGAACTTTCTAGTGCTTTAGATTTAGAAGTATGGTTTAATGCTTATACACACAACACAATGGTCGCTGGAGTAGAAAGGGCTAGTAGGATCTTTCTGAGAAATTTAGGAGGCAACACTGGAATGGTATTTCATAAAGGAGGTGGATTTCCGTCAACAAATGATATTGGTACATGTATAGAATTAGCTATTGACGAGTGGAAATGTGGTACTGGTATAAACTTCAGTAGGGGGGGCGATTTACCAGGGTCTGGTAATTCAGCAATCGATAATAAAAATGTTATATTTTCTCTACCTGACCCGATATTTGTAAATGACCCATCTATTACGGGTTGGACATTTTTAACAAGAACCTCAGGTTGTTACGATTCTGATGGAGTTCTTCAAACTAATCTATCTGATATAGATATTGCATTTAATCCAAATCCTATATCCTCTACATGGAATTATAGTCCAAATAGTAATCCTGTTGATACCTTTGAAATGCACTTTCTCACAGTGTTAACACATGAATTTGGACATGCCGCTGGCCTTGGGCATGTCACTGAACCATATAAAGTAATGTTCCATAGAATAATTCCTGGACAAGTAGGGCCTCTAAACCTGCATCAATCAGACATTGATGGAGTTTGTAATATTTTAAATTTTACTAGTTCTATAAGTGGAGCTGGGTGCACAGGAGGGCCCATGATTCCGATTACGCCAACAGGGTGTATGCCATGTTCAACTACATCAACATTTGACCTTGAAACCAATTCAACAAATGATATCCATGTATATCCAAATCCAGTTCATAAAGGACAAAAGATACTCATTGAATTTGATTTACCTATTGCTAATAACGTTGATATAGTGCTGTATGATTTGTCAGGAAGAGAATTGATTCGAAAGACTCTTGGCTATTGTAACAATGGTAATTATTTGCAACCTCTGGATATTCCTTTTCACATTTCTTCTGGTATTCATACATTATCTATCTACTCTAAAAATAGAAGCGTTGCTTCTAATAAAGTAATTGTATATGATTAATAATCTAGTTTTTTTCTTAAGTATTTTATTTTTATCTGGTTGTTGTTCGGTGAATACTTCATTTAACGTTCAACCTACTTCTTGTCAATGCAAGAAGCTAAATAAATTAGTATCGAGCAGTATAAAATCACCTGAAGCTGATGATATATATTATTCATTAATTGATATTTCAGTAATTGAATTAAGAGAGGTTATCCTTCAGAATTCGGATTGCTGGATTGGAAAATCTTACGACTATGTAAGAAAAGTTTTGCCACCACCCATTGAAAATAAGTTTGGAGGCGACCCTTATTATGCAGCAGCAGAGGATATAAATTGCAGAAGTATGGATTGTAAAATCCTACGGTTTCATTTAAATGATCATTTGAATAATGAAAAGAATATTACTAATATTGAAGCATCACGCGGAGATGGTAACAATGATTGGATAATTAGATTACATACGCCTAAACGGTAATTGAACAAAAAGGAATCGAAATTTATACATTTATTCCAGTGATACTACATAAGAAAGAAGCTCCTAGCTCCGCAATCAACTCTTCATGAGAATAACTATATGATGTTCTTTCTCTATTCAAATCTACTATTCCTTCTCGATCTAGGCGTGAACGATGCCCCGTAGCATGTACCAATTCATGAAAGTATGAATTGTAATACTCCTCTGGTGACTCAAAGTGAGATAACGGAGGAATATTGATTCTATCAAGAAGCGCTTCGTAATAGCATCTGCAGGCATTGATCGAAACTAACTTTGGTGGATCTGTAAGAGAAGCGATCAAGTCTTCACACACCTTGATTTGTTGATGTGAATGGCCAGGGGCATGCCCAAAAACCTATACTAAAATGTAAAAATAGATATCGATCAACACGCTATTTTTCAGGTAGTTAAGAATGTATTCTGTTTTTATTCAAAATTATTTCACGTTTAGGGAACTTTTCAAAGCTCCTATTGGTTTTAATGTTGTTCTTATCAATGAACAAAGAAAATTAATCATGAAAATTTACAACGACAAAACAGGTTCAACAATGCAATACTTATCTCTTAGTATTTCTGGTGCCTTACTGCTCTTGAAGCAGTTAAGTCTGTAAATTCCGATAGCTCTCGATTGCTGCTGTTGGATGCAGCTAGAGATCTCCGAAAAATAATACAATAAATCAAGTTTGGATAGTTGACTGCCAAGTGTTTTAAGCACTGGTCAATCATTAATGAAGTATTCCGAACGGTCAAGTTTTTCAAAAAATTGACAAGTAAAGAAGCTCATTATTTATAATGCTTTATTGTTAAACACTAACAATTGAGTGCACTCCGAAAAGTCTCTTTTGTCCAAACTCATCGTTTTCAAGAATTTTAAAGTCCTCATTAACAAGAGTTAACTGCGGCTCTAAAATTCTTTCAGCCTCGATTTTGACCAAAATAGTACTTTTCGGAGTAGACTCACAATTAAACACGAATCACTAAATATTAAACACTAAAATTAATTGACTATGAAAAACACAGGACGTTTTTATGTGAAAGTAAAAGGCCGTTTATTCTGCGTCGAACCCGTTTCTAAATATGCAGATCGAAATGCGGATTGGGACAATGGTATGAAAAATTATCCCATAGGTGGTGCAGTGCATTTTGAAGATAGCATTGTCAAGGAAGGTAAGCGATTTAAGAATGTCGTGACACTTGGCAAAGGCGTTTCCCCTATCGGGTACATCGAAAATCTGATAGCTGCAGAAACAGCTAGATAATAATGAAATAACAACTCCAACCGACCATCATAATCACAGGTTTGTAAGGTTGGAGTTGCAAAATTGCTTCTGTAGACCAACTGGAAGAGGCGCTTGATTTAGAATCAAGATGTTGTGGGTTCGAATCCCACCAGAAGTACCAGAAATAGTAAGATCCTATAGCCCAACTAGGCAGGCATCAGGCTTAAACCCTGTTCAGTCTGAGTTCGAATCTCAGTAGGATCACAAAAATTGCTTCTGTAGCCCAACTGGAAGAGGTGCTTGATTTAGAATCAAGATGTTGTGGGTTCGAATCCCACCAGAAGTACCAGAAATAGTAAGACCCTATAGCCCAACTAGGCAGAGGCATCAGGCTTAAACCCTGTTCAGTCTGAGTTCGAATCTCAGTAGGATCACAAAAATTGCTTCTGTAGCCCAACTGGAAGAGGTGAATTTCAATACCGAAATTGGATCCGAGTTCTTCTTTTCAATCAATAAAAATCTCCTCCAGGTTCCACAAATAGAACCTAACTAAAGTATATGTGATTGATAATAATGTTACTTCCCTTCCTAAGTAAATTCTTGCTTTATACAACAGTTATTGTTATCTTTGTGTTTAATAAATACTTTAACATGAAATTGAACAATTTTTTATTCTTATTTGCTATACTAATTTTAATCGGTTGTGGATCTGACGCTAGTGATTCCACTACAACAACTTCTACTGAAATTGCACCTCCGGTAACCTTAGATCCCAACAATGCTGTAGCCCCGCCAACAGCAACTCCAACTCCAGAACCTGCTCAAAACGCAGATGGTGTTTGGCACTTTACTTGTGCGAAAGGTTGTGCAGGCGGTGCTGGGAAAATTGGTCCTTGCCCTAAATGTGGTGAGCAATTGGCTCATAACCAAGCATATCATGCTGGAGCGGCGAATCAGCCAGGAGCAACAGCTACTATAAATGCAGGTGACAAAACAACGACTCAGACCATACAGCCTCAAATCACCCCTGCTGCAGGTGCACCCGGAGCACTTCCTGGTGCAACAGCAACGCCTCCAGCAGAACCTGCGCAAAACGCAGCTGGTGTTTGGCACTTCACATGTCCAAAAGGTTGTGCAGGTGGAGCGGGTAAAATCGGTCCTTGCCCTAAATGTGGTGAGCAATTAGCTCATAATCAAGGGTATCACTAAACAATAACTGAATTGATATAGATGCCGGTATTTGATCCGGAGAATCATTCGCACCGTCGGTTAAACATCTTAACCGGCGATTGGCTATTGGTTTCTCCTCATAGGATGAAACGGCCTTGGCAAGGCAAATCAGAATCAACTCAAAAACCACGATCTGAGACATTCGATCCTGGTTGTTACTTATGCCCTGGTAATACCAGAGCAAAAGGAAAACAGAATCCAGAATACAAGGGAACACACACTTTTATAAATGACTTTTCTGCGCTTCAATCGCTTGAGTTAACAGATCAAGTATCAACTAATCAACTGCTTGTTGCTAGACCAGAGCAGGGGATTTGCAAAGTAATTTGTTATCACCCACAGCACAATCTTACAATGAGTCAGTTGTCTGAACAACAATTGATTAATGTGATCAATTGCTGGGGAAAAGAGACAAATGAACTAGGAGCTTTGGACTACATCAACTATGTCCAGATTTTTGAAAACAAAGGTCAGATCATGGGGTGCAGTAATCCTCATCCACACGGTCAAATATGGGCACAGCAATCCCTAACCACTGAAGTCGCCAAGGAGCAAAAGCAACAATTCCAGTACTTTGAATCCAATAGCCGTACCTTGTTGTCTGATTATCTACAAACGGAAATATCAACAAAGGAGCGAATCGTTTACACCAATGAGCACATGACGGTATTGGTTCCATATTGGGCGGTGTGGCCTTATGAGACTATCGTCATTTCTAATCGCTCCTATGGACTGATCAGTGATATGACTGATTCCGAAAAGCAGAGCTTAGCTGACGCCTTGAAAAAACTCACGACGGCCTACGATAAACTGTTTGACTGTTCTTTTCCTTATTCAATGGGGATTCACCAACAACCAACAGACGGTAAGGTACATCCAGAATGGCATTTCCATATGCATTTTTATCCACCGTTGCTTCGCTCGGCGACTGTAAAGAAGTTTATGGTTGGGTATGAGATGATGGGGGAGCCGCAACGGGATATTAGTGCAGAGGTTGCAGCGAAACGGTTGAGGGGATTAGTGCATAATCCTATCTAACAAACTCACAAAACACTGAATTTTTAATAACCAATAACAATTGAGTCTACTCCGAAAAGTACTAATTTGGTCAAAATCGAGGCTGAAAGAATTTTAGAGCCGCAGTTAACTCTTGTTAATGAGGACTTTAAAATTCTTGAAAACGATGAGTTTGGACAAAAGAGACTTTTCGGAGTGCACTCACAATTAACCAACTACTTTCAAACGGTTAATATCAGAGACTCTTGGCCTTATAGATTTAACCGTTTAGAAATGAAAAAAAATATAGGCAGATGAGCGATCCTAAAGTGACCGAAGGGATGGCTTGGGTCGTGAATGCGGGTTGGCTTTTCATTTTAGGGTAAAGCTATAGTCCGGGCGGCGATCCGCTTGATTTTTGGTTACTTTTCATCAAGATAAATCGAAGATTCATGAATACCTTAGTAAAAATAAAAATGAAATGAATAAAAGGGACTCGTCGAAGACAAACACATTATAACTGTTAGCTCCAACTAAGAACATTTTTGAATCCGCATGGAACGCAAACTTGATTCTAACCTTTGATTATTCAAAATCCGTTAACAAATTACCTGTTTTTTTGTTATCTATGTAACCAATAGAAAGTGTGAAATATGGCTTATAAAAGTATGCGCGATTGTGTAAACGACCTGGAAAAACACGGTAAACTGCTGAGAGTGAAACAGGAGGTAGATCCTAATCTGGAAATGGCAGAAATCCATCGTAGGGTTTATGACAGAAAGGGGCCAGCAATCTTATTTGAAAAGGTTAAAGGAAGCCCTTTTCAAGCAGTGTCTAACCTTTATAGCACACACGAGCAAACAGAGTTCATATTTAGAGATACGATTAAAAAAGTGCAGAAAGTCATTGAGCTCAAAGCAGATCCAATGAATTTCTTGAAAAATCCAATGCGATATTTGTCAACACCGTTTGCAGCCTTAAAGGCTTTGCCAGCCAAATCAAGATTTTCGTGTCCCGTCATGCAGCACACCACTACGATTGACCAGCTCCCACAAATCGTCTCTTGGCCTATGGATGGTGGGGCTTTTGTTACGCTTCCGCAAGTGTACACAGAAGATCCTGATAAGCTTGGTGTCATGAAATCCAATATCGGAATGTACCGGGTACAGCTTTCTGGCAACGAGTACATCCAAAATGAAGAAATCGGTCTGCACTATCAGCTACATCGTGGCATTGGGGTACATCATACGCGTTACAATCAACTGGATCAACCGTTTAAGGCGTCTGTTTTTGTAGGCGGTTTGCCATCACATGCCTTTGCTGCAATCATGCCATTGCCTGAAGGCTTACCAGAAGTTACTTTTGCGGGTATGCTTGGTGGAAAACGCTTTAAATACAAGAAAGTCAATGGGTTTACCTTGTCTTCTGATGCTGATTTTGTGATTACGGGTACGATTTTAAAAGGTGTCAAGAAACCAGAAGGGCCGTTTGGTGACCATCTTGGCTACTACAGTTTGACACATGACTTCCCTGTAATGAAAGTGGATAAGGTCTATCATAGAAAGAATCCGATCTGGCATTTTACTGTTGTCGGTCGCCCGCCACAGGAAGATAGTAGTTTTGGGTATCTGATTCATGAGTTAGTCAAGTTGCTGACACCGCAAGAATTCCCTGGACTGGTGGAGCTCAATGCTGTTGATGCGGCTGGTGTGCACCCATTGCTCCTTGCGATTGGTAGAGAGCGTTATATGCCGTTCCGTACGCGTAAACCAGAGGAGATTCTAACTATTGCGAATCGGGTATTGGGCACCGGACAGACCTCACTTGCTAAGTATCTCATCATATCTGCAAAAGAGGATGCTCCTAATGTCAATACTCATGATATCCCGGATTTCTTTCGGCATGTCCTAGAACGTGTTGACTGGAGACGAGATTTGCATTTTCAGACACAAACGACTATCGATACACTGGATTATTCTGGTTCAGGTTGGAATGCGGGCTCTAAGGTCGTTATTGCCTGCTGCGGTCCTCATCTGCGTACTTTATCGAAGGAACTGCCGACTGATTTTCGGTTGCCTGCTGGTTTTGGGCGGGCGGCTGTCGCATTGCCTGGAATTATAGGGATATCGGGTCCAAAATACACTACTCACGAAACTGCGGAGCAAGAATTGCGATCCTTGATAGATCAGTTAGCGGTGCTCGATTTATCTGGTTTCCCTTTGATTGTTTTGTGTGATGATGCTGATTTTCTTGCTGGCGGTATCGACAACTTTGTGTGGGTGACTTTTACGCGGTCCAACCCATCTCACGACATTTATGGGGTTGGGAGTTCTGTGCAACATAAGCACTGGGGCTGTACTGGGTCACTGATTATTGATGCAAGGGTGAAGCCGCATCATGCACCTGAACTTGTTGCTGATCCGGCTGTTACTAAAAAGGTGGATAGTTATTGGAGCACTTTAGAACGCCAGTTTTAAGTTCCAAACATACTAACGATTTAAAAACAAGCTAGAATAAATTGATTGCAATCAAACACAGACTAATCCTCAAACTCAATAGGTTCGCCAGAAATAAGAATTTCACCATAAAGCTCTGTTCTTGTTGCAGCTAATTTATCAAGACTTGTCTTTAAATCTTGCATTAACATCTGTTTTCGCTTTGGTCCAGAAGTGGAAATGCGAACATAGACATGCTCTTGTTTGCTAATAGAAGAAGCTTGCATCTTAATTTTTTTATCATTTTCTAACATTCAATTATAGTTTACATCAGACTATCATCTGACAGGTTAAATAATATCCAAATTAATCAATTAAGATTAAGAATAATATTAAAAAATATAAACTAGTAAAACACCTAGGGGAATTACGGTTAATTGAATTGTTTTAGTTTTAAGATGAATAAAAAATAGAGTTTTTTATCTTTATACTATTGAAAACACTAAAGTATAATGGAACAAAAAGCAGCAGTTTATTTTGACTTTTGGAAGACAATGGTATCCTGGGTAAACATCTATCTTGATAAAATTGAAGATGATTGTTTGTATACAGCGCTTAGGCCTGGTGGTAATCATGGTGTGTGGTTATTGGGACATTTAATTATTTGTGAAGATGACTTGTCTGAATATCTAGGAAAAGGACCGATGTTGTTTCCTGAATATCAGCCTATGTTTGATCAAAATAGGAAGGTGTTGCCAGTCGAGAAATATCCATCGATCTCTGTTTTACGTAAAAATTGGCAACAAGTATGTGAAAAGAACAAAGTGATTTATTCACAATTGAAGGATGACGAATTAGCACTTCCTCACAAAAAGGTTGAAGGGGACATTGAGGATAACTATTTCAAAACAGTAGAAGGATGTCTTAAAAACTGGATTTTACACCAAATTCATCATACTGGTCAATTGGCGGCTTTAAGTGCGAAGTACAAAAAAGAAAAGATGGTAAAAAACACCACAGCGTAAGCGGAGTTATACGGAGTTTTTTAAAGGATTCTTAAATTGACTATAATCTCAGCTTTTTTCCTTTCTTGACTTTGTATTTGAGAATAAATTCGAATGATCCATTACTCTTTGAATGCTGAACGCCAATGTTTAAATCACCACGTGTTTTTGGGGTAAACCGAAGGCTGAACTTCCCATTTTCTTTTTTGAATTCTGTCCACTTTTTCTTTGATTCAATGATCGCAAGTTTGAGTCCATCAGGAACATAAAATTCAAAATCGTAGGACTCATCTATCATTAATGTGCCATGAGAAGGAGCATTAATTACGCGAACATAAGTATCATGATTATAAGAAGTTGGAGCCTCGAAATTTGAGTTTAAATATGCCTCTTTAAAAGTTTTTTTACCACTAAATCCCAGATCAAAAAAGGCGCCTTTGAGGTTGGGCATTTTCTCATAATCACTTAACGAGATGGAAGGAGTAACAAAGCTTAGTTGCTCACCCTCAGGAAAGTGGTTGAAGATGGCCTCGTAAGGATTGACATTAAACCAATATCCGTTAAATTTTTTAGAGGTTACTAATTTTCCGCTTACGCTTTTACCAAAACCGCCGCCCCAAGTTGCATCGACTATGCCCCATTCCCCATCTATCTTAATCGCATTCCAAGCATGATCTGCTTTAGTCAATTTCTTTCCTTTTTTGTAACCGTAGCCTTTAGAATAACCAGAGATTTTTTTAACCTCAAGGTTCATCTCATTCCCAAGTGCTAAGTACAAATTGCTGAAACCTTCGCACACTGCTTTACGGTTTTTCAAGACAAACTCAGCAGTGTAATTTTCATACTTTTTAGAGTTAAAAGCTACATCGTCGTATCTAATGTTTTCTGCAATCCATACGTAAATAGCTCTTGCCTTCTCAAGGTCAGTAGTAGCGCCTTTATTAAGGTATTGGGCAAGACTTTTAATAGTCATCTCATCAGATTGTCTAGGATTTCTGGCATATTGGTCGATACTCGAGAAGCGCGTTTCTGGATTAATCATGTCGTCATTAATTTTTGATTCGGAATCCTTATAGGTTTCGGATGCTGTTTTTTCTATTGCTGTAAGCTCTTCTTTGATACCACTAATTTCTTCTTTCAGTGCACTAACCACAAATTCAGAGATGGATTGCGGGTGTTCTCCATATTGTTCCCGGAGCATATTTTCTTTTTGGTATTCCCAAGCGAGTAAACCGAAAAGAGAAAACAGACCGAAGAAAATGATTCTCATTAAGAATTTAAACATAGGTTGATTGTTTTTTGAGTAATTCACACCTACAATTCAAAACAAAAAAAATAGTAATTAAGTTCACTGCTGCCCCAACTTCAGTTTAAAGCGTCGATCGCAGCCAGTCGTTTGTCCAGCGCTAAAATATTCCTGGAATCCGTACTTAGTATACAGACCAATCGCCGCTTCAAATTTTGTGGAAGTTTCAAGTGAAACAGTCTGATAGCCCAGCCGCTCCGCCTCCTTCAATAAAAAAAGGAGTGCCTGCTTACCAGCTCCCTTGCCACGTGCAGGTGGAAGTAAATACATCTTCCGAATCTCCGCTTCTCGTTCAGTCAGAGGTAACAAGCCTAATGTGCCTACAGGTTGACCGCCAATATAGGTTTTGTTGGTGTGAATCAGCTTCATTTTTAGGTAACAAGCCTAATGTGCCTACAGGTTGACCGCCAATCAGTATAAAACCGAAATAACCATTCTCATAACTCGATTCTAGATTGACTCGATTCTAGATTGACTAGGTTCGGATAGTTCTGACTACTAGTTGTACACACTCCAAATTCCTGAAGCGTCGCATCAATGATTTGAATGGCTTGTTGCTGATCGCTATTGGTGGCTTGCTTGAAAGTAATCATTTTTCTATTTGTATTTTATTAGATCTAAGGCCTTGCTAACTTCAGTAACAGGCAATTTGCAAGATTTGTTTTGACATACGTAAACTGTAGTCTGTCCATCTACCAGTTTGTTTTGCAGCAATTTCATTGAACCTTCTGTTTTGCCCCCGAGCAATAAGACATTTGGCAAATAATTTTGATCTAACTCTTTGCGGAAACTGCTGTAATCATTGCCTACAATAGCCACTTCAAATGGTTCCCAGACAAATGAGTTGTACAGTTGACACCAGTTAGAATAGAAAGTCGGGTTTTCCAGCTCCCCGACAATCGAATTCAGCATTTTGATCGATCGCTCTCTATAATCATTGTTGTACTGATAAACACCCAAGTGAAATAAGTTTCTTGCCATAATTGAATTAGAAGATGGGATGACATTGTCACTCAACTCTTTTTTTCTTGCAATTAGCGGTTTGTCCTGCGATGAGGTATAAAAAAACATCTTTGTTTTATCATCATAAAAATTGGCGAGCGTATAGTCTACCAGCGACTGTGCTTCTGCTAACCATAGTGGATCAAAAGTGGCTTGATACAAAGCAATGAAGGCATTAGCCAAAATCGCATAATCATCAAGAAATCCATTAATACCGGATTCTCCATCCTTGTAATTACGGTAAAGACTACCGTCTTTTTGCTTGGCGGTACTCAGTAGGAAGTTTGCATTTTTTATAGCGATACTTAGAAACTCAGGATCGTCGAATACCCTGTAGGCATCAACATATCCTTTGAGCATCAACCCATTCCAAGACGTCAAGACTTTATCGTCAAGCCCTGGGCGAATCCGTTTGTCTCTTGCCTTCATCAACTTTACTTTAGCAGCACTGATCTTTTTATCCAACTGCTCCAGCGTCAATCCATTTTTAGTAGCGATTTTAGACGGTGATTTTGAAATAAATAAAATATTCTTCTCTTCCCAGTTCCCATGTTCTGTTACGGAATAGTAGTCAGAAAACAGTGGTGCCTCATCACCTAGCACTTGTTCTATTTCGTCTTTTGTCCACACATAAAACTTGCCTTCAACACCTTCACTATCAGCATCAAGTGAAGCGTAAAACCCACCTTTTGGGTCTGTAAGTTCCCGTTTAATAAATTCGAGGGATTCGTAAACGACTTTTTTGTAGACTTGTTTCTTTGTTTTTTGGTAGGCATGAGCATACAGACTCACAATTTGTCCGTTGTCGTATAGCATCTTTTCGAAGTGTGGTGCCTTCCAGTACGGATCAGTCGAATACCGTGCAAAGCCGCCTCCTAGGTGGTCATAGATGCCTCCTTCAAACATCTTATCTAGTGTGACTTCAACAGCTTTGAGTGCTTCTATATTTCCAGTCATCTGATGATAGTTGAGCAGGAATTCATAGTTATTGGGCATTGGAAACTTAGTAGGTCTTTGCTGACTTGCTTTACGCCCACCTAATTTCATGTCGATAGCACTGACAAAGGCTTTAGCGATATCGTCTATCTCTTTTCTATTGAAATTTTCATCACGGTCATAGTATACAATCTGGTCGCTGGTTTGAATACCATTGGTGATCGAAGCGGCTGCCTCCTCAAGATTTTTTTTATCGTTGGCGTATTTGTCAACAATAGTATTAAGCAGATTAAGCCAGTCTTGTTTTGGGAAGTAGGTACCAGCAAAAAACGGTTTTCCGTCTGGCAATGTAATAGCATTAAGGGGCCAACCGCAACTACGCCGACTTACCAACTGGCAAGCGGTCATGTAAACGTCATCGATGTCTGGTCGCTCTTCACGGTCTACTTTTACGGAAACGAAGTGGTCATTCATTAAGCGGGCAACCGTAGAGTCTTCAAAGGATTCATGTTCCATGACGTGACACCAGTGGCAAGCGGAATACCCCACACTGATAATTAGCATTTTGTTTTCTGCTTTTGCCTTTTGAAGGGCCTCGTCTCCCCACGGATACCAACTTACCGGATTATACTTATGCTGTAGCAAATATGGACTCTTTTCAGACGCCAGATTATTCACTTTTCGGTGTTCAGGGTGGCTGACCGGACTGTTAGGAGTTTTACAACCATTCATTAATAGAAGGGAAATAGATATGGAGATAATTAGAATCTTGTACACGTTATTAGATTTAAACCAGATTTGTTAACCCAGAATTAGCGCTTTAGGAGCATCATTAGACCTTATAGTCAATTTTTAATGGCGCTTCAAAAAAGCTAATTTCGAGTTTAAAACTCAAATATAGATAAAATAAAAAGTCCCTGCTACAATAGTAACAGGGACATAGACTTTTCATTTGGTAGAAACGCTTATTACTTTCTGAATCTAGCCAAAATATCTTCCATGGTTTTTCCAGCAGCTTCACGACCACCTAAACCGAAAGAAAGTGCAACAGCAACTGCAATTGCTCCAAGTGTAAGACCGAATGCAAGATTCACAATGTTGCCTGCAATTCCCATTGTATTCAATGCAATAGCAAGGAATAGTCCTAAGATAGCATATCGTGCTAATGATGCAACAAATTCTCCATCTTTAGATTTTGACAATGCACCGTAGGCAAGAGTTGAAATCCAGTTTCCAATTACAAGAATGACTAAGCCAAAGAAGATTTGACCACTCAATTCTAATAGATCATTCAATAACCTTGAAAGAGAAACAAATCCAAGTTTGTTCATTGCAGTAACCGTACCTGTAAACATGATAAAGAAGAAGGCAACTTTACTTGCGATATTAGAAATAGAAGTGTTCGCACCAATAATACCAGCGATTCCAAGCTTGTGGCTGTAGTCATCAACACCTAATCCTTTTAGAAGATCGTAAAGGAAATTAGTAACAAAGCGTCCTACAAAGTAGAATACTCCAATGATGATTGCAGCAAGGAAAATATTAGGTATAGCTGACATAAACGAGTTAAGAACGTCTTTTGCTGGTCCAGAAATAGCCTCTATGCTTAATATATCTAATGCAGCAATTAAAATTGGTACAAAGATGATTAAGAAAACTACTTTCTTAAGTATTCCACCAATATCCATGTTTTCCTTAAGACCGAGCTTATTGCTGTATCTTTCAAGAGCACCACCGCCTGCTCCAACTAGTTCTGAAACGATATTGGCGATTAAGTAACCTGCAAAGGCAACAACACCAGCTCCAATGATATTTGGAATATAACCAATGAACTTTCCAACCATTTCTTTTAAAGGATCAAGAACATTGTGTATTCCAAGTGTTTCCAAAACAATCATTAAAACGATTACTAAAAGTAAGTAATACACGATTTTTGAAATAAAATCTTCAGGACTAGCACTTCCTACCGCTTTTCCACCAAACAGTTTGTTGTCTAATTGAGATTTTGCTAAACCGTTTTTAATCAACTTGCTAACTGCTTTTGCAATCCATCGTCCAATAATAAATATTAATAGTGCTTTTAGTGCAGTAATCAATTGAGGACCAAACATGTCATAAATTTGGCTTCCAATATTGTGTACATGAACTTGTAAATAAAGAAAATCTTTCATAGTAATTTAATAAATTAAGAATAATGATAATATAATTTCAGGTATACACACCCGCTTTTTTCGATATTTGTAAGACGCACATTTATTAATAAGTAACAAATTTCAAATAACTTTTTCTAGTATTCAATCAAATTGCAATATTAATAATTTACGTTATGTGTTATATGAATAATTTACGCAAAGATAACGAACAAGAATAAGGTATTACGAATTCTATTATAATTATTTTAAATTATGCCAATTTCAGGTATAATTTTTACTCCCTGTGTTGTGTAACTTATGCTGTTTTTATTGTATAACGCAAGTTATAACTTACTAAAATATTTGTGGGAATAAAACCAAAAAAAATGAGACTAAAAGCCCAATTTTTCGTTTACGTAGAAAAAAGGATTACTGTTTCACAAATAGGTATTAATTTATTAACTATTTTTGTTGATAAGAAGAAAAGTGATAATACTTATGAACCATTATACCTCAACTGTATTTATGTTATTGTTGGTTTCAATTTTTAGCTGTAATCAACAAGAAACATCGGAGAACACAACTATTGTAGAACCTATCAATGTAGATTACGTGAAAACACTACAAGGAGATACCATTGACGATTACTTTGGAATGAAACTAGCAGACCCTTACCGCTGGCTAGAAGACGCGAAAAGCGACAACACGAAACAGTGGGTCACGGATCAAAATAAAACCACCTTCGGTTACCTAGAGAACATACCATTCAGATCAAAGCTAAAAAAACGACTGAAAAAAATATGGAATTATGAGCGATTCAGCGCTCCGTTTAAAGAGGGCGAATACTACTACTTTTACAGAAATAGTGGCCTCCAAAACCAAAGCGTACTCTACCGACAAAAAACACTCGACGGTACCCCCGAAATCGTCCTCGATCCTAATCTATTTTCAGAAGATGGTACTTCTTCGATAGCAGGAACAGGCTTCTCAAAAGATGCTAAGTATATGGCATATGGACGCTCAGACAGCGGTTCAGACTGGAGAACAGTAAAAATCCTTGATCTGAAAACACTGAAAACACTTGGCGATGAAGTAAATTGGGTCAAGTTCTCAGGAATGTCATGGTTAAATGATGGATTCTTCTACAGCAGATACGCTGCTCCCAAAAAAGGTGCTGATGCTTATTCTCAGAAAAATGAATACCATAAGGTCTACTACCACAAACTAGGAGACCCGCAGTCTAAAGATGAATTGATATACGAGGATAAGAAAAACCCACAACGTAACTTCAACTGCAGCGTAAGTGATGATCAGCGGTTTCTGTATTTCTATACTTCTGAAGGTACAAGCGGTAACTCCCTTACATTTAGAGATTTAAAGAATAGCGACAAGGAGGTTAAAACGATTTACGGTCAATTTGAAAGCGACTTCTGGATCGTCAATAATATTGGTGATGACCTTTTTGTGATGACCAACTATAAAGCACCCAACTACAGACTTTTGAAAGTAGATGCGAAAAATCCATTAGAAAAGAATTGGACAGACATCATCCCTGAAAGTGAAAATACCCTGCGAGGTGTCAACATGATTGGTGGAAAACTGGTGGCCAATTACATTGTTGATGCGGCTAGTGAAATCAGATTCTATAGTCTCAATGGTAAGCAGGAACGAAAATTAGATCTGCCAGGGATTGGAACTGTTGGGGGATTCAATGGTAAGAAAGATCAAGAACAATGCTTCTACAACTTTACCTCTTATAATCAACCCAATACGATTTATAGCTACAATGTAAATACGCACAAAAGCGAAATTTTCAAAGCGCCTCAAGTAGATTTTGACCCGAATCAATTTGAAACAAAGCGTGTTTTTTATAGTAGTAAAGATGGAACTAAAGTCCCATTGTACATCACTTACAAAAAAGGGATAAAACTAAACGGGAAAAATCCAACTTGGCTTTATGGGTATGGTGGATTCAACATCAGCATTCAACCAAGGTTTAGTACTAAAAACATCATTTGGCTTGAAAATGGAGGCATCTTCGCCGTTGCCAATATAAGAGGTGGTGGTGAATACGGTGAAAAGTGGCATAAGGCAGGTATCCTGCTAAACAAGCAAAATGTGTTTGATGATTTTATCGCCGCCGCAGAATACCTTATCAAAGAGAAATACACGAGTTCTGACAAACTTGCCATCGAAGGCCGCTCCAACGGTGGTTTATTAGTTGGTGCTTGTATGACACAACGACCAGACCTGTTTAAAGTAGCTTTGCCAGCAGTTGGGGTGTTAGACATGATGCGCTATCATAAATTTACAATTGGATGGGCGTGGGCAGGTGATTATGGTCGCAGTGATGACTCCACACAATACAAGAACTTACTGAGTTATTCACCACTACACAATGTCAAAAAGGGAACAGCTTATCCCGCTACAATGGTAACAACCTCTGATCACGATGATAGGGTAGTACCCGCACACTCCTTTAAGTTTATTTCTGAAGTGCAGCGCAAACACCAAGGAGATAATCCTGTTTTAATAAGGATTGAAACAGATGCAGGTCATGGCGCAGGACGTTCTACAGAAAGTACAATAACAGAGATTTCAGATATTTTGAGTTTTACCCTCTACAATATGGGGGAATCCTTTACCGTTGAGCAATAGCAATGATTGAACTGTTTATAAAAATTGGGTTTTTAGAAATTACCATTTGGGATATCCTCGATATTTTGATTGTCGGGTATTTAATTTACCAGATCTATAAATTACTTCGCGGAAGCATGGCCTTTAACATCGTTATTGGACTCTTCCTTTTGTTTTTCATCTCCGAGTTAGTTGATTTTCTAAACATGGACCTCCTTTCTAAGATCCTAGGACAATTTGTTAATCTGGGGGTACTCGCATTACTAATCGTTTTCCAGCCTGAAGTTAGACGGTTCCTAGTAATGCTAGGCAAACGAACGCTTGACGGACGACTGACTTTTTGGAAACGGTTTGTTGATACTTCCAAGGAGTTGACTTCCAATCAGGAACAACAGATTGCCACCATTGTGAAAATGGCAGAGGTCCTTTCGGAATCAAAAACTGGTGCTTTGCTCGTTTTTACTAATGATCCAAGCTTCATGGATGGGTTTTCTAACGCAGGTGTTAAATTGGATGCCATCATCTCTCAATCCCTATTGGAAAGTATCTTCCAGAAAGAAAGCCCATTACACGATGGAGCCGTTATTATATCAGATAGTAAGATTTTGTCGGCTGGCTGCGTGTTGCCGCTGTCTGACAGCAATATAATGCCAAAAGGCGCTGGTTTAAGACACCGTGCAGGTTTAGGTATTACAGAGCGGTCTAATGCAGTTAGTATCATTATTTCTGAGGAATCAGGAAGAGTGAGTATGGCAAGAGGAGGGAAAATTAAAATTGGAATATCTCTTGAACAGCTTAGAAAAGTACTAAACCCAGTTTTTAAATCATTTTACGATAACAACGTTTAACCTATGCTCGTAAAAAACACAAAAGAGGTACCTCATTTCATAGCAGGAGACAAAACGATTATTCGTGAGCTGCTGCATCCTAAAAATGAAGTAGTAGACATCAATTACAGTATTGCACATGCAAGTGTTTTGGAAGGAGAGGCCTCCTTGCCTCATGCGCTTACTAGTTCGGAGGTGTATTACATCCTACAAGGGAGTGGACAAGTTTTTATTGATGACAGTACCAAGCAGGTACAAACGGGAGATATTGTGTTTGTGCCTCCCAAAGCTACACAATACATCAAAAATACTGGTGAAGGTGTTTTGTCTTTCCTATGCATTGTAGAGCCATTTTGGACGGCAGCATCTGAACATATAAACGAATAGAAAATGAAAATTAACCACCTGTTTTTCCTAATTCTTGGCACTGTTGTCTTATTTTCTTGCAATTCGTCCCAACAATGTAAATACGCGGAGCCAATTGCTTTATTTGATGTCAATAATCCCGCAGTCGTAAAACAAAGCTTCAACCTAAAGGGAATGGCGTCTAACGAATACGTGGCTTTTGATAACGGTTTACGGTTAGAACTCTTGCAGGACGGGTGTAAAGCACTGACTCAGGAATATAGATTCGAAATCCCTGATGCAAAGGATAGCAATGACTCCCGCTCATGGTGTGAATTAAGTGTGCAACTATTTCGCTATTTGGGAACTTCCAACCAAAATATTTTTCAGATGGCAGATGCTTGGGCTAATTTGATCGAAGAACAAAAAAGTGAGATTAGGTTAGGACAGGAATTCCCAATTGCACCAGGATTTGGTATAAAAATTGACAAATTAATGTCAAAGGAATTTGCAACACTTATCGTAACTATTAAGGAATCTGATAATTAAATGTTTTTAATCATAACTTAAATTGAAAAATTCATATCTTGCAACTTAACTTGCCTCAATTCGTAAACAATAAACAATTATCATTCGCGTTATACTAGTAAATTAATTAGCTATGAAATTCAAATCTTCTCTAGCAATCTCATTGTTGTTTGTTTTGGCTGTTATCAATTTTCAATGTAAACCTGACCCAATTGACGATCCAACTCCTAAATCTGAGTTGATTCTAGGTTCATGGGAAACAACTGAAATGAAACATGATGGGGTGATTCAGCCAGAAGGTCCCTATGCTAACTTTGTATTCTCCGCTGATAGCACAGTTACTTACAACAGATATGACCTATATGGCGATCCAGAATTACAGTTTGACGACTTCTGGACAATTTCCAGTGACGAAAGTCAAATTGATTTCCAAGGAGAAACTAATGTAGATTTGATCGAATTAACAGAGACCAAATTGACAGTAGAATACACTTCTATTGATCCTAACGGTGGCTCTATACAACGTACCGATACCTTTAAAAAGCTTTAATGATTTTAGCTTAATTTAAAACCAACAATATTTATTACCATAGTGGTGATCTGTATTTAACAAAGCTGTATTAAGTAGATTTTGGGCATCCTTCATTCCTTGCATCTATTGTTTCTTCGCAATAGACACAACTCATTCCGGCACACGCTGTCCAGTCTGTAAAAAAAACTCCTTTGCTCCTAAGGTAGGAATAGGAGAATTTTTCTCTACAAGTAATTCTAAAGCCGTTCATTTTAGTTTTTTTACAGACTGTCTCCGGCACTCTCATTACAAGGCCAATGGCATTACGCAAAGCAATTCTATTGCCCTTCCAATGTTCAACCAACCGTGCGGCGATCCGCACCTCCCATCGTTTGTCTACCACCGATTCGATAATAAATTGACTTACGTTTAAATCCGGATTATGTATTAGACCCTGCTTTCCTGTTTCAGCAGGCAGGTTTGACCAAAACGGTTAAGTGGTTGGTTATTTAGAAATTGTCAGAATAATAGTGATATGAGGATCTGAAAGGACGTGCGAATATTATACAAAGGTGCTAAATGAGTACTGTGGTCTGTTAAACCCCGTGATATATCATTCTAAACTTAGACCAAAACCTCAAATCAGAGGAAATGTTTGCGAAAAGTCACTTGTATGGGACTGTGGGGAAAAGGAGTTAATGAACCATGCTACTCGGAAATAAAATTAACCTTTATTTTCATTCGGAATTCCGCCAAATTCAAGTATCTTTAGCGGCTTTTTATTCGTCCCGTTCACTAGGAGAATATCACAATATCAATAAGGAAACGCAACACCGAAAAGGATACATGTCTGAACACGCACATTTTAAAATCGACCCGAAATTAGCCATGCTCCTAGGCGAAGACTACAGGAGTACCGAGCTCGCAATCAAGGAATTAGTAGATAATGCTTATGATGCGGATTCAGAATATGTTCGCATTCAGCTACCAGAAGCCTTCTCTGGCAACCCGATTGTCATTGAGGATAATGGTACGGGAATGACCGAAAAAGAAATTCGTGAAGAGTATCTGCGAGTTGCGAATAGTCGCTACTCTAGAAAGGGAGAACGTACGAAAGGTAAAAAACGAGTGGTAATGGGCAGAAAAGGTATCGGTAAGTTTGCCGGACTTTTGATTGCGGAGGTAATGCAAATTGCTTCTATTGCCCGTGGTGTGAAAACAACGCTTACGATCTCAAAATCAGCCCTGATGCGAGCGGATTATGATTTAAGTAATATCAACCTACCAATTCATACTGAAGACGTAGGGGAAATGATGTCTGGAACAATCATTACATTGGCAGGTTTAAATGATAACTTACCTTTTCCTAATCCAGTACGACTCAAGCAATTGCTGATTTCTGAATTTGGAAAAATTGAAGACTTTTCCGTGTTTGTCAATGATACACCTGTCGATGTTACTGATATTTCAGGAAAGACATTTGAGGAAACTGTGGTATTGCCTAAAACCGGTGAAGTACAAATCAAATACACGATTACCGACAAGAAAAAATCATTTAAACAATCAGGATTAGTGATCCGTGTCAAGGATAAAATCATCGGAAAACCAGTACTGTTTGGACTGGAAAAATCTGACCTTATCCCAGACAAGCTAATGAGGCGAATTATGGGTGAAGTGCAAGCAGATAAGCTGGAAGATGATGTAACGGGTGATTGGGGCGCTATTATCGAAAGCAGCGAAATGTACCAAGAGATTTGTGCCTACATGCGTCCAAAACTCGAGGAATCATTTAAGCACGTTTACGACACGGAAGTGAGATTGGCAAAGGCGAAATTGAAGAAACGTGTTACCAAAGGATTGAATAAATTGCCTCCTTACCGAAGAGCATTAGCAGAAAACACCTTGAAGAAGGTGATGCTAAGATTTTTCGGAGAACCAGAAGATAAAATCGCTACTGTAATTAGTGTTGTGCTAAGTGCCTTTGAGTCTGATGATTATCACTTCGCTATGAAGCGGATCGAAAAGAGTAAAAACGGCAGTGAAGAGACTCAAGTACAGTCTTTTGTCGAATTTGGATCTACTGATTCAGCGATTATGGCACAGCAAGCCAAAAGTCGATTACAGTTTATTGATCGTTTTGAGTATTTGGTACAGTCGACTAATGCCAATGAGCAACAAATCAATTCAATCTTTAAGGAAAACAACTGGTTACTAGGAGTGCAGTACCACCTCGCTTCTACTACAGATACATTAAAACGTGTTGTCGAGGATTACCTGGCTCGAAAATACAGTGAACGATCTGGAAGAAAGTTGCCAGGGATATTCCTTATCCAAGACTACAAGAAAAACTTCACACTGATCGAAGTGAAGAAGCCTGGGCAGACAATTCGTAAAGCTGATGAGTCAAAGGTTGTAGGACATCGGGACGACTTGATGCTCTTATTCCCAAATCGCAAAATTGATATCCTGTTAATCGGCGACAAAATTCAGAAAAATATTGATCTGGAATTAGGAGAAAGCTCCAGGTTTGTCACTTACAAAGAATTAATAGACAACGCAAAAGGTCACGTCCGTTGGCTGAATGAGAATATTTACAGTTAGTAGTCGATATCGCAATCAATTCAGACAAAAGGGCGAGGCCAAATTGTTAATTATTCATTCAGCTATGTGTCTATGTGTTAATTTTTGAACCACATAGAACATAAAGTAAACATAGTATGCTGTTCGTAATCAATTCAGACAAGAGGTAGTAACGCTATGTGTCTGTGTGTTTTTTTTTGAACCACATAGTACATAAAGAAAACATAGTATGCTGTTTGTAATCAATTCAGGCAAGAGGTAGTAACGCTATGTGCCTATGTGTTTTTTTTGAACCACATAGGCATATAGAAAACATAGCATGCTGTTCGTAATCAATTCAGGCAAAAGGTAGTAACGCTATGTGCCTATGTGTTTTTTTTGAACCACATAGTACATAAAGAAAACATAGTATGCTGTTTGTAATCAATTCAGACAAGAGGTAGTAAATCTATGTGTCTATGTGTTAATTTTTTGAACCACATAGCTCATAAAGAAAACATAGTATGCCGTTCGTAATCAATTCAGGCAAAAGGTAGTAACTCTATGTGCCTATGTGTTAAATTTTTGAACCACATAGCTCATAAAGAAAACATAGTATGCCGTTCGTAATCAATTCAGGCAAAAGGTAGTAACGCTATGTGCCTATGTGTTAAATTTTTGAAATACATAGACCCTGTCTGCTGCGCAACGGAAGGCAGGCATAAAGAAAACATTTAATTATTTATACTAGGAATTGCTTTAAGCAATGACGTTCATTAAACATTAATCACTGATCATTAAACATTATTTTAGTAAAGCCTAAATCCTCCAATAAAAAGACGCACTAATGACTTTTTCACTAGTACGCCCAATCTCCATTATTAAACCCAAATCTTTAATTATATATCGCGTTTTTAGCGCGGAAAGCTTTTTAAAAAGCTATAATTGTCGTTGTTATAATGAATAATACGGGCGATTCATAAGTTTGTTACAAAACTGGCAATAAAAAAATTAAAAGATATTCACTAAAAGTTATAATATTCTAAGTATAAGTCACTTAACACAAAATATAAATTGGTTGTTCTTAAATTAAAAGTCAATCTTCATCTTTTTGACTCTGTCTTCTAGTCGTTCAGAGGTCAATCGTTCGCGAAGACTGTCTACCATAATAGGAAATGCGAATGGAGTTGGGCGATTCAGCTTACGGATGACTAATTGCTGCCGCTCAATTCGATTTAAGGCGGCTCGCATCCGATCTTCTTCTAGTTGAAACAACTGCACCTCATCAAAAGATTGTAAGAACAAGAGATTGTTGGGCTCATAATCGTTAAAGACATCAAAAAACAGTTGGGAGGAGGACTGTAAATGTCGTGCCTTCTTTTGCTTGCCAGGAAAACCCTGAAATACTAATCCCGCAATACTTGCAATATCTCGAAACTGTCGTCTTGCCATCTCAACAGCATTGATACTTCGTTTGATGTCTTCTGACAGGTTTTTAGCGGAAAGCCATCCCTTTTCTTCAATCAAATCCACTGGAATCTCTTGATCTGACAGCAACTCTAATCCGTAGTCATTCATCCCAATCGAAAAACTAATCGGTTTGTGCTGAGAGATACGATACGCCAACAATGTCCCAATGCCTTGATGCACATATCGGCCCTCAAACGGATAAATGATCAGATGATACCCGTCTTTACTTTGAAAGTATTCTACCAGGAACTCTTCTCTAGATGGGACATGAGACAATGCTGCTTGTAATTCTAACAACGGACGTAAAGCTTTCATCTCCAGATCCTTATAAATCCCTTGGCTCGCTTCATGAATCTTGACACGCAGCATACTAGACAATTGAGATGTTAAGGACATTCGCCCACCCATAAAAGAAGGAATTCTCCCTTTATTCTTTTTGCTCTTACGAACCTGAGCAGTCATTCCTTTAATTCGTACCAACTCAAGACTTTGTCCTGCGTACCAAAACACATCACCGACATTGAGCTGTGAAATAAACCACTCTTCAATATTGCCAATCTTCTTGCCTGACACAAAGGTTAGTCGCATCATCGAATCACTTACTATTGTACCAATCGACAACCGATGCCTCCATGCCACTGCACGCGACAATACCTTATAAAACCCATCCACCACTTCTACTTTCTCATATTCATCATACGCTTGCAATGCAGGGCCACCATCTACAATAAATTGCAGCACCCAATACCAGTCCTCACGACTGATACTATTGAACGAAAAGGTACGGATCACCTCCTTGTAGATCATATCTGGGTCAAACCCGTCTGATACTGCAAGTGTGATCAGGTATTGCACCAACACATCAAACGAGCGTATATAGGGAATGCGGGAATCATGCACGTCCTCTTTTATCGCTTTGCGCAAGGCAGCTCCTTCAATCAACTCAAGGGAATGTGTAGGAACAAAATAGATTTTACTCACAGATCCAGGCTGATGTCCACTTCGTCCTGCTCGCTGCACAAACCTAGAAACACCTTTAGGACTACCAATCTGAACAATGGTTTCAACTGGTCGAAAATCCACTCCAAGATCTAGGCTTGAAGTACAGACAACTGCCTTCAGTTTTTCCTCATGTAGCGCATCTTCTACCCAACTACGCAGTTCCTTACTGATAGAACTGTGATGCATTGCAATGATACCTGCTAATTCTGGTGCTACTTCAAGCAGATTCCGGTACCAGATTTCGCACATGGCGCGAGTATTTGTAAAAATCAGTGTACTCTTACTTTGTTCGATGATCGGGATTACTTTTTTCAGTAAGGTCAACCCGATATGTCCTGCCCAAGGAAAGTTATCAATCTCATCTGGCAATATCGACTCCACAATGATTTCTTTCTTGATGTTGGCGCGAATCACTTTACACGTTTTGTTTTTTAAGGTATCGCCTAGTAACACTTCCACTGCCTGGTCCATATTGCCAATCGTAGCAGAAATGCCCCAAATCTTAAGTTCTGGTAACAGTCCTTTCAATCGGGACAACCCTAACTCTACTTGAACGCCACGCTTAGAACCGATGAGCTCATGCCATTCATCAATGACTACGGTATCGAGATGTCTGAAGTATTTATCATATCCTTTTGAAGCAAGGAGCAAGTGCAGACTTTCTGGTGTTGTGATCAGTATTTCAGGCGGTTTCCGCTTCATCGCTTGTCGCTCTTTTGAGGAAGTGTCGCCAGTACGGATAGCGATATTCCAGTTCAGTCCCAGCCCTTCTGCAGCCTTAGTGCAGGAAGACTGAATTTCCTTAGCAAGGGCGCGGATTGGCGTAATCCAGATTGCTTGGATCCCATTGTCGGATTTGCTGAAGTCTTTAGGGTGATTTCTGATAAAATTTAGAGCAATGGGCATGAATAGTGCGTAGGTTTTTCCGGAACCTGTAGGAGCATTTACGAGACCACTGTAGCCTTCGAGGTTGGCATTCCACGCTTCTAGCTGAAATGGGAAGGGTTTCCACTTTTTGGATTTGAAGAAGGTGGTGGCGCGTTTCAGTAAGCGTTGATGCTCCTTGGCTGTCATGTTTGCAAAATAGGATAAAATGACTGGAATTCAAAAAGAGAAAATTAGGTCGAACTACTTATCAAAACCCACCATAAATATTTTTTCGATCTACTATTATTTTCCTTTTATCCTTTTTTGCTAATTGCCATAGTTTTATGAATTTTTATTAACTGCTGTTTTTTTATTTAATGGAAGCGAACGTTTCGAAGCTACGACCTTGTAACCATATGGTGGCATTGACCATAGTTGCTGTGTTCTACTCATTTTCTAATTAACTTCTGATAGCCTCAGAAGATTGGTATGCTTTAATAAAAGAGAGAAGATAGTTTACAATTAAGCTTATCTTCTCTTTTAAATAGAATGTTCTTTTTTACTTTCTAAATCTCTTTATAAAATCATTTTAGTCGCTTATTAAGTGGTTAACCTTTCTAGAAGTTTATTTTTCTTTTGAACTTCTAAAGAAGTGCAGGTTTCGATATATTGCGAAAGTAAAGCTGTATTGTTTATACATACTTTTATAAATCTGCCGCTAGGCAAAGATGTCACACCTTCGTTCTCAATATTTGAGATGGTATTTTTACTAAACCCCAGAATTATACTTAACATGGAAGCTGCTATTTGATACTTTTCTCTAAAAGTAATTATTTCGATTGGCGCAACAGCTCCTTTCGCAATAAGATGTGCACTCTTTAAAGCTTTCATATTACGAGTCGTTTGATCTTTTGTATAATGTTCGACTAACTTATCTCTATTTATCATGCCAGTATCTTCATTTACTTCATAATCTAAATAGTAAACTTCGTTGTAGCATAATTTCACACCACTAATTATTTTTTCTACAGATCTTTGTAATTCATTAGTAGGCACATTTTCCCTAGTTAACACTTTTTTTCCTACCATAATATTAATTTTTAAATGGTTGATTCATTGGATATAATGGGGCATGATTAGAAAAAATTAAAATTTGTAAACCATTAGACTCAAGGCCATATTTCAAGTAAATCCCAATATTCCTACATCTACATAAAACGCACATACTTCAAAATCAGCTCTTCCAGATGGATCTATACCTCTATAATAGTTTTCTGTAGTTAGGCTTAAAATAGCATTTTCGATATCATCTGTAGTAATATCGTAGTCGAGAGTCAATTCTGCTAATTCAAATTGAGCTTTATTCGTGAATGTTAAAGTTACACCATTAGAAACTCTTGTTTTTGTTTCATTAATGAAGTCTTGGATAATTTCTATGTTGGATTCCGTATAAGGTAATATCGGCGTCGTATCAATTTATAACCTGTATACAAGTATAAGCAAAAAAATAAAATTCCCAACTATTGGGAGCGAAATTTTTCAACAAAACCTCGATCCGCTCTTAATAAGTTATAAATAAACAACTTACGATGGAAATTGTATTTTTCTGTATTTAATTTCTTCATAGAAAGAACAAATAGGCATCCCTAAACCAATCATGAATATAAATGGTGTTTACCGTGGTACATTAGAAAAGACACCATTATACGGCAGCATCAAAATCTTATCTGAGCCATTAACATCCCCGTTCATATTAAAATCACCATTAAGATAATCATTAAACATGCCATTCTCAGATTGCCAAATAATCAGATCTGCACCATTTAAATCATAGCCAGCATTCCCGGAAGGGTCTCCGTCTCCGGGGAACATCGCATATTCAGAGGAACCAGGCAATTGGATTTGACTATTCCCCAAACCCAAACTATATCCGTATTGTGTCTTAAAGTTGTAGGCGGTTGTTCCAGAAACTGGTAGCATAATCGGTACATCAGTCATCGCAGGCAAGTGATTGCGATGTTTTAGCATCACATAGTAACTTCCATTTATAGTAGTTGGGAAGGACAGTGTTTTACCATCTTCACTGATTATCGTCCCGTCAGCAAGCAGCAACCCGCTCCTTGAAAACGCAACAGTAGATGGGGATCCAGGTTCTCGCAATTCGATCATCACCCAATCTACTAAAGCTTTAGCGCCAGTAGTCGCAAGTAACTCAGGCTTCAGAGGTCCATTAGGACCGCTAAGGGGAATGAGTCCTTTCTGACGGAGATCATCCCGCATTGAAGCTGTATTGGAGTCATACGCGCCAAGTAGCCAACCTTCCAATTCCAGGCAACCCGCCACTCTTATTAGATTAGTTCCAGCAAAGTCATTCGTACAACCTGTTGTCTGGTCTTCTGCAGTTAAGTTCACAGTGATGCTCTGATTTACAGGAAACTCAAAGACTAAGGTATCTGCATTCATGTAGGAAGTGGTGGCAATAGGTGCACCAGATTGGTTTTCAACGGAATAATTGATTCCCTCTTGAAGTGGATATAGCTGAAGACGAGTGGTATCATTAGCGCACAAAACAGTTGGGCTGACAGGTGTTTGAAAAGGCTCCTGTACCACATCATTTCTAGCAGCAAGGACTTCAATTTCATCTTCAGATAATAATCTTCGATAGAGTTTAATTTCATCAATACTTCCTTCAAACTGCTGATTGGTCTGGTAGCCACCACCACCTGCACCATCTTGATCATTACCAAAGACTAAGGCGCCATTAGGAATATCAAATACCCTAGGACGAAAACTACCCCAGTTGATAACTTCCATATGAACGCCATCAAGGTAAGGATGTACCAGTGCGTTTACACCATCAAAAGTGATGGCTACATGATGCCAGTTACCATCATTGATATTGGGAGATTGAAACACGCGATGTCCATTATTCATCCAAATATCTGAATGTCCGTCGGCATTGATAAAAAAGAGTAACCCATTTCCGAATGACCTATTTGCAGCACTAAATACACCACAACCGGAGTCTGTAGTCTTTATCCAGAATGATACAGTAGCACGTTCTGCCATATCAAGTGTTGTATTCGGTACTGTAAGTATATCTGGATAACTATCGAACCCGATAGCACCATTTACCCCTCCATCCATTCCAGTTCTCCATACCGTTCCTGAACCAGATAGCCCAGGATAGTTCCCTGTTTCATCAGCACCATGGCCTTTGATCGGGTAGCTTGCAGTCAATTCTACGGGGTTGGTATATGTTGTTGCATCAGTGTAAATTGTTGGTCCAACCGTTCTTGTCACTGGTATTCTTCTGCTTGATTGCCAAGGTGTGTAGGCAGCAACCCATAGGGTTTTGGATTCTGTAATTGTAGCATTTACAGCCGAATTTGTGGCATTAGCAATCGCAAAATTGCTAATTGGGTCATGATACCAACGATAATTGCCATTCGTGGTTCCTGTGGCTTGAAAAGTAGCCGTAACAGGCGGATTACACAATAATGGACTTGAAATAGCAGTCAGTTCGGGAATTCCATCTCTATACAAATCTTCAATTTGATACAAACAAAGCGCCTTATCATAAATTCTGAGATCATCAACTTCTCCATAAAATTGTTGATTGGGGTCTAGATTTCCGCCACCAGCACCATCCTGGTCATTTAAACAAAGCAGTGATACAACGGATAATGGCCCTGTCAAATGTACTTCTTCTCCTTGAAATTCCCCATCTACATAAAGTTGTGTCAAACCAGTACTTCCGCGATGTGTTGCAACAACATGATGCCATTCGCTTAAATCAAAAGTATCTTTGGATAAAAGTGCATTGTTTTTAAAGAAAATTGAATAGTTCTTGTTGGCTCCATAGTACATTAAAACTTCATTTCCATAAGTGCTAGATGCGCCAGAAACTAGCCCTGCTGCTTGTACCTCAGGTTTTGACCAAAAAGAAATAGTGACATCCAATAGATTATTCAATACCTGGCTTGGTAATGCTATGGTTTTAAATTGACTGCCGCCAGTACTAATTTTCATGGCATCGTTATTACTTAGGAAACGGTTAGGAGTTGTTGATAGATTAGTTCCTGTAAACGTTCCGTGAAATTGATTGCCACTCACATCATTCGCACTGTTGTCTAAGGGATAATGGGCGCGCAATGCTGTTGCTGGGTCATCATCAGCAATTCCTGATAATTTTAGTTCGTTTTCATTGATAGAAAAGGAACCAATGACTGTACCGTTGACATCTTTGTTTTGTAGAAGCAGGGCACGATTGCCACTAGGCCCGGAAACAGAGATCTTACCATATGAGTGGGTATTGCTTTCGTAAAATGCACCAGCATAAATTGTAGAAGAAGAACTAGCACCAGAAGTTAGTGGAGAGCTCATAAACTCATAAAAAGGGTAGGTGCTGTTACATCCTGGATTATATTTTACAAAATGGGACCGATGCAGATCACCAGTAAAGAAGATCACCCCTTCAACATTATTAGCATAGATGAAGTCAAATAACTCTTGGCGTTCCCCAGTTTGCCACATACTCGTTTCCGTGTTGTTATTGGTCCTCTCATCAAGCACAGGAGTACCCACTTGAACGAATTTGAAAGTGGCGTTAGACTGCAGGAGTCGTTGCTTGAGCCAATTGAGTTGGGTTTGCCCTAGATGGTCATTTGCAGTTTTGTAATATCGAACATCGGTGTTAAAAAACTCAACATCTCGATACTTATAGTTACTTTGAATTCCCCCAGTGGTACTGGGATGTTCATAGTTCGGATTGGGTAGCCAATGTTTAAATAAGCTGGCGGTATAGTCTTTATCTGAGTAGTCTGCAGTGCCATTATTGTAGGAATAATCATGATCATCCCACATTCCAAAATGGAAAAAGCTTTTAAAGAGTTGATTACGCCTAGGGCTCAGTGTGGAGTATCGCAAGTAAGTATCAAATGCAAGCGTAGTGTCTAAATCATAGGGCAAATAAACCATATCGCCTAGCCAGATCATAAACTCAGCGTCTTCTGAAGCCATTTGTGGAAAGATATCTTCTCTTGGTCCAGTCCCAGTTCCTATAGCGGCACAACTACCAATTAGAAAGTTGAAATCCTGTACCCCGTTTCCAGGAACAGTGAACTCAGTTAGACTTTGCTCCTGAATAGTATTATTTCGGTACACATAAACTTTCAATGATTTTTCAACTGGGAGGTTCGCAAAGTTGGCGATGTAGGCACAGACATCTCCACTACAAAGTGGCAGTGTTTCATAGGGTAAGTGCGTGATTCCAGACACTGTTTCTCTGATTCTCACCCCAAATTGCGAAGCGTTGTTTCCTTTTTCAACTACAAAAAACACAGGTGTCTCCGCAGGGGTGACAGCTCCAAGCGTTGGACCTACAAGCAATGTTTCTCCAGATACAGTAACCTGAGCAGCAATGCTGCTACAACAGAAGAATAGCGATAGAAGGATCAACCATAGATTTTTCATCCCATTAAATTACAAAATTTCAAGGAAATCTGTTACACTGTTTTAAGTATTGTAACCTTTCAACCTCTTTCTATCAATTAAGAATAGAAATGAAGATGAATCCGCATATTGAACATCGCCTTTCAGCACTTTCCACGGGTGCCCTAATTACGTGGATAAAATTCATGAATTTTATCTACATTTGTGCTAGCACCACAAATCACCATTATGTCATCACTTACACCAGGAATAATCCTTTCTATAGTTGCTCTTTACTTTATCTTATTGATGATCGTGTCTTACTTTACAAGTAAAGATTCAGGAAATGATAATTTCTTTTTAGCGGGTCGGAAATCTCCTTGGTATTTGGTCGCTTTCGGGATGATCGGTGCGTCGCTATCCGGTGTTACTTTTATCTCTATTCCGGGTGTGGTTGGAGCTGGCGGTGGTAATCAGTCGTTTTCTTATATGCAAATGGTGTTTGGATATTTGGTAGGATATCTTGTCATTGCGACGATACTGATGCCAGTGTATTACAAGCTAAACTTGGTAACTATCTATGGGTATCTCAAGCAGCGATTTGGGAATGTATCTTATAAAACTGGGGCATTTTTCTTTTTGCTTTCAAGAACAATTGGCGCTTCTTTTCGACTGTACTTAGTGGCGATTGTGCTGCAAAAATTTGTTATGGATCCTTTTGGGATGCCGTTTTGGCTGACTGTTCTCCTTACTATTTTGCTGATTTGGGTGTATACTTTTCGAGGCGGGATTAAAACCATTGTGTGGACTGATGCCATACAGACCTCCTGCATGCTTGCTGCGGTGATTCTTACTGTTATAGCGATATCCTCACAGCTTGGGGTTGGCATCACCAGTATTCCGTCGTTGATCACTGAAAGTGAGTACTCGCAACTCTTCTTTTTTGAAAACGGCTGGAGTGATCCGAATAATTTCTTTAAACAATTTATTTCAGGTGCGTTGATCGCTCTTGTGATGACTGGATTGGATCAGGACATGATGCAGAAAAACCTGACTTGTAAAACGCTTGGTGATGCACAGAAAAACATGTTTTGGTTTAGTATCGTATTGGTGTTTGCCAATATCCTGTTTTTGGCGCTAGGCGCTTTATTGTACCTGTATGCTAATAAATTTGCGATTGAAATACCTGCTAAAACCGATCAACTGTATCCAGTGATTGCTCTTGAGCATTTGTCTCCTGCTGTTGGCGTGCTTTTTGTCCTAGGACTGATTGCTGCAGCTTATTCTAGTGCGGACTCTGCACTGACTTCCTTGACAACTTCCTTCTGCGTTGATTTCCTAGGATTTAAGACCTCGTTTTCGGATCTGCCAGCTGCAACCAGTCTGGAGGAAAGAGAAGATGTGTTAGACACAACTGAGCCACCTACAATCAAGCGGACAGACAAGGATTCTAAACGGACTCGGTTTATGGTTCATATTGGGTTTTCCGTATTGCTGTTCTTGGTGATCCTGGCGTTTTATCAAGTGAATGATACGGCAGTGATTAGCCAGATTTTTGTTGCTGCAGGCTACACTTATGGTCCGATCTTAGGACTCTTTGCATTTGGACTACTGACTAAGCTTAAAGTCAACGACAGACTGGCAATTGTGGTTTGTCTTGTAGCGCCCGTATTGTCATATATCATCAATGCGAATTCTGCGTCGTGGTTCAATGGTTTCGAGTTTGGTTTTTTGATTATCCTATTGAATGGTAGCTTGACATTCTTTGGTCTGTGGTTGTTGTCGTTGGGGCAGCAGAAGTAGACCTTGCCATATTCTGTTTTGTTAGCACTTTCAGCCGTCAACCTCGGTAGAAATTATATAATCCTAGGAGTATTACCTCTAGGCTGACAAATGCTGCACATTAACTGCTCAAAGCTATCAAAGGCGTATATAGTGCTCAAAGCATCACGCCTAATAAACTGAAAAACTGATATGAGAATTACCAGTCTCTTGGTCCACATACAGCACACGCTCCCGCTTAGTACCATTGCATTGTAGTGCATTACAGAGGTAAGAACCACCCGCTAGGCGGATGCGTCCTTGAGAATCGGGTAGGGTGATGTCCCAGGTATTGCCTACAATATTGACTTGTTCAGTGGGTAAAATGGTTGAGGCATGAGAATTGATCTTACGTTTGTCTGTTTTTACTGTCTCCCAATATTTTTGATAATCAGGGAGTTGGGTGGAGGACCACTCCGTATATGCCTTAGCATCGTTGTAGCTAACTTGTGTGATGGGATCATCAGGATGTGCTGGTGAAATACCATCCGGGCAGCGCCAGTCAACACCAAATACCACTTCAAAGTGATCAACTGTTTGCTGTATGAAGGTCCAGTCATATTGCTCAGCATCAGTTTTGTAGTCGGTCGCGGCTACAAAATTTGAAAAATCTGCTACTGTAACTGAACGCAATTGTACAGTTTTTGTTGTACAGTTTGTGAAAAGCACGATCATGAATAATATGGTGAGGTGTATTTTCAAATTAAGTCAAAGGTACACCAACAACATTGGTTTGTGTAAAATTTTAATTAGATTTGTCTATCATGAAGCGAGAATATCTTATTTATAGCCTGTTTGTTTGCCTGTTAGCGTGGTCCTGTTCGAATGATATGAATAGTAACAACAAATCGAAAAACGATCCACCGAAATCAGTACAAACATCTAATAAAAACAAAGTAGAAGCGCCCCCAACCGACCCTGTACCACCAGAGCAATTGGCAAAAGCCAAGGAGTTGTTGGCAGCCAAGTATGACGATCTGGATGGCAAAGCTATTTTTAAACGAAATTGCGCCTCCTGTCATGGATTTAAGGGTAAACTCAAGATAGGTGGTGCCAAGAAGTTGTCGATTTCTGAGATCAGTATAGAGGAAACCGTGGCACAGATCTATTTTGGCCGAGGCTCAATGCTGCCTTACTCTAAGCTGTTGTCTGATGCTGAGATTGTAGCGGTGGCTAAGTACGCAAAAGGATTAAGACGATAGGGTATAATAAATAATTAACAATTGGCATCTAATTTAGGGTTTACTAAGTGACTATTTGGACTTGGTTGCTGGTGTTTTTTACAAATAGGGACGACACTACGTGCCTTTACAGACCTGCGTGCCTGGTTATTACAAATAGGGACGACACTACGTGCCTTTGTAGGATTGCGTGCTTGGTGTTATTACAAATAGGGACGACACTAAGTGCCTTTATAGACCTGCGAATAGAAGAACTAATAATCCTATTTCTAAAAAGGTGAAGAGTATCATCCCTGTTTGTAAGAAAACTAATCACTTGAATCAAAAAAGGTACGTAGTATCGTCCCTATTTGTAAGAAGACTAATCACTAAAACCTAAAAAGGTACGTAGTATCGTCCCTATTTGTAAGAAACCTAATAATCCTATTTCTAAAAAGGTGAAGAGTATCAAGCCAAAAGACACTACATGCCTTTGTAGACATGCGTGCCTGGATTTACCAATAGTGACAACACTACTTCACCTGTCTGCTGACCGCAGGAAGGCAGGACGATACTACGTGCCTTTGTAGACCTGCGTACTTTGTGTTTTTTACAAATAGGGACGACACTACGTGCCTTTGTAGGATTGCGTACTTTGTGTTTTTTACAAATAGTGACGACACTACGTGCCTTTACAGACCTGCGAATAGAAGAACTAATAATCCCATTTCTAAAAAGGTGCAGAGTATCATCCCTGTTTGTAAGAAAACTAATCACTTGAATCAAAAAAGGTACGTAGTATCGTCCCTATTTGTAGGAAGACTAATCACTAAAACCTAAAAAGGTGCGTAGCATCGGCCCTATTTGTAGCAAACCTAATAATCCTATTTCTAAAAAGGTGAAGAGTATCAAGCCAAAAGACACTACATGCCTTTCTAGACATGCGTGCCTGGATTTACCAATAGTGACAACACTACTTCACCTGTCTGCTGACCGCAGGAAGGCAGGACGATACTGCGTGCCTTTGTAGGATTGCGTACTTTGTGTTTTTTACAAATAGTGACGACACTACGTGCCTTTACAGACCTGCGAATAGAAGAACTAATAATCCCATTTCTAAAAAGGTGCAGAGCACCATCCCTGTTTGTAAGAAAACTAATCACTAAAACCTAAAAAGGTGCGTAGCATCGGCCCTATTTGTAGGAAACCTAATAATCCCATTTCTAAAAAGGTGCAGAGCACCATCCCTGTTTGTAAGAAAACTAATCACTTGAATCAAAAAAGGTACGTAGTATCGTCCCTATTTGTAAGAAAACTAATCACTAAAACCTAAAAAGGTGCGTAGCATCGGCCCTATTTGTAAGAAGACTAATAATCCTATTTCTAAAAAGGTGAAGAGTATCAAGCCAAAAGACACTACATGCCTTTGTAGACATGTGTTCCCAGTTACGAAAGGTTTTACTTTCAGGAAAACCTATAGTCTGACGCCTGCCTGTTGTGCAACGAAGGCAGGTCTTAAAAATCTATTATTAATTGTTCATTTATTTTTTGGCATTATATTTACAAATAGTCTTGTGAAAAAATGCAATGTCTTATATTCGTTTAAAATTTAGAAAATGAACTTCCGATTACTGATCCTCTTTTTACTCCTTCCGATTTGTTTCAATACTATATTGGCGAATGATGATCCTCAAAACAAAGGGACATTTGTATATGTGTTGCATCCTGAGGGTCTTGACTTGCATAAGTCGTCAGTAAAAAGCTCTGAGATTTTGAGACATCTTCCTTATGGATCAAAATTGACATTGAAGAAAAGTGCAACCACCATCAATCTTAAAATTGACAGAATTGAAGCAGGGATGGCAGAAGTTTCTTATAATGGACAGACTGGGTACATTTTTGAAGGGTATATTTCTAAATTTCCAGCACCGAAAGGCATAACAAACTATGCTACTTACGTAAAATCGATCCGTGATAATAAAGTGCCAGTTTACTATGAAGACATTCGTAAAGACTGGGATAAAAACAAATTTGAACGTACGTTCATCATGGATCTGCCGACTAGTAGTTGGGCAGAAGCCTTTCTTGTGGCGCAACAGTTATTCGAGATTCCTGAACGTGTATTTGTACCAGTTCAATGGGACGAGCCTAATGAGAACAAAGAATACAGTAACGAACTGGAAGAACTCGCCAAGGAGTATCTCCGTCTTTCCTACGATGATAAGGGATATCTCTCTAGTATGAACTACCAGTATGACGGGATCATGGATGACCAGTCCGTTACGCTTAAGATTGACGAGGAAAAGGGAACGATCAAAGTAACTGAAGTCCGTAATATTAAGAAGTAGGTGTTTCTGTTGACTAGGAAATCGGTTCGTCTTACTTCTATTGCAATACAAGAGGCGCGTGAGCGGGTGTAGCAGGCGCGACGTCAGGAGCGAGACCAAACGTAGTGCGGGCCGAACGAATAGTGAGCTGCGCAACACGCGACCCGCTTGAAACAGCGAATTGTAAATGAGTTGCGGAAAGCGGGGCACGCCCAATAATACAAATCTGAAAATGCCTCCTGCTGTAACCAGAAATAGCTATACAGTAACATCCAGAAATTTCCATCGAAAAAATCACTGCGTTCGTAGAAAAAGCGGCTTCCAACTAGCGGTTACGGAATGAATATTGTACATTGAATCTATATCGCTGTAAATGGCGCTTAATTGATAAAAGAAACACATGGCAAAAGTAACTGTAACAGGCAAAGTAGTTTATAAGGATCTCGGTATGGGGTTTTGGGGAATCGAAGGAAGTGATGGGAAAAATTGGCTACCAACAAACATGCCCGAACAACTCAAAATGAAAGGAGAAACCGTGACCATCAAGGTAAAAGAGATGGAAGGAATGGCAGGAAATGCCATGTGGGGAACTCCTGTTAAGATAGTTTCGTTTACAACTGTATAACCCATTTTTTAATAAAGAAATTTTAGCATCATGGAATTGCTTAATTATATTTATCCCGTTAGTTTTGGGATCTGTTTGTTCTCACTAGCACTTTGGTACTTCTTTAGAAACCAAGCAGCCGCTTCATCACTTTTCAGTAAGTCATTCGTGGCATTCTTGCTTGTGTATGTGTTGTCATTAGTGATGTCGCCAGCAACGTCGGAATACAAAATGGGTATATTGTTTAGAGACCTCGTTGTATTGGGTGTTTCGACGCAATTGGTCAATGTCTTTAAGAATAACAAAAAAGCGTTTTTTGGACTATTAGTCATCCTGATGGCCATGTTTAAATTTGCTTACTTTAAGGTAATGGTCAATTCCTACAATCAACCGATAAGCGACATGCCTTCGTCAAATGTACAGGATGCCAAGCCTAACTATGCATCAGAAAGCGGAGAACTGCTAGTCGATATCAAGGATGGTAAAACGATTAATGCCTTATCTGATTTCATGAAAAAATATGGCATCACTGCCACTACCGCATTTACTGATATTGGAAGCCCAGACATGACATCACTTGATGATTATTACGTGCTTGACTTGCCAGCAGGCGTATCTATTTCGGATATCATGAATGAATTGACCGCTTCCGGATTTACTGATTGGGTAGAGGTCAATGAAGTCATCAAAACGGACTTGAATGTGGGTAAAGCGCCTACAAAAATCAATAGAGAATTTGGTTTGGACGACCCAGGTATCGGAAACCTTTGGGGATTCGAAAAAATGGAATTGGATAAACTGTATGCGCTATTGAGTAGCCAAAAGGTGAAGCCTAAAAAGGAAGCGCTAGTCGCGATTTTAGATACTGGTGTAGATTCTGGTCACGAGGATATTGCGGATAACTTTAAGTCGATCAATAAACGATATGACAACGATCCACAAGGACACGGGACACACTGTGCAGGAATTGCGGCAGCCGTCTCTAATAACAAGAAAGGAATAGCGTCTTACGCACCAAATAATGACTTCATGGATGTGACCAGCGTAAAGGTCTTGAATCAATGGGGAATGGGCACACAACGCGATATCATTAAAGGTATGCTTTTGGCTGCTGATCGTGGTGCGGATGTGATTTCCATGTCATTAGGTGGTCCGTCAAATGATAAGTCGCAGAAGGCTTACAATGATGCAGTACGCTATGCTAATAAGAAAGGAGCAATTGTAGTGGTGGCTGCAGGTAATGAAAGCCAAGACGCAACAAAGGTCTCTCCTGCTAATTGCCAAGGCGTAATCACTGTAAGTGCTGTTGACCAGAAACTAGCGAAAGCCACATTTTCTAACGAAGTCCATAATCTAAAAATGGGTATTGCTGCTCCTGGTGTCAATATTTATTCTACTTTTCCTAAGAATCAGTATAAGTTTTTCAATGGTACTTCAATGGCAACACCTTACGTTGCAGGATTGCTAGGCTTGATGAAATCACTTAATCCTGATTTGACACCAAAGGAAGCACACAAGATCTTAACGGCTACAGGAATCGACACTAACGATTCGCACAAGACTGGTAAGTTTATTCAGCCGGCGGCTGTTGTGGAGGTAATGATAAAATGAAGAGATATTATGAAAGGTTTGTCGGAGTCCAATCCCCGTTGGAATATTTTTTAAACGACAATAAAAATCAGTCCTTAATCATTCTTGGGTCTAAACGGTAATTTCAGCGTTTTAGAATTGGAGTGTTTTTTTGATTCATTAGCAGAATATTCGACGTCTTTCAGGGACGTATTTGTGTCCTTGTTGCTTTTTACTATAAACATTTGACCTACCTGCTGCGCAATGGAAAGTAGGCCTATACTAGGTATTGTCGCTGATGAAAGTGTAAACCGGTATCTAGTGTTTTGTAGGGGAATTCTGTACAGATTTACTTTCTAGTAAAACTCCTTTATCGCCTATAGCATAAGCAGAGCGATTGGACTAGGGGTGGTAGGGGTTGTTTGAACGCAGCGCAGCGGAGAGAATCCCGGACGACCCGACCTTCCTAAGCGCAGTAGGCAGGTAGGCCTGTTTCGCTTAGGAAGGAAGACCCCTAACGAAAGAAAACACAAGAACAAAAATCCGACAAAGGATCATCCGATTTCAAAATTATTAGTTTAATATTGTAGGAAAATAAATTAGCACCAATGCTGAAATGGAACTATTAATAAATAATCTGCGTTGAACAATTATTATAGTTACACATTTTGAAACAGAGGTATGAAACCATTTGAAACATCAAGTTATCGCTCACAAGTTTATCAGTTGCGGCAATTGGCTAACAATGCGTTGCAACAGTATGATCTGAAGGTAACAAAACTGGAATTCATCAATCACGGTGAGAATGCGACTTACAAGGTCATTACCCGAAAGGGAGATTATTTGCTACGCATCCACAGAGACGAATATCATACACAAGAGGGAATACGAGAAGAGTTGGCTTGGCTGAGTCATCTTCAAAAACGGAAAATGAATGTTCAGATGCCAGTGGCTTCAAAAGCCAAGGAAGTACTAATCCAAGCTGCATTTAAGGGAGATCACCTAAGGCGGAATTGTACGGTAATGACTTGGAAAGAAGGTGTTTTTCGTAGTCGTTCTATTGATGAAAAAAACTGTAAGGCGATTGGGCGATTGCTTGGCGAATTTCACCAGCCTGCTAGTCAAATTCCGATCAAAGCAAGGCGATATTGGCATCCAGATGGGCTGCTTGGTAAAGATGATCGTTTTAACGGATTGTTTGTCATTGAGGAAGGCCTCTCTAAAAAAGAATATGCGGTGTTTAACGAATGTCGGGAGGCGTTATTGGCAAAATTGAAGGACTACGACAAGCGATTTCCGAAAAAGAGTGGACTGATCCATGCCGATTTACATTTTGGGAATGTGATCTGGGATGGAGCGGAACCCGTACCGATTGATTTTGATGATTGTGGGATCGGCTTTCACCTATACGATCTTTGTATTAATTTGAAATCTGTAGAGAATCACTTGATCGCCAAAAAGAAAGAAAAACTAGCACCAGTCTACTTTCAAGCCATGTTGGATGGATATAGCGAATTTGGTACAATAACAAAAGAAGACATTGCGTTGTTTCCTTACTTGCGAATGACAAGAGATCTCTCTATGTTTGCGTGGTTATATAGTAGAAGGGACAATGAAAGCATATTTAAGTATTTTGAAAAAGGGCGCAAGAAAAGAATAGAGAAGTATGCTAAGTTTTTAAAAGAAGGTCCGAATAAATTTTTTATTAAGTAATACATTATGAGGCTTTTAACTGTAATTGGGTTTGTGTTTTTAGGAATGATATTCTCTACTGTTGTTCCCGCACAAGAGCAGATGACCTTGGAGCAGGCTATTGTTATTGGGCTAGAAAACAACTTTCGGATAAAAGTGGCAAGGGGTAATGTTAGAATTGCTTTGAATAATAATAGCTGGGCAACTACTGGTAAGCCACCAACTGTAGATCTAAATGGCTCTTTTACTTCTGGGTTGAATTATGATACCAATAACTTCGTTAATCCGGATGGTGTAGCTTATAATGGTCGAATCAGCGCTTCTCTTGATGCGCAGTGGATTCCCTTTAATGGTGGTCGATTTGAGGCCACCAAAGACATACTAAATAAGCAAGTGTCGCAAGCAGAATTACAGGAAGACGTTGAAGCTAATACTTTGTTTAGATCGATTACGCAGCAGTATTATGCCGTCTTGTTTGAAAAGGAGCGCTTAGAGGTGTTAAGGGAAGTCCTACAACTTTCGAGAGCCCGTATTGAGTTTGAACGCATCAAAAAGGAATTTGGTACGAGTAACTCCTACAACATTTTACAGTTTGAAACGGCAGCGATGACAGATAGTACGAATCTTGTAAGTCAGAAGGTGCAAGTGGAAATCGCTAAGCGTAATCTCTATAATACACTTGACTTATCAGGTAATCAAAGCTATACATTCCCAGATCGTTTAAGCGTAGAGTCGGAAAAGCTCAATGCTGAAAAACTGAAAGAACGGCTAAGCGAAGAGAGTTTTACACTGAAGTCTCTAATGATGATCGATGAGCTGAATCGGCTAAATTCGGAGCTGGAAAGTCGCAATCGGAAGCCAACATTGGTCCTAGGAGCGACAGCAGGGTTCTCTGAGACCGTGTTTAAGGTATTTAAAGAGAATCCACAGACGGGAGAGCCTGTGCCGGCTGTATTCCCTTCTAATGTCAATATAGGGGTATCTGCTAACTTCAACTGGCGACTGTTTGACGGTGGTCTGGCATTGCAACAGCAGGAAGGGGCACGACTGCAAACTGAGATCTCGAAACTGAATTTGCTTGAAGCGCAGGCGGAACTCAACAACCAACTGGAAATACTGATTACTAATTATGAGCTACAGCAGCAAGTATTGGAGTTGACAGATCAACAAATCAACTTAGCACGCCGTAATCTGGAAATGACGATGGAACAGTTTAAGGCGGGACGGATTACTTCCTTGGACTATCGGAATGTGCAGCTCCAATTTCTGAATGCAGCATTCAGTAAAGTCAATGCGATTTACAATTTGCTAATCACGAAGACGGAGATTGATTGGTTGGTGGGGGTTTTTAGTGAATAAAACTGGCTAGTAGCTAGAAACAAAAAAGGACTTCTGTGAAAGAAGTCCTTTTTTGTGCTTTATTTTATTTTAATCATCCTCCTCCTTCAATTACCACTACACATCCGTCTTTTGCTGTTCCAGCTCTACAATTTATTACTGAGGAATACGAATTGGCGGTTTTGTCAAAGCAAACCGTTCCTGTCCAGGTTCTTAAATAGGTGTTTGGTGCACCTGAGTTCCATGTGTTTTCACTAGTACCAAATTTAGCAATTTGCAACGTGCAATTACCTGCGGGGCAAGTATACTGAAATTTCATGTAATAACATTTCTGTGTTGAAGTGTTTTTCGTTACCGACATGTAAACATTGTAGAGTTTAGGCGAGGGTGATGCCGTTAATTGAGCAGATGCAGTATGACACAAGCATCCAAACAATGCAAAAAGCAAAGTTAATTTTTTCATTTTGTTCATGTTTAATTTAAGAAATATAGTAATCAATATAGTCACAATAATTGTAAAAATCAACTACTGCTTAGGAATTCTGAAAGCGGAATAATACTTAGTCCTTGTCAAGCTAGTCCAGAGAACAATAGTTGGAATACTACTCAACAATTATCTTCCCACTATATGCTTTTCCATTTTGACGTACCAAGTAACTGTAGAACCCTGTTGGCAAATCTGTAAGGGGGAGGCTGTTGTCTGATAGCTCGGTACTGATGACGCGTTGGCCTGCGGCGTTGTAGAGCTCAACTGTAGCGGGATCATTTGTTTGTGGTAGTTCAAAGTACAATAGACTTGAAGCTGGGTTGGGGTAGGCGGTGATGTGTTCTGATCCAGAGAGTACTGGCTCCTCGATACCCGTAGCGAGATCCGTCCAATAGTAAAACCCTGCCAGATACGATTCAAGTTGTCCTGAGTAATACGCGAGACGTTGTATTTGATAAGTGATTAACTGGTGTTTGCATTCCCATTCTTCAAGTGTCGTTTGCAATTCGGAGTAGGGGAGTGCATTGTCGTACGTGAAAATTTCCTTGTAGTCGATGTCAAAAGTTGTACTTGATGAGAAACCATCATAAAAAATCTGACTAGTCAAATTATTAGTTTGATCATAAAAACGTTCTATTTTAGAAGACGTATCCCAAGTATTATTATCCCAGTAGTAATATTCATAGGCAATTTGCTGGCCAGCGGAAAGATAGATAACATCCAGTTTCTTCGAGTTTTCAAAATTACTATTAACTATTTCACTATTCAATTCCTGAACAAGATCATTATTGGTGTTGTAGGTATACTCCGTTTTTTTATCAACAATCCAACCAGCACCAAAAGGATTTCTGAACTCTTCCATAAGCGATACTTGGTTGTTAGTATTGTAAGTGTAAACTTGTTTTCTAGAATCTGTCCATTGATTGTTTAGCCAATTTTGGATTAATACTTCTGTTAACTTACCTGAGGTATCGTATGTCTTTTGTTGTTTTTGCCAGGTGTTCCAAGTTTGAGTTGTTCCATCCCAATTCAATTTAATTTCCTCTGAAACTTGGTTGTTGGTATAGGAATATTGGTTTTGATAACCGTAGTTGAAAGAACTTGTAGATTCATCCCAATTCCGGAAATAAGTCTGTTGTATCAACTGTTCGTTTGTATTGGAAACCCATTCTTCCGAATCATAGATTACATAAGGGGTAATTGAATCTTGTCTTCTATATCTTCTTTCTATTGCAGAATTGTTGAGGTTATCATATTCGTAAGTAATCTTAAGCCCAAAGCCATTATAATACGAATAAATACCATCGTAATCTACCACCAAACTATCTAGACGTTTAACTGGATTTGTTTTTAAGTACGAGGCTGTTGTGGGATGATTCAGAGCATAAATCTCTTTGAGTTTCTTTTGCAAAGGGGTCTCTTTCTTAAGGAGTGGTTGTGCGGATACCACAGAAACTGTGATGAAGAATACTAGAAGGTTTATAATTGTTTTCATTATGTTGTTTTTTGTGAGATATAATCGTTATCCCTAAATTTGTAAGTAAGTAAACAAATTTACTGATTATAATTAAAAGTCCTTGTATAAATATACGGTTAAGGATAAAAATATCAGCTATCTCAGGTATAATGATTGACTTTGTAGTTCAATGAAAATCTTAAGCAAAAAAAAACCATTGCATACTATGCAATAGTTTCAATTTTGTGGAGCTGCCGAGAGTCGAACTCGGGTCCAGACAAGGTGCCTGAGGACTTTCTACATGCTTAGACTATGATTGGATTTTCGAGAGGAATCGGGCTCAATGTCGGGGCCCTTAACTACTCCTTATCCTCAAAGTTTCGCTTACCGCCCGAGGCTTACGGCAAACTAGTCTGAATTTTGTGATGCTCCGTACAATCGCTATCAGACAGCGCTACTGAGGGAACAAAAGCTTGCTTAGTTCCTAGAACTAGGCAGCCATAGGCAGATAATTATCGCCAATTAAAATGTTGTTGAACGACCTGTTTAACGAGTAGTTACATCCGTTACTCGGCATGCTTATCAACTTGCGGTCAATGCTGTCGATACCATTTCAGCCCCTTCTTTAAGAGTCTACAAATGTAATAACTATGTTTACTTTAAAAAAGTTCCGTGGGTATTAGTTTTTTTTTATTTTTTGGGGCCTCCGCCTGCTTATTATCATGCACAGTCGGCGCGTCCATTCCCAGCTCGCAAGTCTGCTCGGTACTCCACTTTGTTTCGCACTGCAGCTATCGCTGCACTGTACAGGCCGCTAGGCCGCTTCCAAATGCTATTGAAGATGGACTAAAATAAGATATAGGAATTAAAGAGGCGCCATACCTATAATACCACATCAGTTAATAAAATGACACGCGACAATAGTTTGTATAAAAGGCTGCTTACCAACTTGGCGATTTATGCTTCTTCCTTCCAAAGCCAAACACCACATCCACCAAAGGAATCATCTGAAATTCAGCGCCATAAGGATACTGACCATAGGCCGCCGCCGCCCCTAATTTAACCCCAAACCGATCCGAGAATTTCCAAAACAGTACCAGCTGACTTTCATATACAAACCGATTACTAGCAAAGTCAACTTTAAATGCCCCAAAATCCCCCTCAACAGTAAGTCGTGAAGTGAGATCCCGAATCACATTCAACCCAAAATAAAGATTCGGCGTATTGCCAAATGCCAGCGTCCTATTATAAATAAACGGTAAATCCAGATCAGCAAGTTGTTGTTCTGTTGCTTTCAGCTTAAACGCAGTACCAAGTCCTAAGCGAAATGTAAAGAGATTGCTCCACTTATCCAGAGTTAATAGAAATTCGTTTTTTAGATGTAGGATTGGAGGTACTTCACTGTCTTCCGGTAAGAAACCGCCAGTCCCTTCCCTGGAAATCAAGTTCAGATAAATGCTAGGATAACTGATTTTGTGAAGACTAGCAATACTCAATCCCTTCTCATTTGACCACCGCTTTTTCAATCCTAAGTTAGGCGCTACAAAGAAAAAGAGCGGTTGGATCTGCCATTCCATATTATTGCGAACACCCATTTTCTTGACACCGAGTAATGGCCAGACTTTACGACCTGGTTTCAATGTGTGTGTACTACGATCCGGCCACAATTTTGGAGTGATAGCGACTGAATTTTCTTGTGAATAGGCAGAGGAATACGAAAAGCCTGTCAATAATAGAATAAAGGATAAAAAGTATAGCGTTTTCATAGTAGAGAATTGAAGAAGAAAAGACAGTTACCAGTTAAACAGCACACCACTAATTGGAGCATGATCGGAAAGTGGCATTGTCGCCATACCGCCACGTGATACATCCTGATGTACAAGACCAGCCTTGAAACTAGCATTGGTAAACATAAAATCCAGTTTACGATTCCACCATCCATTCTTATCAGAAGTAAATGTGAAATAATCCGTATTGTCGGCGGCATAATCTGCAAGTGGTATCACAGGTGTATAATCGTAGAAAGGCAACAGTATATCAGTCTCCCCACTAAAGTCGTTGGTGCTGAAATCTGAGTCTTTTGGACATACATCATCCGCAAAGTCTTGAGTTTGTTGTGTTGATGGTGGTAAGGAGTTGAAATCA
>Ga0209186_1000181_pt1 | contig 50956 bp, 41 predicted proteins | sample SidtaG_FD_187426 | JGI IMG/M metagenome (GOLD analysis project Ga0209186, IMG submission 187426) | Marine algal microbial communities from Sidmouth, United Kingdom - Sidmouth_Male2 metaG (SPAdes) (version 2) | ecosystem: Host-associated > Algae > Red algae > Unclassified | place: Sidmouth... | reverse complement strand
TCGCTTCTGACTGCTTGGCTTAGCTTTATCAGGTGGGATTCTAACCCACTAATGTGTTTCGAAGTATTTCTCTTATTTGTTAACGCTTTTATAAGTTCCCTACTTCACGGGCTTTTCACGGCGCAATAAGCGTTTCCCTTTTTTATGTTAACAACATTCTATCATTTGTTTATAACCATAATCGTTCCTTTTCTTTAAGGAAATTTCCTCTAATTTGGTTAATTTTGCAGCAACAAATACAGATAGCAAAATGGCAGTAACAATAGAATCACAATCAATTGCATCAAGCAATTTTAATTTCCCAAATCAAACTAATTTTTATAAAGGTAAGGTAAGGGATGTCTACACGATAAACAATAAGTTTTTAGCAATGGTGGCTACTGATAGAATCTCTGCATTCGACCACGTACTTCCACGACCAATTCCGGCCAAAGGACAGGTTTTAAATCAAATAGCAGCCTACTTTTTGGAGGCGACTAAAGATGTTGTTCCAAATTGGGTAATCCACACACCAGATCCTAATGTAACGATTGGGCATCACTGTAACCCGTACCCAGTAGAAATGGTTATTAGAGGCTACTTGACTGGACATGCCTGGCGAACTTATAAATCAGGAAAGCGCATGCTTTGTGGTGTGGTATTACCAGAAGGACTAAAAGAACATGACAAATTTCCTACACCAATCATTACTCCCACAACAAAAGAGGATGAAGGTCATGACATGGACATCACGAGAGAAGAGATTATCAGTCAGGGAATCGTTTCAAAGGAGGAGTACGAGCAATTAGAACAGTATACTTATAAGCTGTTTGAACGCGGCACTCAAATGGCTAAGGAACGAGGACTCATACTTGTAGATACTAAATACGAATTTGGAAAATCAAAAGATGGACGGATATTACTAATTGACGAGATACACACTCCTGACAGCTCCAGATACTTTTACCTAGAAGGCTACCAACAACGCCAGGAAAATGGAGACAATCAAAAGCAGTTGTCAAAAGAATTTGTAAGAGAGTGGCTTATGGAGAATGGATTTCAAGGTCTAGAAGGACAACAAATGCCACATATGGATGATGCCTTTATCAATTTAGTAACCCGACGGTACATTCAACTTTACGAGCAAATTACTGGACTTCAATTTCAAAACCATACATCTGATAATATTGAAAAGAGAGTACAAGATAATATTCTAAAATATCTAAATGAACTCTCTTAAACCCGTATTTAAATTAATCTAATTTTTACTTAAAAAACATGGCGTTTTTTTTTGATTAGTGTTAAAAAAATCTTATTTTTCTATAATATTACAATACAGTTAAAATTTCTATACAGCTAGCAAACAATATTTAGATGAAAAAACTCTTACTAATAGTCTTATCCCTTTCATTTTTGACCCCTCTCTTTAGTCAAAATGTCGGTATTGGTCTTACCAATCCAGCACAAAAATTACATGTTCAAGGCAACCTAAGATTAGAAGGTAGAACGGTTTTCTTTGGTCCTAAACAAACATTGTATGGAGATAACAGCAGTGCCTTTTATCTTGATGGCGGTCACGCAACGATTGTTCAACTTATCCTTAGAGATCCCGACAATACTCAGTATGGTAGGGTTTCTGGATCTGGAGGTGGAAGATACTTTGGTCTTAGGGATGGAGATGGCAACTGGACGTACTTAACGGACAAGGATGTTAGCACAAGTTTCAGAGTCGACAATAATGAGAAAATGAGAATTCTCGCCAACGGTCGAGTTGGTATCGGGACTTCTTCACCAAATGCAAAACTTTCAGTAATAGTAGATACACTACAGCATGGGCTCTCAGTCTTGTCTCCTCACTTTGGCAATACTTACCTTTCACATGTCAATGGAAACTCGTACATCGCAGGTAAAAATTTGATTTTCCGTACTACTAATACCAATACGGAGCGAATGCGGGTTACATCCAATGGATATGTTGGAGTTGGAGTTACAAATCCATTACAACGATTTCATACGCTCGGAAATATTCGATTAGACGGTAGAACAATTTATCTAGGTGCATTCCAAACAATATCTGGGAATAACGCTAGCGCACTATACTTTGATGGCAACCACTCGACTGTAACTCAGTTTATCTTAAGAGATAAAGAGAATGATCAATATGGAAGACTTTATGGTTCTGGTGATGGTGCCAACTTTGGTCTTTTAGATGGAGATGCCAACTGGGGAATTAGACTTGCAAAAGATGCTTACACAAGTTTCCACATTGACAACTCTGAAAAAATGAGAATTTTGGAGAATGGAAATGTCGGAATAGGCACCAATTCTCCTAATTCTAAATTAGCTGTAAATGGAAATATCCGATCTCGCGAAGTTTTAGTTGAAACAGCTAATTGGCCTGACTATGTTTTTAAGGAGGAATATAAGCTCCCTACTCTTGTAGAAGAAGAAGAATTTATAGCAACCAATGGACACCTTTCCGGATTTGATTCAGAGGCTGAAATGAACGGGACTATTACTGTAGGAGATGTTACGAAAAAACAACAAGAGAAAATTGAGCAAATGATGCTTCACCTTATCACCATCAGTAAAGAAATGGAGGAAATGAAAGGTGAGATCAAAGAACTCAAAGTAGAAAATTCAGAATTAAAGAACAAACTAAATAAAAACTAGATCTGTTATGAGAACTAATACAACTATAATTTCAGGTTTAAAGAGCTTATTTTTGTTGCTGGCACTTTCTATCTTTTCATCTCAAGCCTACGCCAATATTGTAAAGGTTAAGTTTGAAGCTTCAGATAATTGTTCTGGACAATTGGATCTAGCTATTTTTGTGAAATCATCTGATCTTGCAACTGGAGCGTCATTTCGAATAGGAAGCTCAAGTATATTTCTAAATTTCGACCCTAGTGTGATCACTTATGCGTCTCACGTTACTAATGAGTTTAGTGCAAACACTTCTGCGCAAGCAGCTGGTGCCAATTGGACAGATCAAAGTTTAGACGTAGATAACGCTCATGGCTTATTAAATATAGTCATGCAAAAAGAAGATGGTGGTTCAGGGTTTTACCAGTTAAATAAAACTGTTTGGATTCAAGTTGCTACGATTACTTTTGATTGGATAACGCCTAGTGCTACTGATCCAGGAATCAAACTACATGATAAGTTTACTATGTTTAATCTACCTGTCAATGACGGACAAGTGTTAAGAGACATAGAGGATTATCCAATTGCTTCTGGCTGGGATAACTGTTCTTGTGTTGGTAACCTAACGTTGAACAATGTACACACTGCAGGAACTTCAATTATTTATAGAGCTGGTGCCACAATCCAAAGTACAGACATCACCAACAATGGTGCTGATATTGAGTGTAGAGCTGGAACCTCCATAAGATTAAATAATGGGTTTCATGCTCGACCAGGTGCTTACTTTAAGGCTGAGATTACACCTTGTACTGGAAACGGAGGTGGTAATTAATAAGAAATAAAATACATCATAATTATATAATGACCAATAGCAATATTGGTCATTTTTTTTAGATCCTTCTACATACAGGGATGATGCTACGCAACTTGTTTGTCTAGGGGAATTCGATCTTCTACATACAGGGATGATGCTATGCGCCTTGTTTGTCTAGGGGAATTCGATCTTCTACATACAGGGACGACGATGCTACGCACCTTGTTTGTCTAGGGGAATTCGATCTTCTACATACAGGGACGATGCTACGCACCTTGTTTGTCTAGGGGAGTTCGATCTTCTACAAACAGGGACGATGCTACGCAACTTGTTTGTCTAGGGGAATTCGATCTTCTACAAACAGAGACGATGCTACGCAACAGCTTAATAAAGTAGTGCAGCCCAATAATTTAAAAACAGGAAGAGTGCCAGAAAGTCCGCCGTGAAACGTAGTGGAGCGGAAGCCTCAATTTTTATTAAAACAATGATTTTATATTCAAATGAAATTGGATGGTTTACATTTTCGTAGATAGTACCTGAATAGAAAAACAATTATTTATTGACTCTTATATAACTTCCCGTTATATTACTATTCAACAAATTTGCTATTATGTTATTAAGTGCTCCCGTTGTAGATTATATCAACCGCAGTATACTTTGTTGGTTGGCCACGGTATCATCTGAGGGGATTCCTAATGTTTCTCCGAAAGAGGTATTTACAGATTATAAGACCAAAAGTATTATCATTGCTAATATTGCTTCGCCCAATACCGTTAAAAACATAAGAGAAAACCCGAATGTTTGCTTGAGTTTTATCGATGTTCTTGTTCAAAAAGGATATCAGATAAAGGGTAAAGCGGAATTAGTCACCAGCAAGCATCCAGATTTTAAGTCTATGGAACAAAAGTTACTAGAAATGACAGGTGGAAAATTTCCGTTTTCCAGTATTACGCAAATTCTTCCAGAAACCATAAAGCCGATACTTGCACCAAGTTACTTGCTCTATCCGGATATAACAACAGAAAAGCAGCAAATAGCGTACGCTAAAATCGCCTACAGATTAACTAAAAATAAAATCTGAAAAATGAATATCATAGAAGTCTCTCAGCAACCTGATTTAATTGACACAGCTGTCCAGTATTTCTGGAAATGTTGGGGCAGTTCCTCCAATTTTAAGTTTTATGAAGATTGTATTTTGAACTCCATAAACCCTGACAATAAGCTTCCTAAGTTTTTTGTTGGACTAGAAGATGATAAGATCATTTGCTCCTATGCATTATTGGTCAATGATATCATTAGCAGGCAGGACCTCATGCCTTGGTTTGCTTGTCTTCATGTCGAGGAAGCTTATAGAAACCAGGGCATTGCGGCCCAGTTGCTCGATCACGGTTTTGCCCAAGCCTTAGACAAAGGCTATCAGGAACTTTACTTGTCAACAGATTTAGTCAATTTCTATGAGCGAAAAGGCTGGACACATCACAGTGAAGGATATGGGGTGTCAGGTGGTCAAATTAAGATCTACCAGCGAACAACCTAAAGGATAATGCCTTATATAACTTGGGTTCGATTATTATTGCCATTATAAAATGTTGATTTACACGCAATAAAAGTTATGAAGGTTTCAGTGTGTTCGTAGAATTATACTACTCAATACTAATCAAACTTAGCTTTGTAAGCGGGTTAAGGTTGTCTTTGTACTGAAAAGTGATGACTGATCCTTGACCGTTGCATAGTAGTTCTTCTGCAATCAGTACATTCAAGATAGAAGGGTCGTTTTGGCAAGGGGAAGTACATCCAGGTGTTTGGGCATTTAGTGTAATACTAAATAATAAAAGTCCCAGGGAGAGTAGTAGCTTAGTCATATTAGCTTTATTTATTTATTGCAAATCATAAAACAAAGTACTCATTTATATTTATTTGTTTAGGCTAAACAAGGAACTAAATTATAATTTTACCATCTCTTTTTTCAAAATTAATTTGTTTACATCAACGACTAAACTAAATTTGCACTTTACTGTTCCTTAGTTAAACGAATTGACAACATGAGTAAGACTGATTTTTATGATTTAAAGGTGTCGAAGGTGACACAAGAAACCAAGGATACTGTTTCCTTGTCTTTTGATATTCCAAATGATTTGAAGGAGACCTTTCAATATAAGGCTGGACAATATCTTACACTTAAGTTTGATATTGATGGAAAGGAAGAGAGAAGAGCCTATTCTTTTTCCAGCAGTCCGACAACAGATCAAGCACCAACTGTAACGGTTAAGCGAGTAAAAGGTGGCTTGATATCCAATCACATAAACGACAATATAAAAGAAGGCACTACAGTTGCAGTAATGCCTGCAAATGGCAGATTTACGCCTACCATCAAGGAAGAAAATAGAATAAACTACTATTTGTTTGGCGGTGGCAGTGGTATTACCCCATTAATGTCTATCATCAAAACCGTTATCGAAGAAGAACCGCAAAGTGTTGTTCACTTATTGTATGGTAACCAGGATACGGATTCTATCATATTCCATGAGGTTTTACAGGACCTACAAAGCAAATATGCAGGACAAATCATTGTTGACTTTGCGCTTGACAATCCTCCAGTACAAAAGGAAGGTGGATTTATGGGTATGTTTCAAAAGAAGAAAATCAATTGGAATGGAAAAGTTGGTAGAATTGATGCTGCGATGATAAAAGGTTTTCTCCAAAAACATCCTACAAACGGTCGAAATGATGCTTACTATATCTGCGGACCTGGACCAATGATGGAAGTGGTCAAAAAATCACTTGAGCAACAGAGTATTGATGCTAAGAAGATCAATATTGAGGTATTTACAAGCATAGGGAGTACCGTTCCTAAAAAGACAACGAATTCTGATGTTAAGAAAGTAAAAGTACATTTGGAAAGTAAAACCATAGATATTGAGGTTGCAGACAATGAAACAATCCTTGATGTACTGTTAAAACAAGATGAAGATGCACCTTATTCCTGTACAAGTGGTGCCTGCGCAACTTGCATGGCAAAAGTAATTTCTGGAAAAGTAGAAATGGATGCATGTTTCGCCTTAGATGATGACGAAATAGCAAATGGATTGATTTTAACATGCCAATCTCACCCAGTAACTGATTCTGTTGAAATTACATTTAACAATTAATTTAATAACACAAAAAACCTAGGAAAATTTAGGTAATTCGCCTATATTTTCGTAATATTATAGTTGAAGGTGATGGTCAGAGTCTACTAGTTTATCAAAATTTGCTTTGTTTCCTCTTGATTACATTTTATGATACTACTCCATCTGTATCGCCTTCAACTTTTATTTTTTTGAATCTGAGTCATTAGGCGGCTCAGATTTTTTTTGTATTTGTTTGACGTATAGAAAAAGAAATAGTTACATTCATTTAAAGTTACCCTATTATAAATACACCACAGCGTCTTAACTTATCTACTCATAATTAATCATTTATGCAACTTTCTGTACTTGATGAAGTAAATTAGGAACTACATCAGATATCATTTCTAAAATATCATGAATATTAAAGTTAATGTAATCATCATTAACCAATAAGGTAATTAGTTCTGTTGGATTTTCATTGATAAAGTTATGCATTAGGTACAATTTATCAAGGTTGGATTTTTCTTGCTCAATTTCTTTCTTCAAGACATCAATAACTGCGGCGTTCGATTCAAAAACTAAACTATTTTGAAGGATAGTCATTTGCGAACTAGAAATATGAATTTTGGATTTAAATATACGGCTCAGGCTAGAGAAAACTACTTCAGTTTGCACTCTCATTTGAAACAAATTATTTCTATTAATAAATTTATTTTACTATTGCTTGCTTTAGGCAGGGAAGCGCCATCCTTTCAAAAAGTTCTTTAGAGAAGGGTTTCTCAATTAAACCAAGGATGTTAGAAAATTCATCAATTTTTTCAATATCAACGCCCATAAATGAAGAGGACAGCATAAATATTGGAATCTTATCAATTTTTTCGGGAAACGTTTCATTAAAAGACGTAACAAATTCAAATCCATTTAGGTATGGCATATGAATATCCACAAACATGATTTCTGGTAAATTTTCTACAGCACATTCTTTAAGATAATTTAGTGCTTCGATGCCATTTTCCATAAAGGTTGGAACAATGGGTAATTTATTGTGTTTAATAATAGCTTGTACATAAAAACGATCCAGTTCACTGTCATCAATGTACAACGATCTAAACGTTTGGTCCATGCATTTATTCATCGCTACTTTTTTGTAATTATTCGTCTGAATATTTACGAAGCATCAAAATAAATGTTGCACCTTTTTCAGGAATACTTTTTACTTTAATATCACCACCATTAACAGAAACCGCCTGTTTTACAAGGCTTAAGCCTATTCCAACACCATCAATATTTTTTGAAAATCTTTTGAATGGTTTGAAAATTTTGTCTCCATATTTCTTCAAATCTATACCACTTCCATTATCGCTGAATGTTAATTCGACAAACTCATCTTTATCTATTATAGTAATAGAAACATTTAATTTTCGTTTGGGATTTCTATATTTAATTGCATTAGATAATAAGTTCTCAAAAATGCTTCGAACAAATGCTTCTATGTAGAAAATGGACTTTACATGGAATTGCTCGGTGAAAGTAACATCAATTTCATTCAGTTCATTTGAAAGATTCTTTTTTACTTCGTTCAAAATTTTTCTAAATTCTACCTTTTCAATTAATCTTTCTGAATTTTTGTGAAATTCTACAATGTTAACCAATCCATTTAGCGTAGTACCAAATCTATTGATCGCTACTTTCATTTTTTCAATTATTTCTTCTTTTTCATCAATACCTTCTACTTTATCAAGTAATTCACTAAATGATTTTAAATGAATAAAAGGAGCTCTAAGATCATGTGCCGTTGCATATACAAAACTATCCAGATAACTATTAGCTGTTTCTAACTCTGTATTAGTTTTTTGAAGTTCAACGGTTCGATTATTAACTTTTTCTTCTAATACTTTGTTGAATTGAAGTAACTCTTGCCTTGCTTGTACAATTTCCCCAATATTTACAAAAGTAACAACAACACCGTTAATCTCATTATTTGTGGCATGATATGGTAGTATACGCATTAGAAAATGCTTGTTGTTCACCGTTGTTATTTCTCTTTCTATAGGTCCCTTATCATTGAGTACTTCACCTAATTCTTGTGTAATATTTTGGTAACTAAATTTGTTTGCAAAGTTACTGATTGGTCTTCCGATATCCGTTTCAACAACCTCAAACTGTTGAGAAACAGCTGGCGTGAATTTTCGAATTCGGAGTTCCTTATCAAGGAAAATTGTACCAATTTGTGTGCTTTCCAACAAATTATCAATATCATTATTGACCATTGTTAATTCAGTGATTTTAGCCTGTAATTCTGTATTTACCGTATATAATTCTTCATTAACAGACTGCAATTCTTCATTCGTTGATTGAAGCTCTTCGTTTGAAGCGATTAGTTCTTCATTAGCGACCTGCAATTCTTGATTTGTTTTTCGTAATTGGGTAACAAGGGATTGGGTTTTAGATTTGGCTTCCCTTAATTCAAACTCTAAAGTTTCTAAACGTTCGTCTCTAAATTCTTCATAGTTTATTTCTATTTCACTTGCTGATTCAGTCTCTCCTTTTACATAAACTTCAACAAGGATTAGTGGGGTTTTACTATTTTCAACTTGTACGTTTTTGAAGGATAAATTAATAATGTACAACTTATCTCTTTTCTTAAAGGCAATATCCTTATACATTAACTTCTCATCACTTATACCTAGTTTTCTAACGGCATTTCGAAACACCAATGTCTCTTCTTTTGCCATCATATCCTTTAGGTTTAGGTTATTTATGTTGGCTGGAAAATACAATAAGACATCTGTATCACCATGTAAATGTAAGACATCCAAATTTTGATTGACAATAATGCACATTGGTGCAAATTCTCGAGTCAATACTTCTGAAAAGTAATCTCTTTCGAAAACGTCCATATATTGTTTTTTTTCTACATGTTCAGAATAGTAAACCTTTCTTTTGGACACGCTTGGTACTAGTTTCGTTTTTTTAGGGCTAATACTACGATGAATTAGTTTTTCCTTTCTTACACTTTTGTAAAGATTCCATTTGATATCTATACATTCAAAAGCGCTTTTTAATTCCCCAATAGATTCACTAGGGCCAAGAAACAAATAACCTCCATAATTTAATGCGAAGTGAAATTTGGTCAATATTCTTTGCTGGGCTGCATGTTCAATGTAGATTAGTAAATTACGGCAAGTCACCAAGTTTACACGAATAAAAGGCGGATCTCTGGTTACATCATGTACTACAAATACAATCTTCTTTCGAATTTTCTCTTTTATTAAAAAACGATTGGTAACATTGATAAAGTACTTTTCTAAAAATCGGTCATTGAGTTTTGCCGTTGAATTTTCATTATACATTCCTTTTGACGCGAAGTCGATTGCCTGATCATTTAGGTCACTAGCAAATATTTTATAGTCGGTTGTAATTCCTTGGATTTCCTTATATTCTTCGAGTAAAATGGCTATGCTGTAAGCTTCTTCCCCTGTCGAACAACCAACAATCCATATTCGAAGTTCTTCATCACTTGGTATTTGACTAAATAATTGGGGAATAATTTTGGTTTGTAAAATTTTAAAGGAATCTTCATCTCGGAAAAAGTGCGTGACTCCGATCAAAAAATCTGTAAATAACTTATTAATCTCATTGTCGTTATTGGATAAAACATCCAAATATGCATCCAAGGAAAATACATTGTTCAGCATCATGTTCTTTTTGATCCTACGCATCAATATACTCCTCCTATATATTCTGAAATCAACTTCTTTTTTCTTATACATTAATTCAAGGAACCTATCAAAGTTAGCCCCTTCTTTTAACTCCTCCTCAAACAAGTTTGATTTATCTAATACCACATCATTCGCAATTCTTGACAACTCTAGTGCTAACGATCTCGGATCTTGAATTTTATCCTCAATTCCAAGAATTAACGAGGCATTAGGCATACCATCAAATTGCGCAGATTCTGGAGATTGGATTAAAACTAGACCACCTGCTTTTTTTATTTTTCGAATGCCTCTAGATCCATCTGTACCCGTTCCTGATAAAATAATGGCAACGGAATTCTCGCCACTGTTTTCTGCTAAAGAATCAAAGAACACATCAATTGGTAGGTTTAATCGCAATTTTGGTGCTCTCTCAACTAACAATAAGACATTATTATTTAATATTAAATGCTTATTTGGAGGTAATAAATAGATCGTATTTTTTTCTACTCGAGTTGGCGCATTGACTGTTAATACGGGTATTTCTGTACACCTACTTAACAGTTCCCCCATTAGACTTTTATGCGTAGGAGATAAGTGCTGAATAATAACGAAAGCCATGTTGGTTTGAGTAGACAAGTTCCTGAAAAAGTCTTGTAATGCTTCCAATCCTCCTGCAGATGCACCTATACCTACTATAGTAATCTCTGTACTGCTAATGTCCTCCATATTATTAAATAATTTATCAAATATAAATAAAATTAACTAGCTATTATGTGAACCTGAATATTATGTGAAGCTATAATTTAGTCGATTCAATAGTCCTTTGTCTAGAAATTTTTATTATCATTTTTTATGAAATTTAAATGATATATGTAGTTAACTAATTTTAAACAAAATACTAAATTGACATCAATCATTGTCGCCATAAACGCATATTTGCTATCTTACTTTTTCTCTTAAAGGCAGTTTGAAGAATGCATTATACTATGATTTTAAACCTTTGAAGCCCTAAATGAGATTTCCATTAAATCTCCACTCACGTAAATCCATTTTAGTCATTGTGAAAACATTAAAATTCAAGCATTTAGCTATTAAAAACAACTAAAATAAACCATCTTGTAATGCAGAGGGAATTTATTATTGCTGTGTAAGTGATTGTGTGTCGCTTGATCTTACGCTCTGTTTAGAAGGGGCTTATCTTTCTGCTGATACGATGTCTACTACGTTACAACAACTTAACCTGTTACCTACGGGACAACCTTATAACATAGCTCCTTGGAATGGCCCAGTTTTTAAACAAAACAACAATATCGTTCAAGCTGAAGTCGAGTTGGACATTAGTCTTTGGTTGGAGGGCACTTATGACCAGCCTTCAGGAACAATGTCATCTCAATTGCGTCAGATGGGCTTGCTGCCTTCGTTGCAGCCATTTAGCGGCCCGCCTTGGAATTACCCTCGAACAGAAGGTCAGGGATGGAGTACTAACGACTATCCTCCTAATTCTGTTGATTGGGTTAAGGTTTCTTTCCGAACAGGGATTGCCAAAAGCACTGAAGTTGCTGCTACTGCTGCTGTTTTATTGAGTGATGGTTCCCTGTATTTTCCTACGTCTCGGGTGATTAATTCTTACTTGGGGAATGCCTTTTATGTTGTAGTCGAACATCGGAACCACATTGGTGCGATGTCCACCGTACCTGTTACGCTAGTCAATAACACGCTGACTTATGACTTCAGGACTCAGAACAGTTATGTGCTTGGCGTTGGGCAGAAGGAACTCACTACAGGTGTCTGGAGGCTTTTTGGAGGCGATGGAGAGCAGTTAAGTGTTTCTGGAGGGTCTGACATCAATGGGCAGTATAACGTATAACGCGCTCTGGGCCACTTACAATGGAACGTTTAATCAATATTCGGTTTGGGACTATAATTTGGATGGTGATGTCAATGGTGCAGATAAGATTTTTTGGTTTGGGAATAATGGTATCTTTTCGACGCTAGAGCATTGAGGTTGAAGCGCATTTCGAATAAAGTGTAGTCATCCAAAGTTATTTTCAAACAATACTCAGGACTCAAGTCTTTAGGGCTGCTATAAAAAAACGATTGAATCTCGGTCCCTTAATTATTCTGAACTACCCAGCGAGAGGTGTTTCGTTACTATATAGATTTATAATGGTTAATTTTCCATTAAACTATTGAATTCAATAAATTTTATATAATTTGAACCTTCTTATTTTTAATTGGTTACTATCATTATAATTTAAAAATAAAGGTATGTCAAAAATTACAAACAAAATTGACGTAATTATGTTTTTTTTAGCATTTTTATGTCTTATTTACTCTGAGACTATATGGTTTCAAGGTGATAAGGAGGGCGCACTTTTCGTGGGCTTGTGGGTGCCTTCCATTCTATGCTTTGCCATCTATTTAAAACTTCTAAAAATTGAAAGAAAATGAGTGACCTTATTCCATACCTTTCGGGTATAGTCAGCATCTTGTTTGGAATCGCACTCTACTTTAGTTTGCAAGAACTCAAGCGTATCGATGAAAATGATCCTAGAAGACAGTAAAATTGATGCTAAGCGATTATTGTGGACTTTAATCCAATTAACGTTAACTGGCTCAGTATGAAGTTCATTTAATTAAATTAAACACTCGTATTTGCCAGAATTTTATGATTATATCATATCTAATCGGTGTCTGAACAAAAAGATAAGTTCTTGAAGCATTGAACGAGCTACCTGATATGCCTTTAGTTTCTGCAATAAACCTAAAACTATTTGTAGGACCTGAAGGGAAAACCCTAAATTCTAAGAGCTGAGACTAAAGGTTTTCCTGTAAGTAAAGCCTTTCGTAACACACACATTCATTCAGATACAATCTAAAGAGTCATGTAAGCCCTGCTTGCTGACCATAGTAAAGTAGAATTTACCTATCTAGGTTCTAAGACTTCAGATTAGACAAACTGGCATTTTAGATTTTCAAAAAATGAAATATCAGGACAAGTATTACAAGTTGTATTTCCAATATAAATAATCCCCCATTCACCCAAAATTTGATCGCATAAGGATTTCATATTGGACTGATTAGGTACTTGAGTACAACATACCATACAACAAAGACTAAATATTATAGTTAATCCAACATATCTTTCTAAATCCCAAGTTGAATAAACGCTATCTTTAGATGAAAAATGTCCAGTTATACTAATATTTACTTTGTTGATTACGAATTTAGTATATTTTAAGCGTTCATAATTACCATCCCTAAAAGATAACTTATCGTTCTCCAAATATTCAATTGGTAAAACAATAGCTCTTACATTTTCTTTGTTCGGAAGTGTTATCTCATTATTTGATATGAATTGTTCCTTTTCGCTAGACATTTCAGGAAGTTGTCCTGCAGTATCAAATTGAAAACAAGAAAAATTCAAAGAAAAGAACATGATCACAAAAACAATTTCACCCAAGTGTTTTGACATCGCTAATTTTCTTTTTCAACCACTAGTTCTCCTAAATCCTTTAATTGCAGCTTTAGCAGCCATAATCCTGTGCTATCTGACTTCCCAATTCACAAACCATTCCCTTCCTTGCCCATAAATCACACTTAAAGCCTCACCTTCACCCCTCCCATCAAATTCAACCCGTACTGAGGATACAGGTTCCACCGTTGGTAGTTGCCCCCAGTCAAATTATTGACATCGAGAAAGACGCCTAGGTTTTTGGTAATCGTATATTCGCCTCCAAAACTCAAGTCCAGTAATGCCTTTTGAGTGGCGACAGCACCGAGTTCATCCTTGTAAGTAGCCCCAGCTGCCATAAACAACTCGCCACGGATAAAGAGACCTTTGACAACCTGATATTTTGCACTGATATTGGCTTCTAGGTTAGGCAGTTGCCAAGGAGATACCTCCCAATATGTGTTGAATAGATGATAGTCGGCAGTCAACAGGATTTCCAGTTTGTCAATTAGGGTGGTGCTTATTGTAGCATGGAAATTCAGCATATTGACATCATCATAGATTATATTAAAGCGACGACTGTCCAGGCTATCATTCAAATACAATGGCATACCCTTGATCGGACGTTGTGCAAAACGAACCTCAAAACTTACCGCATTGACCTTGCCACGAACACCAGCATACCGGTTCTCTACCCTACTGTTGTACAAGGAGAAATTGTTTTGAATAAACGGGTTATAATCCGAAAATTTCCTAAAGCTATTTTGCTGAATCGCTCCGTTCCAACCCGCGAAAAAAGATGCCTTCCCGTCTAAAAGATAAAGACTTGCCTCTACATCCGGATAAATAGCAAAAGACGTATCAATGCCAGCCCAAGCGCCTACCCTAATCTTAAAGCGATCTGCCACATAAGTAAATGAGGGCGCACCACTAAACAAATTATTGGTTTGCTTGGTCGAGACAGAATCATTGCTGAAGTTTACTAGCGATTCGTCTATTTTGAGTTCTAGGAAATGTTTGTCATTAAACCATTTGAGGAAGTTGAGTCCTGCACCAATCCCAAACTCTTTGGAACCTTGTCTACTAGCATTATTGTAGATGTTCAATTTCCCACCATAATTATATTCCCCAACAGTCATTTCAGAGTTATCAATCGACAATCCACCATGAATTGTAGTAAACCGCTGAGCAGCTTCCTCCTTGGTAAATAAGGTATCTTCTTGAGTGTAGCCGTAATGATATACGTTATCCAGATTAAAACCAAGATCTGCACCTGCAGTCAAGCCATTATCCAAGTAATACTTTCCTTTTAACTCTGTTTCGTTTTCAGCAAATATCTGATTTTGCTTGCGCTTATCGCCATTAGCGGAATGGTGTTTGAGACGGGCATACAGATCAAATTGCTCTGACTGTGCAGTATTCCAAATTAGTTCTGCCAAAGGCGACTTCGGCGTTCCATACCCTAGTTTCGCCCACGCCTGATAGACTTCTGGCAATTTCTCCTTGCGCATCGCAATCGGCTTAATTGTAGGCGCAGGGTATTTAATTGTCAACAGTTTAGGCGGCACAGTATATTGGAGTTGGCCTCTGTTATTTTCTTTAATTTCAGGAAGTGAAGGCTGGGTTACCTTCTTATTCGCATCGGTCAGTTTAGCGTTGAATTTCTTTACGATTTCCAGTTCTTCAGCGGTGAGTTCCGCCTGGCCTGCTGGTGTTTGTCCCATAACGACGCCAACCATGGCAAACAGTACTACTGTTAGCAACACCCTAATCTGTTGTATATATTGATAGCTCTTCATGGTCTAAGGTTCTTGTACTTCTTCAATTGGGGCATCCATTTCGAGATTACCGGTGGAATCAACAGGGGCAATGACTGCACTAGCTTGTTCTCCTGCTTTCAATTTATCTAATTTTGTCCTCGCCAGGGTTAAGAGTTCTTCATCTCCCGTATAATTTTCAATGATACTTTCCAAGGAAGCCTTAGCATTGAACGTATCATCTGTGGCGACAAAAATATCAGAAAGCAGCAATACACTTTTGGCGAGCCAATACTCATATCCTGCAATTTGCTGGTTGGTGTTGAGGCAAAGCTGTTGCGCGATTTCCATATCACCTTCAAGAAAATAGATGTGTGCAATCTCATATCTCGCTTCTGCGGCCCGCTCGTCTTCGGTGTACTTAATGACTTTATTGTAGGCTTCTCTTGCGTTGTTATAGTCTTTCTCCGCCATTGCTAACTTTGCTTTCGCATAATTTGCCTCTGCTTTTTCTAGCTCCGACGATAGTTTATTGGCAAGGATGAGATCTGTAGACTCGCTTACTTTCAACCTGTTTTTTGTTCTGTAAGCGCTCCTCATAATACCTAACTCTGCTTCGTGTTGATTTTCAGGAGTAGAGGCCGTTTCGAGATACTTAATGAACAGTTGCAATGCCTTTGGAAATTCCTTTCGGACATTGTAGGCGATCAACGCTCCATTTCGAGCAGAAGCTTCTTCAAAACGACTCTTACCACGGCTCAGTACCTTATTATAATCTTCTAACGCGGAATCATACTTTTTAAGGGCGAACAAGGATTCTCCCCGCTTGAAATGAGCAATCAGGGAATTGGGACCTTCTGGAAATTTCTTTAAATATTTATCATAAGCTGTCACTGCAGTTTCATATTCTGCGCTAGCATACTGTGTTTCTGCCGCCTTAAACATTACGGAGTCCCTTGCAATTTCTGTAACTGTATATCCAGAAGTTGTTTCGACATACTCAAAGTAGCCTTCTGCATCGCCCTGATTGACATATATCCCTTCCACTCCTTTTAGTGCGTCTTTAGTCGTTTTCGGATTTGGATTACCATTTAATGCTTTAGAATAGTATGCTAATCCTTGCTTCGGGTCATTGAGATTAACTGAGATCAAGCCCATTTTCACGTATGCTGCAGTCAACAGATCACTTTCTGGATAGGTGGTGATTAAGTTATTATAAGCAGTTTTAGCTTCCGCAAATTTTCCCATTTTCAAGTATGCTACACCCAATGCGTTCAATGCATCATCAGCATAGTATGATTCTGGATTTTCTTTATACAAGGATTCCAACACCAAAATTTTATCTATCGGATTATCTGGTTTCAACAACCCGAGTACCATTCCTTTTTGGAACATTGCGTAATCATATCCTCTGTATTTAGATTGAATGACCTTATCGTATTTGCTTGATGCTTTCGCATAATTATTGACCTTGAAGTAACAATCTCCGGACCGCAACAAGGCATCTGGATAAACATGTTGATCAATGTATTCATTGCCCTTAGGTTGACTAGCAAGTGCTTGGCTACAAGCATCAAAATAGGTTACGGCCTTACTGTATTGCTGTTGTTTTAAATAACAATATCCAATCGTATAGTTGGCCGTTGCGGCAGATGACTCAGCTGGCAAACGAGAAAGCCCTTTGCTTTTATTGATGAACTCCGTCATCTTCTGAATACTTGCTGCGTATTTCTTTTGCTTGAAGTCTAATTCTCCCAACCAGTAAGTAGCGAGTGCATTTGCTTCAGGATCCAGGGTATTTCTGGTAGCGATATTAAAGTGTTTTTCTGCTGCTGCAAACTTATTGTCCATGTACAGTTGCACACCTCTGTTGTAGGCAATTCGCTGGTAAGCCGCTTCTATTGGCTGTGTCTTATTGGTCATTTGCTCAATGACTTCCATGGTTTTCACGTAGTCTCTGGTATCCAGAAAAATAGTTCCAAGCAACTGTTGCGCTTCCTTATAATTACTTGATTCTTGTGGGATTTTGATCAAGGCGGACATAGCATCTCGGTCCTTGTTCAACTCATAGGAAAGTTTAGCGTAGTTAAACAAGCAATCTTCTTGTATTGATTTGTCATAACTACTTTTAGCACAGGTTTGAAAGGCGGAGCGTGCTGTAGGTTTCCGATCTGTTTTGAGGTAGCTATCTGCCAAGTTGTACACTGCATTTTGGCCAAAAGGACTATCAACTTCTTTAATTTTTTCGAAATTCTGAATGGCTGCTTCGTAATTACCTGTTTTGTATTGGCAGTATGCCAATTGATAAATTTCTTTCTCTGTGAGCTTGCCTACCTTTTCGACATAACCTTCTAGGTAAGGAAGCGCGGTACGGTATTGCTCCAATTCGAAATAGGATTGTCCGACGAGTTGACTCATTTCCTGAGTATACTTAATACTCTTGTCTTCAAGTAATGGTTTCGCAAATTCGATTAATTCCTTGTATTCTCCTTGCGCGAAGTGGATTTGAGCAATATAATAGGGGACTACTTTACTGTATTTCTTAGACGCGTTGACTTTTTTGAAGGATTTTAAGGCGTCTGGATAGTCATTTTCGAAGAAGGCACTTACTCCATAGTAGTAATTGGACGAGTAATAGTACTTGTCTTTATTTTCGGTAATTTCTTTAAACCCAGCTCTTGATTTTGCGAATTTCTTTCTCAAGAAATAAGAGTAGGACCGTTTAAACTGTACTTCGTTGGCCTGAGCTTTCGTAAGACTTGTTTTGTCTATTGTTTCAAAGAACGCTAGCGCATTTTTGTAGTTTTCGGCGGCGTAGTAGTAATTAGCCAATTCGAATTTCGCTTCATTAGCGATAGCGGCGGGTTCGTGTTTACGGACAAAGTCAAGCGCTAGTCGTTCGCCGTCGGGGTGATCGAGTCTGATGGCACTCATAGCGTAATACAGCTTTGCTTTTTCGATTAGGGAGAGCGGCGTTGTGCCCTCGTTTGGCAAAAGCTGAGTGTTGATAACTTTTAGGAATTCTTTTTGGGCGATGCCGTAAAGCCCATTTTCGTAGAACTCAATGCCTTTTTTGTAATTGGCGTTCTGATCACTGTAAACTGCCGTTTTTTGGGCGATTAAGCAATTAAAGAAACCTGTCAAAAAAAACAAAATAGTAAGGTGCAGTACTTTATTCATCCACAATTGGTTGATTTCTAGCGAAGATACTGAATAAACAGGTCTGATCTATGAAAACTTATCCACATGCCTATCCTAGATAAGTGCCTGATTTACAATACCAAAACGAATCATATAAAATTCTATTGTAGAATACTTTTTAAGATTACGTTAAAATTTAGGCTAGCATATTTTAAAAAACATGCAAAAAACAAATAAAAGCAATTGAAAATACTATAAAAAAATCTGTTTAAAACACCAAAACTCAATTGTAATTATTGCGTATGAATAACCAATGACGAACAGTATATTAAAAGGAATAGACTATTTTATTCCAAAGCAAGTATTAGAACAGAACATTCCAGACAAAATCTGGCTCTCTAGGTGTTTTGTTGGGCTTTTACTGTTTTTTACGATCAATCTTTCTCTTACACTAATTGTAGAAATTCTTGGATTTTTGCATTCTGATTTCTATATCAGGACCACCATCGGTACACTCTTATTAATTCTTGTTTTATATCGGACTACGAACTCCTTATTTCTCTGTGTAAACATTCTGTGTTCGTTTGTTTTTATTGTATTTTTCTTTGATATTATCAATCATGGTTTGCTCTTTTCAGAACCTGTATTTTTCTTGATCCTTATTCCAATTTTTGCCTACATTTTTTACAACTTCAAATTGGGGTTATTTTGGATTGGAATTCTATTCTTGTTTTTTATATTTCTATATTTTGAGACTACTGGAACAATTGACTTTTTTGCTCCCAGCACTCCATATAATAATCCAAACTATAGTTTTATCATCAATTTACAGTTTATGGTTGAAATGCTTGGATTACTTTTTATCATCGACAAGTCCAAAGCCATGGTGATTGATCAATTAGACAGTCAACAAAAGAAACTGGATTTAAAGACCACCCAATTAGAAGCTCAAACAGCAACACTGATTGAAAGAACGGGGGAATTAGAACGATTAAAGTCAGAATTGACAGTACGAAATGAAAACCTTAGCAAATATGCCGCAACTACAGCGCATGACTTAAAACAACCCATTCGAACAATGGTTAGTTTTGCAGATCTTTTAAAATATGAACTCGGTGACAACAAATCAGAAAGGGTACAAGAATATCTTGATTTTATCATTGAAGGTGGAAAAGACATGAAAAGTCAAGTAGAAAAGGTTCTAGACATTGCAAATTTATCAAAAGGTATAGTTTTTAGCCCTTTAGACACCAAACAAGTCTTAAACAATACGATTAATATGTTGGATAATCAGATAAAATTGTCTAACGCTGAAATTAATATTAAGAATGTTCCTCAACAGATTATAGCTAATGAAGTTTCAATAAAAAAAGTATTCCAAAACATCATCTCCAACGGTATTAAGTTTAATGACAAAGAAAAAATAAAGATTGAAATAAGTGGCGAAGAAACAGCTTCAGAATGGCTCTTCTCAATCAAAGACAATGGCAATGGTATTGACAAAAAGAGTTACGAACAAATCTTTGACTATGGTGTAAGAATAGAAACAAAGGTTGAGGGAAGTGGACTAGGACTTGACACTTGCAAGAGATTAGTCAATCTCCATATGGGAAAAATTTGGATCAACTCTTCTGTAGGGATTGGTTCAGAGTTCATATTTTCGATTAAAAAGAACATACATTACAATTTTCCACATCACAAATAATGACAATTGTAAATTTTTTACACCAAGCATTGCCCTATCTTTATATTGTGATTAATTGATGACAAATGATTATAAGTATAGAACGAACTTGTTTTCAGAGCATTGGCTCAGTTAATCATTTATTTTATTTATATTTAATAGACCTTAAATTCATTAATAAACTTAAACCTCCAACAATGTCTAAAATCTACATTTATTTACTATTAATTTCCTGTACTACTTCAGTTTTTGCGACCGAACTCCATCACCAGCAAATCGCTTCGCTCTATGACCATATGGTTACAGTCAACCAAGAGTGGAAAGTACAATCAGACCTGCCGGAACAGTTACTGCGCCAACCTATTCAATTCAATTCAGACAATGAGCGAATTCAAACACACTTAAAACTGGTGTCGTTCCTACTTTCTAAACGAACGAATACACTTTCTGAAGAAGTCTTAGTTAGAAGAACTGAAAACCTGAAATCACTTGTTAGCTATTGGAAAACCGGAACATTTCCTGTCAATACCAGACACAACAGCAGGCAACCCTATTTCATTGACGATTTCGGTACTGCTTGTGCTGTAGGACATTTACTACAAACCAGTGGTGCGGAAACACTTGCGGAGCAAATCTCCCAAGAAGAGAATTACGCGTTTATACGTGAATTGGCTTACCCGCAACTTGGAAAGTGGGCACAATGGAACGGTTTTACTGAAGGCGAATTAGCCTGGATTCAGCCTGGATATCCATCGGAAAATTGCTTTGAATCTATCCCAGGACCAGGTTGGACAGACAATGCTCCAACATCGATTATTAACGTGATAAAAACTTCGCCTTCCTCTGGAAATCCATTAGTTATTGCTGGTGATTTTGCCCTTAACACAAATGGAAATGGAAGTGCTAATTCTATTGCTATTTCTACTGGTTATAGTTATTATTCGTTTTCAGTACCAATCCAAGGCGTTATACATGATGTTGCATTTAATGGCAATGAACTCTATGCTGTTGGTGATTTTGAAATACTAGGTACGAATTATAAAAATATCGTTAAACTAGATGTAACTGACAGGACTACTTGGACTGGACTTCAAACTAGTGATATGGTTGGAGCGATAAAACATGTTGAGGTTGTTGATTGCAACGTTTTCATTGGTGGTGATTTTACGATGCTAAATGGCCAAAGTCAACCCTATTTAGCTGCCTATTCCATAACACAAAATACATGGCTCAGCAATCCAACAGATTGCAACGGTAGTTCTAGCACTAGTACGTTCTCTGCAAATGGACCGATCAATGATTTAGATGTTTATAATAGCCAGTTGGTAGTAGCGGGTAACTTTACCCAGGTAGGTGCTAGTACAACACCAGAAGGCCTAGCCTTTTTTAGCAGCTTTGCTGGCTGGACTCCAGCAATAAGCTCTGGTGGACAGACGACTACAATTGATCATATCGTTGTTTATGATGGTCGTTTGTTATTAGGATCAAATAGACTGTATCATTATGATCTGCAAACATGGAAAATTGCTGACGTCTATGATTTCCCAGAATTTCAGTGTGTTCAAGATTTCAATATTGGTCCTTTCGACGCTCTGTTTGTAGCTGAAAGCTATTCTGAGGAAATTTTGATGAATCAAAAAGGAACTACTGTCCAAATGATGAATTCCTCCTACGGTCTTTATGATGATTTTAGACTTGATGTAGAATTAGGAAGTGGTGTCATTAAAGCAGGCAGTATTTTGGGCAGTAACTTATATTTAGGAGGTTCCTATTCAGGGACATCTCTTGATGCTCAATCTGGTTGCTTCATTACCTATTATTGTAGTACTCCATTTAATCCTCTGAATACAAGTAAATTAATGACCTTTGATGTAGTGCTTCCTCTAGAATTAAGTGAATTCACGGCGACTTTAGACCAAGAGACTAGCAAGGTTGATCTCAATTGGAAAACGCAATTAGAAATAGGGATGGATCAATTTATTATAGAACGCAGTACTGAGCCAAATGGTAATGGATTTGTGCCTGTAGGCCAAGTTATCGCTGCTGGGGAGTCAACTACTGCAGTTGGTTATCAATATGTTGATGATATCACAAGAATTCCTGCGCCAAATCTTTACTATCGCTTAAAGATGGTTGAAGATTCAGGAGTTATAGAATATTCAGACGTCAGAGTCGTGAAACAAACCCCATCAGATCCTCCTCAACTAAGTCTATACCCCAATCCATCTAAAGGCAATTTCACTGTAAACATCACTAATATGGCACAAAGCAATGTGAGTCTAAGTATATACGATGTACAAGGTAAACTGCATCACCAAGAAACCCTGGTATTAAACGACTCCTTTGTCACTAGAGACTTTAACTTCAATCATTTGAGTTCAGGAATTTACTTTGTACGGGTAACTGATTCCGTCAATTCCCATGTAACTAAGCTCGAATTGCTTAAGTAGTATTTTTTTTGGTATTGGATTTTAGCTGTTGGGTATTGGGTTAGCTGTTGGCTCCCCTAAAACCCAACAGCCAAGACCCAACAGCCTGCTTAAACCTACTTAAGTTGCTGTAAAAACCAGATTTTGTCGTGTAGTTGATCCATTTGTTGTATAAACTGATAGAGTTCCCACTTTTCTGCCTTATCGAATGGATTTACGGCAATCAATTTTTGGATACAATGCACAAAGTTGTTAATCGGTAGTGGTAAGGTGATTATTTAGTGTCTGAACGAAAAGACAATAATCGTTGATTATCAATCTTTTAATAAGAAATTGTTATGACAAATATTCTTGGGAATATTCCATTTCTCTAGCTTATCGCTGAATAATTTTAAATTATTTGTAGAAACTGAAGGTATATCAGATCACATTAGTTAATGAATAAAGAACGAGGAACCTGTTACTTCCGGAAGCCGGCCCAGTCCAGAAGTGAGAGGTTTTGCAAGCCGTAAAGTATTGACTTTCAAGAAGTAAAGACCTCTCACTTTTAACTGGGCCGGCTCCCGGAAGTAACAGGTCGCTCGTTCATTGCTTTAAAAAGTGGAGTTTTCGGTCAGACACTATTTATTAGGCTGTTGGGTTTTGGCTGAACTAAAACCTAAAACCCAACAGCCAATCCCTACCTTAATTCTAGCATGGGATAAGGGATGGGAAGTGTTGTTTGAATCCTGTTTTTAAACAGGAAGAGTGCTGGACAGCCCGACCCTGTAGTACAATTGGAGCATGCAATGCGACAATAGTACTACAGGGATAGCCCCAAATAATCATTTAGTATTAGCTGTTGGGTATTGGATCCCCTAAAACCCAACAGCCAAGACCCAACAGCCAACCTACTTCTCAAGTGATGAGTAAATACCATTATTGTCTGACCAAAGTATGCGGTCAAATGCATTGATATCCGAGTTTAGATCATAGTCAAAGGGGGAGTATTTATTAAACTGACCGTTGTACTGCAACCAAGAAGCATAGTCCTGACCATTGATATCAAAGCCAATATCATTGACCTGATCGCCATCTCCTGCATACATTACCCAGAGACCAGGGAGAAGTTCCTTTTGCCCAAAACCACTAGGAGCATAACTGTTGGCAGTACAAAAGTCGATCGTGATATTGCCGTTGTTGGTGGTAATTGCCTGAGGAGACAACACGCCTATGTGATTGCGATGTTGGATCACCACATAGAATGCAGAACCTAGTGTACCGTCAAGTACCCGCTCCTCCGGAAAATACAGCGCTCCGTCTTCTAGCACCAAGGCAGCAGTTTGCCGCACTTCAGTGTTTTTAGTAATGCCTGTTCGGAAAGAAACCAGCACCCAGTCAACAGTGTTAGCAGGATAATCGGATTTGGTCCACCCCTGCCCTTCTGTTCCCGAGTAATTCCAGGGAGGAATAGCATAAGGTTGGGCACTGGGCAGTAGATTTGATTGCCAGAGCACCGTCCGCATAGTATTGGAAACAATGTCATAAGGTCCTTCTAAACATACGCGGATATCGAATCCCACAAAATCGCAAGCAGTATTTCCTTGCCCGGCACTTTGAAAGACGCCTTCACAATTGCAAGCATTATCAATGATTTGGTCATTAACGGTGCAAGGATCATTGTCATCACAGGATTGCCCAAACGAACAGCTGCCTGCACAAGTGCAATCTGTTGTATAGACATCATTGATGGTATTTGGATTATTATCGTCACAGGAAGTACCAATCAACTTATCATCAAAATTGGGACAGATGTCCGCACTATTGCAAATCCCGTCCTGATCAGAATCAGCTGTGCCATAAGTAAAAAAGCCGCTGCCACAATATAATTTTTCAGTTTGATTATAACCGTTGACACAACCGTTTATGAACGTGCCTTGACCATAAACATCAGGCGATTCCGTCTCTTTTACCACACCATTGATCGAAATTTTGTCTACTGCGAGATTATAATCAAGACCATTGATCACATCACCATTTACCAGTTTGACGGTGACACATTCGAAGGAGATCAGTCCACAGTGATAATAAGAATAGGGCTGATAAACTTGATTGTTAAAATCGCCGCCAATATTGCTCCAGGAGATCACGGATTGCCCATCAATATAAAGTTCCATTTCTTCCTGATTCGTGTCTCCAGCTGCCCATATGATGATATTGGAGCAATTAGGAATGGATGCAGCAGTTTCCTTATATCCCAAATCTGGTGCCGCTCCATTAAAAAGGAAGTTGACTGGTGCGTTATTGTTCCATGTAATCGGATCTGCGATAATGATTGTTGTGGTGTTCGGAATACTGACGACTAATGCCTCATGTCCATCAATGTTAATGCTGTCGCCAGGCACTACTCCAAACCCGTCACAGAAGAATTTGGCGTAATCTACTGATATCGTTGTTCCTGATCCCGCGTTTGTGGTCACTGTAAGATCTCCTGCCGCATCAATACACGGACTTCCTGATGCCAATGCGTAGTTGTTGTTACTAGGGTTAACGAAGTTAGGATTCAGCATTTGCGGAAAATCGCCTTGGTAGGCTACTGGTGGCGGATTTGCACCCCAATTGGTATGAGAAAGGCTAAATGCGGCACTGCTAATATTATTGTGTGTAAAATTGTAGGTATTGTCTACAAAAACATTGTTCCGCATTTTGATGTCTTGTGGATTCTCATTCCGGATATGCATACCATAGTCGGTTTTCGTAAAAGTACAGTGTGCGACACGCAGATCATCTGGTTCTTGGTAGGCTGCTAACCCTGATTCGACATGATTGAAGGAAAGGCATTTGGTGAAACTCACATCATAGCCGTCGAAACTGTTGTCATTAGTCACGCTAAAGGCAAACCCATTACTGTAGGTATTCATAGCGATGCAGTTATGAACGCTGATATGAGCGATGTCGCCAACAGAATGTCCTCCGATATCGATGCCATCCTCATGACAGTAGTTGGCAATGCAGTTAACGACTCGAATGTATTGGCTGTTTTGAATGGCAATCCCATCAGCATCATCCTTGTAGTATTGTTTACCTTCATGTGAAACATAACAATTGAGAATACCGCCGTATGTGCTTTCTTCGACAACTATATTACTCCATTCACTATCAATAATTGAGCAGCCATCAATAATAAAGTTGTTGACATTCCTTACAAAAATACCATATTTCCAAGAGGAGTTTCCATTATCAAAACCCCTTACGTTCTTGATTCGAATATTAGTTAACGGTGTGCCATAAGTATTGAAATTGGACTTCCCATCAAAGTTAATTCCATGCCCGGTATAATTTTGAACAGTGATATTTTCAATGTGTACCCAGGACGCATGATAGGTATTAAAAGCGGAATATTCTACGTTATCTCCTTCCATAATAACGGCTCCATTTCCAATGATATAGATATAATCAGTAGGATTGTCCACAACCCCATTAAATCCAAGCCAAACCCCCTCTTTGTAAGTTCCAGGGCGAACAATCAGATAATCACCATAGGTCATGTTATTAACGCCATGCTGGATGGTCAACCAAGGGGCATTAAAAGTCCCTTGATTTGAGTCATTTCCAGATTTTGATACGTAATAAGTTGCAGAATATACCGTCGAAGTTAGAAAAATAGAAAAAATTGCGGTTAGAGTTAGTTGTACATAGTTCATTAGAGGTGTAGATTAGTCAGTTTAAGTATCAATAGGTTAATAGAATGGATTAACTTGACACTTGTATTTAGGAGAAAAAGATGAATTCACATGTAGTATAATAAAGTTACTATTTTATTATTTGATTGTAAAATACATCCTAAACAAGTTCCAAATTAATTTTAGTAATAATTTACAATATGCTAGTTGACAACCTATTAGAATTTATAGAAATAGTTTCATTTGATCAAAAAGCAACACATTACCAAAGGTGAAATTCTGAGATAGTTTTAATTAAATATTTAAAACCGATTTTACTTAGAATCCTACTTAAAATATTGAAATACAGCGATATACTATACATTGCATTCAAAATAAAACATAAGAAAAATGGGTCGAATAGTAAGTTGTAAAATTTATGTTTGGAAATCTAGCGCCGAACCTTTAATTTCATGTTCTAAAAATTAAACAAACATTTGGAACGCGTAATAGGAGCATACACCGGAGAAGAGAAAGGACCATTACTTATTTGTCTTGGAGGGATCCATGGCAATGAGACGGCAGGAATAGAGGCATTGCTTGAAGTGTTTCAACGACTTGAGGAAGAACCGTCCAAAAATCCTAACTTTCATTTCAGAGGTCGCATTGTTGGCTTAAGAGGCAATCTTCAGGCGTTAGCCAACGGTATTCGGTTTATCGAAGCTGATATGAATCGAATGTGGACACCAGAAAACGTGAAACGCATCCTTGAAACTTCCGAGAGTCTTTTGCTTTCCGAAGAGCAAGAGGTCAAATACCTATACAAAGAAATCCTTGAACAGATCGACAGTTATGAGTTTGATCGATTGCTGATTATGGATCTTCATACAACAACAGCACTCGGCGGCATCTTCTCCATATGTACAGATGATCCGGAAAGTCTAAAAATCGCCAACGAGCTGCATGCTCCTGTTATTACTGGCATGCTTAGAAACATATCCGGCACTACCATGCACTTTTTCTCTAAGGATAATTTCGACTATGACCTTGTAGCAGTGTGTTTTGAATCAGGACAACACGACGCTCACGACAGTAAAGGCAATGCAGTTGCAGCAGTGATCAACTGCTTGCGAACAATTGGTTGCGTTGACCCAAAGGACGTCGAGAATGTTCATGATAATCGGTTGATCAAAAAATCGGATAATCTTCCTAAGGTTACTGAACTGACGTACTGTCATAGTATCCGAGAAGAGGATGCTTTTGAAATGAAGCCTGGCTATCTCAATTTCCAGTCGATTAAAAAAGGGGAACTCCTGGCTCATGATCGAAATGGCGCCATCTACTCCGAGTATGATGGATTGATTCTCATGCCTTTGTACCAACCCATTGGTGAAGACGGTTTTTTTGTTGTGCAGGTGGTTGATTAATCAAAATTCAAGGAGTACCAATCAAGGTGTACTCTTTTTTAGAGAATAGCCGTCTATACAAACATGTCAGATAGTTGAATTGAATGAGTTGATAAATATTTTGGGGCCTCCGCCTGCTATTTCATACGCAGCCGTCGCGCCTTTCCAGGCTCGCAAGTCTGCTCGGTGTGGCGCTACGCTTCACACTGCTGTTATCACAGCACCTTCCAAGCCGCTAGTCCGCCACCTTTTCTGTAAAAATGTATTGCATTCATTTTCAGTCCTCACTAACCCCCAATCTCTTTAAAGTTCAGGGTTTGGAGTTTAAAAAATGAAGTTTAAACATAAAAAAAGCAGTTGCAAACATAAAGTCTACAACTGCGATTTATACCAACACCGCATCTATTGCAATAGCCAGACAAGTTCAAAACTTTATTTAGATAATTTTAAATATTGGAACTTAGTGAGATCAAGCCAAGTTATAGAGCTGCAGCAACGAATTCACAAGAAACATTCAAAAATCCATTATAACGGCAAACAAACGGCATGGTTTCAGTATTACAATAGGTTGCAAGACCGAATATTTAATTATGATGTAGCCAGTGACGCAGTATTTTAACGACTAATAGGAGCAGAAATGGGTACTTTATTCTAAGGATTTAGGTTAAATATGGTAAACAGCATTTAACAAGACATCACGTGCGTGTGGATAGTATGGCAATTGTTTTTTAATTATCATTAAAATAATTCATATATTTGAACTTATAGTAAACCTAAAAAAACAACTATATCAACTCCAGTCCCTAGAAAATAGTAAGGAACAGAGATTGATAACAAATCATTATTTAATGGATTTTATCAAAATAAAAGAAAGGTTCAACTATGAGTTATGGCGGAAAATTAAGATTTATGCATTTACGATTGAATCTTGTAATTTGGCAAGGATGTTCTACGGAACAGGTTTTGCAGCAAATGCGGAATCAGTATTCGAACACATCGACATGGGACAAAGTGAAATGTATTTAGGTGATGAAATCAATATTCAAAGAATATTAACACCTTTCCAGCCTACAGAATATAAGCCATCTGTTAAGGAATTCTTTGTTTCTTTAAGCCCTAAAAGCAAGATCAATATATACTCTCTGGTAACAGAAAATTTACTTTTGGAGTTGATTTCTATATTTGAGGACTTTATCCAGAACGTACTAAGATTACTTTTGAATCAGCGCCCAGAACTAGCACTTTCCAAAGACAAGCAAATTAGCGCTTCAAGCCTGCTTGATTATGAACACCTTGAGCAGTTAAAGGAAAAATTGATTGATGACAAGATTCATAAAACGATGTATCGTAAGATGAAATCAATCATTGCTTTTATAGAATCTGGATTTCAAGTTAATTTTGAATTAGATAATGAAATTATTACTAAACTTTATGAGTACAAAGAAAAGCGCAACCTATTGGTACATAATCGCGGTATTGTAAATGATCTTTTTTTAACATCTTTGCTTAAGGTTGGCTCAAAGGGCGATTATACTTTGGGGGATAGAATAAAAATAGACACAGAAGGAGTGATAGAGCTGGGAATGATATTGAAACTAATTGCAAATGAAATGTTTGTCAAGGTTACAGGCGATCCACCATTAGAGCTTAAAGCGGATCCTATGAGTATCGAGTCTGAAGAGATCCTTAATTCATACTTAGATAAAATTAAAGATGATTCTGTCATGGATTCGGAGGAAAGTACTATTGAAGAAATAGTTAATAGTTTTGCAGCCAAAACGCCACACAGGAATAATTTTAAAGTTGGTCGGAATGTGCCTTGTTTTTGTGGAAGTGGATTGAAGTTTAAAAGGTGTTGTATAAATAAAGAATTATAGTAGATTTTACAATTCGTAATGCCCTGTATTACAAAGAACTAACCCAACATCCGTTTAAATCCCTCCTGATCCAAAATAGTAAACACTGTCTGCAGATTCCTGTCATCACCCCCTAATTATTCTAAGACGTTGAGCATAGAAAAGCCCAGCGATAAGGTGCAAAGTTTTTATTTACGGACTACCAAAAGATAGAAGAATCTGTTAACTTTGACTTTGAAAAATATGTATATTTTATCATTATGAAGACACTGCAATCTCTACTAACCGATCCTAGGTGTATTATTTCTGCTGAAGACGATTTAAGTGACTGTTCAGAATTAAAGACTATATATCACATAACTCATATTGACGCATCAATTAGTATAATTAATAATTCAAGCATCAAAAAAGGTTTGATAAATGATGAAAGTAAATTAAATAAAACAAGACTTCAAGTTGTTTGGCTGTCTCCCAATGAGTGGAAAGATGGTTATAGATACGGAACTATTCGTTTCTCAATCGACTTCCTTAAGGTTACACGTAAAAACTTCTATTTCGTAGAAAATATGAATGAATACAATCCAAGAGCTTGTAGAATATTGATAAGTGATAAGGACCATCCTGAATTAACTCTAATCGATCCCCAAAAAAGAGGAAGCCCTATATTTCATGAAGAAAAAAGGAACAAATTCTACTGGAAAGAGGATTTCTATACTTTAGAACTAATGCTAGAAGGGAATATATCGTTTTACAATATACTTGGAATTGATTTTGTAAACCACCATTACGATTATTGTAGCTTAAGGAGAATTAATTGTATTGAAAAGACTAATGTGGAAAAGATTAGTGCACTTTTTCTATCTAGACTAATAATAACTGAGACCAGCATAGTTGGTTATACAATCAGCTTGATTAAAAAAAAGTGCTTCGTATTTACAGCTTTTAAACACTTGTTAAGTGATCTCAGTTTGAATACCCCGAATGGTACTGTCAAGGCTAAAGATATTACTTCAGGTGCACTACTAGAGGCAATTCTAAGGTTTTATGGAAAGGGAGAAATTGAAAAGGCAAGGCATTTATCAAATCTGTTCGAAACAAAGGAGGAATTAAAGTCCACTTTGAGTAGATTGACTCAGAAGGTTATTTTAAAACAATTACGAATGGATAAGAAGATTGATCCAAAGCAATTTGTTTGGAATGCCTATCCTTGGGGATGCATTCCAAAAGGCACCAAGCCTATGTATATAATTTTTGCAAGAAAGACTCCTGATAAACCTTACGGTGAGATTTATTTAAAGAAACTTATTTCGATTGATCCGATTGATATATCTTTCGATATTGAAAAAATAGGGTTACAAATAACTCCCAATATCATTTATTCAATAGTAGTAACAAAGAAAAATAAGGATGCGTTAGAGGCAATCGTAATTGAATAGTATGTGACCACTATGACTTATTGGTCATTCATAAAGTGCTGATAAATAAAGCTGTATCTAAGAAACCAGAATCGATGAAATAGACTAGTTTACTAGTAAAATCGATGGTTCAGGCTTTTTTATGCATAGTATGGAATAGAAAAGTATCATGAATGAATAAGAGGTGTAGCATGATTCAAGGTTGTAATGTTGTTCCAGAGACAGGAGCAGTTTTACTTTTACCCGTAAATTCGTCACCCAACAAAAAAACAACCTGCATAATTCATTAAGAATCATACAGGTTATTTAATTTAGATGTGATCCAGCCAGGATTCGAACCTGGGACCTACACATTAGAAGTGTGTTGCTCTATCCAGCTGAGCTACTGGACCAATCGGACGGCAAAAATAAACACTTATTGTCATTTCACCAAACACTATAGCGATAAAACCATATTTTTTTTAAAATAGTTCCAAAACAGACGCCTTTTTAATAGAAAAACACCGTGTTTCAGAAACGTCCTCAAATTGAACATTGATCATTAATCATTTGACCATTGAAGGCGGCACTGAATGTCTTGTCCGTGGTATCATGTCTGCTGATTGTAGGGTATGCTTTACTCAATCCAGTGTCTAGATCTATATGAAGAGGATCAGGTGGGGAATCCCTTGATCTTCTTCGCCAACCGCTCAATAATTTTGAGGCGGTAATCACGTCTTGTTCTGTGTAGTTGGTATAATTTCCAGTGCCAATTTGTGGCTCTTTCCCAATCGTAAACTACTCAATAAATTCGCGGGCGTAACTTTCGTTAGGCGCATTATCTGTATTGATTTCACTATCTAGATAATCCATAATAGAGCATAGTAGCCTGGGGCATCGCCCCAAGTTTTTATACAATTGACATAAGCCCTGTAAGGGCGAAACGACTATCGTTAACTCACTAGGAACTGGTGGTCAAAAAACATATTGATCTTGAATTTTGACCTAGGGCGATGCCTTAGGATGATTTGTGAAACCCCCATATGGGGTAATCTCATAAAAATGAAATAATCAAGGTTCAGCCCGCTAAAATAAACTTTAGGCTGATTAGTTTGACTGTTAATTACAATTTTTTAGACATAATGGGCCAAGGAAGGATCATCCATTTCTCCCAAGCGAAGTTTTATCAATTGCGCAGATTATTTAGTAACTTTATGTTATGAAAACTACATATTCCGTCCTTCTGTTGTTATTTACTGTAACTACGCTTACCGCTCAAAGAGCACCGCGTCGTGCCACTCAAAAAGCTACACTGCAAACAGCAACCACTCAAATCGGCCCCGTGTTTAAGGACGGCGAAGCCCAAAAAGTACCCGCATTCAGTAATTTCGATGAATGGATTATCCATGACCTTTGGGTAGAAACGAGTTTTGACACTGACGGTGATGGGAAACCGGATCGTATGCACGTTGATGTTACCCGTCCTAAGCAAACAGAGTCAGGATTAAAGTTGCCCATCATTTACAATACCAGTCCTTACTTTGCAGGAGTCGCTTCTGATGATATCAATAGCTTTTGGGACGTCAAACATGAGATTGGAGCAACGCCACCAAAGCGCAACCACCCTACAGGTATTGAGCGTAGAGGAGAGCGACCTGTGATATCAAAAAACCTTGTGAATCAATGGGTTCCAAGAGGGTTCATAGTAGTCCACTCCTCTTCCCCAGGAACAGGGCTCTCAGACGGTGCACCAACAATTGGCGGACCAAACGAATCACTTGCACCTAAAGCAGTAATTGACTGGTTGTGTGGTAGAGTAAAAGGCTATTCTTCCCGCACAGGTACCGAAGAAGTCAAAGCGTTTTGGAGTACATGCAAAGTCGGCATGACTGGTACCTCCTACAACGGTACACTACCCATTGCAGCAGCCTGTACTGGTGTTGAAGGATTGGAAGCCATTATTCCAATAGCACCCAATACCTCTTATTACCATTATTATCGATCACATGGATTGGTCAGACATCCTGGAGGGTATCTAGGAGAAGATATTGATGTATTGTATGATTTCATACACAGTGGTGACGAATCAAAGCGAGCATTTAATAACAAAACCGTCAGAGATACTGAGATGGCAAATGGGATGGACCGTGTCACAGGCGATTACAACGAGTTTTGGGAAGGACGTGACTACTTGAATCAAATGAAGAATTTTAAGGCGGCATTGCTGATGTCTCATGGGTTTAATGATTGGAATGTGATGCCAGAACACAGTTATCGAATTTACGAAAAAGCAAAGGAAATGGGCGTACCTGCTCAGATCTATTATCATCAAAAAGGTCACGGTGGCCCACCACCAATGAGCATGATGAATAAATGGTTTACCCGTTATCTTCATGGTGTTGAAAATAATGTGGAACAACAACCTAAAGCGTGGATCGTAAGAGAAGCGGATAAACCAGACAACCCAACATCTTATGCCGACTACCCTAATCCAAATGCAAAGATGGTGACCCTTCACTTAGCGAAAGGCGCTCCAAATCGTGGTGGTCTGTCTACAAGCCCTCAATCAAATCAAGGCAAGGAGACACTAGTAGACAATTATTCGTTTAGCGGTAAATCGCTTGCCATTGCAGAGTATACTGACCACCGGTTGATTTATGTGACGCCAAAACTAAAAGCACCAGTACATATTTCTGGAGTAGCGAAGGTTACGGTTAAACTCGCTAGTAGTAAAAAGGCTGCAAACTTGTCTGTTTGGTTGGTGTCATTGCCCTGGGAAGAAGGAAGACGTGCCAAGATCACTGACAATGTGATTACGCGTGGCTGGGCAGATCCTCAAAATCACAGCGCCATCACAGAAAGCAAACCACTGACTCCAGGAGAATTTTACACGATAACCTTCGATTTGCAACCAGATGACCAAGTGATTCCTGCTGGACAACAAATCGGACTGTTAATCATGTCTAGTGATCGGGAATATACCTTATGGCCAGAGCCCGGCACTGAATTGACGATTGACTTAGAAGGGACAACGCTTGAGTTGCCAGTCGTTGGTGGAAAGACAGAATTTGAAGGGGCACAATAAATGCTTTAAAACAGCCATTTTATGGCTAAAGTTCATTTTGGCTGGCTGAACCTTGACTATTGCATTTTCATGTACGCAACGGGGTTGTCAGCCTGGGTCATCTCCTCAGGTCAAAATTCAAGGTCAATATGTTTCTAATTGACCACCAGTTCCTAACCAGTTAACGATAGTTGTTACGCCCTTACAGGGCTTAAATCACTTGTACAAAATATCTGGGGCGATGCCCCAGGCTGATTTAAGGCTCAGCCAGTCATAATAAACTTTAGCCCATTTTATAGACTTACAAATAAGACTTGGGAACCTTATTGCATTTTTTTTAGTTATATTTAACGAAACAATTAAAATTTATAACCGACATCAATGATAAGACTGGTCCTTGCACTTCCTGCGTTCCTGCTAATTAGTTTTCTAAATGCTCAACCCTCTACTTGTGAAAAAGCAAGTATGTTATTAAAAACAATTGATCAATTCCATTTTCAACCAGCAATACTAGACGAGGCGTTTTCTGCAATTGTATTTGATAGATTCATTGAGCAATTAGGTCCCAAAAACATGCTATTTACACTAGCGGATTTAGAAGTATTGGAACCCCACAAAACCCAAATATTTAAAGAAATCAGCGAGAACGATTGTAGTTTATTGAAAAAAACACAACCACTGCTGAAGAAGAGACTTGCAATAATAGTTAAGCATTTTGAGGAATTCCAAAAAGAAAAATTTGAATATAAGCTTGGTCAGACAATTGATTTTTATCCAAAACAAGCAATAAATGATGCTGAGATCAAGAGTTGGTGGAGAGATTACGTCAAGTATCTTGTTCTTGAAACTTATATGGAAGATAATGAGACAATCAACATAGCCACCTTCAAAAAGCAAGCGAAGGAACTGAAGAACAAGGTAATTTCAGATTACATAAAACAAATGAACAATAGGTTTCAAAAGGAAGAAACGTTGCTTGAATTCTTAGAAGATAAGTGGTTGCAAGCCATTGCAGGTGCTTTTGATGATAATACAAGTTTCTTTACACCAACCGAGGAAAAAATCTTTATAGAAGAGTTGTCGGATGAGAAACTTACTTATGGATTTGGTCTTGGCAAAAACAAAAATCTAGAAGCAGAAATTTCGCATATCGTGCCTGGAAGTCCAGCATGGAATTCCAATCAACTGAATGAAGGTGATGTGATTGTTAAAATTGAAATTGATAATAAAGCATATGAGCCAGAGCATATGTTAATGAGCAAAATCACAGAAATATTGAGATCAGATACTCGAACTGCTACATTTACCATTCGGAAACCCAATAAAAAGGTGATTCAAATAGAGTTGTCAAAGGCGATTATTGATGTAGAATCTAATGTTATTCAAAGTTTCGTCCTAGAAAATAAACAAAAATATGGCTACATATACTTGCCTTCTTTTTATACTGGTGACACACCAGGTTTCGACCAATCTGAAGGATGCGCCAATGATTTAACTAAGAATTTGATTCACTTAAAGAGAGAAGGAATTGAAGGACTCATTCTTGATTTAAGAAACAATGGTGGAGGCAGTATGTTTGAAGCAAGATTATTGACTGGCTTATTTATTGATCATGGCAGTATTGCTCAATCTGTGGAAGGAAATGGTGAACCTGAAGTGATGAAGGACTTGAACAGAGGCACTGTTTTCAATAAACCACTAATCATACTGATGAATCATTTTAGTGCCTCAGCATCCGAGTTACTAGCCGCGACATTAAAGTCTTATAACCGTGCTGTAATTGTAGGGACACCGTCTTATGGAAAATCTACGATCCAGGTTGTTATTCCCTTGGATGCTTATCGACTAAAAGACGCAGATTTGTGGCAAGACTCTGAACTTGGTTATATCCGAGTTACAACAGGAGCGTTTTACAATGTAGACGGTACAACTCATTATAAAAACGGTGTACAACCCGATATCCCATTACCAGATTTGATGACTACGATATTTGGAAATGAGACAGAAGAGTCGACTTTAGACATTCAGCCGATAGAGGCCGCCTACTACAAACCATTATCAGAACTACCGATAACTGAATTGAAGGAAAAGAGTGCCAAGAGAATTGTTGGAAATAAGTATTTTAATGGAATAAAAGAATTGGAACCAAAAGTAAAAGATTGGAATGAGGCATCATCACTCCCGCTAGATTTCGAATCCTACCAAAAAAGATATCAGAATTATCACGGTTCTTCCGATCCCGTAGCTTTTGAACCATCTGTTAGTATTAGTGTAGAAATGCCATTGAAGGAGGGCAATGAACGGCAAACAGAAGATCTGATTATGAACATCAAAGAAGATGAAGCGATAATTGAAGCCATTCACATTCTAAACGATTTAATCAACCAAAAATAAAACAATGAAAATCTTTAATTTGATCATTTTTTGCTTTCTAAGCTTAAGTACTTCCCTATTTGCGCAGTCCGCATCTCCAGTAGAATACATGAACGCCATCATGGAACCCTACAATGAATTGGAAGGTGAAACTTGGGACTATCTCAGAGCCGTCATCAAGGGGAAAAGTGCGAAAGCAGTAGCCAATAAAGAAAAGAAATTGATTGCCGCTCTAACAGAAGCAAAAAGTCAAGTCTACAAAGTGAGAACGTACAAAAAAGACAGTATTCTCAAACCTGCCATGGTAGATTACCTGACTATTCTTAAGCAAATGTTGAATGATGAATATTCAAAAATTGTTGACATGGAAGAGATTGCAGAAAAGTCTTACGACGCCATGGAAGCCTATCTGATGGCGAAAGAAGCCGTTTCGGAAAAACAAAATAAGGAATACGATAAATTGCATGAAGCCTATAAGGTTTTTGCCTTGCAGCACAAGGTAGTCCTCAAAGAAACAGGCACACTCAACGAGCGGCAACTAAAAATAAAAAGAGCAAACCAGTGCTTGGCTTACGATAACGAACTGTTTTTGCTACATTTCAAGGTTAGCCACCAAGAATCTTATGTCATTGATGCCATAAACAAAAAGGACCTCAATGCATTAGAACAAAGCATGGGAACACTCAATCAATTTGCAACGGAGAATCTTGAAACGCTTGAAGGGATTGAAGCCTACAATGGTGACGCGTCACTTAAAGATGCTGTCAAGGATATTCTAAACTTTTATAAGCGGGAATCCGAATCAGAGTTGACCTCAGCAACTGATTTTTTATTGCTTGAACAGAAGGTCAAAAAGGCCACAAAACGAATGGAAAGCAAAAGTAAAAAAGACATTACTCAAGAGGGTATTGATGAATACAATGGGCTACTAGGACAGTACAATTCCGCAGTTGGCAAATTTAACAATATGCTAACCAAACTCAATAAGGACAAAACTGAAGAGACTAATAAGTTTTACAAAGCAAGAGATCAGTTTTTGAATAAGAATGGATGATAATAGCACCTGTTAAGGAAAGTCCATTTGATTCTATCACGGTAATGGAGAATTACTAAAGAAGCTATGCTTAAATTAAGTAAAATACTTTTGATATTTTATGTTGTCTTACTATTAGTATACGTTAGGAATCAATTTCTAATGTCTATAATTCTACTTCTTTTAGCAATTACATTTGTCTCTTTATTAATTAGTTTGTTCAAACTAATTTCAACATTTAAAATAAGAGAGAAAAGAAAAATTAATATTTTAACGTTCCTAATATTGCTACTCCCATTAATTGTGACAATCTCTATTAGAAACTACGAAACTCAACAAGAGAAAATACTCTTTGGATATTCAGATGGGGTCGTTAGCAGTGCTGATATCATATTTTACGAAAGTAATAAGATGAAATATTGTAGTTCTAGTTTGATAGGAACTGAGTGTTATTTTGGAAAATACAAACAGAATAAGGACACATTTTATGTAACATACAGTGATAAACTACCATCAATTAGATCGACAAAATTGACCAGATTAGATAATAAATTACTATTCCTAGGTGAAGACGATTCAATCGAACATGAATTTTACATTGGCAACAAGTATCTTTTAGAAAAAAACTGAGATACATTGATTACAACGGAATTACTCCTAGTAAAATAGAAAAAGAAAAACGATCTCAATAGAACTGTCATGAACTGCAAACTGGTATAAAATTTTATCAATATTTACCCCTTTTCAATTCCTAATTTACAATTATTCATGTATTTTCGACCTATGAAATCCATTTTGATAAAAAATGCGCACATCGTTAATGAAGGAACAGTGTCGAGCAAGGACCTTCTTATCAGAAATAACCGCATTGAGCGCATAGATGACAATATCGCTGCCCCTAATGCCCAAATTATAGATGCAGAAGGATTACACCTCCTACCAGGCATTATAGACGACCAGGTACACTTTAGGGAGCCAGGATTAACTCATAAATCAGATTTGTATACAGAACCACGTGCTGCAGTTGCTGGAGGGGTTACTTCATTCATGGAAATGCCGAATACCATTCCGAATGCATTGACGCAGGAACTCCTTCAGGACAAGTATGACATTGCCAGCAGTAAGTCTATTGCCAACTACTCTTTTTTTATGGGAGCGTCCAATGACAACATTGAGGAGGTACTTCAAACGGATCCTACAAATGTGTGTGGTGTCAAGATATTTATGGGAAGCAGTACTGGGAACATGTTGGTTGATAGTCGGAAGACATTGGACAACCTGTTTAGTAAAGTCCCTATGCTCATTGCAACGCATTGTGAAGATGAGGCGACAATCCGGAGGAACGTAGAGCGCTACCGCCAAAAGTATGGAGAGGAAGTGCCCATTCACTGCCATCCAGAAATCAGAAATGAGGAAGGCTGTTATCTGTCTTCCAGCATGGCAGTTGAACTAGCGAAGCAGTATGATACTAGACTGCACATCCTCCACATCTCAACTGCTGAAGAGTTGGTGTTATTTGACAACAGTATCCCCTTGGCTCAAAAACGAATTACAGCGGAGGTCTGTGTACACCATCTCTGGTTTTCCGCTGATGATTATGCGCAACTAGGTACTCAGATTAAGTGCAATCCTGCCATCAAAGATAAGCGGCATCGGGAGGCACTGTTTTCTGCGTTACTGGATAATCGGTTGGACATTATTGCGACCGATCATGCTCCTCATACCAAAGAAGAAAAGGCCGGTAGTTATTTTAATGCACCAAGTGGTGTGCCCTTAATCCAGCATACACTAAATGTTATGTTGGCGTTTTATCACAAAGGACAAATATCTCTTGAACGCATTGTTGAAAAGATGTGTCATGCTCCTGCCATCTGCTTTAAGGTTAAAGAACGGGGATTTATTCGTGAAGGTTATTGGGCAGATCTTGTCTTAGTAGACATTAATCAAAAATGGAAGGTATCAGGAGATAGCCTACACTACAAATGTGGCTGGTCTCCCTTCGAAAATCATACATTTACAGGTCAAATCAATAAAACAATAGTCAACGGTAATGTAGTCTATGACCAAGGGCAATTTATTGAAGGAATTAACGGAAAAAGACTTGAGTTTAAATCGTAACAAACACGAACAATTAATATGGATAGTGAAAAATTAGACAAGTTAGTAATTATGGCAATGGAGTACGCTCCAAAACTCGTAATGGCGATATTGATCCTTGTAATCGGATTATGGGTGATCAACAAATTGGTTACAATTTTAGGTAGTACTATGGAACGTGGTGGCGTCAGTCGGGATATTTTACCATTCTTACAATCCTTAGCTGGTGTGTTATTCAAGCTCATGTTATTGTTTAGTGTGGCAGAAATTGTTGGTATTCAAACCACCTCTTTTGTTGCCGTACTTGCTGCAGCAGGTTTTGCTGTTGGGATGGCTCTGCAAGGAAGTTTGGGGAATTTTGCATCTGGTGTCATGGGTGTCATGGTGCTTATCTTCAAGCCTTATCGGGTGGGAGATGTAGTTGAAATTGGTGATAATATGGGACATGTAACAGAGATCCAGCAGATCTTCAATACCATTATGAAAACATTCGATAACAAAACCGTGGTCATTCCTAATGGTATAGCTATTGGAGATGTGATTACCAATCTAACCACCATTGGTTATATTAGAGTGGATATGAATATCGCAGTTCCTTTTGATGTCAATATGGACGAAACGATTCAAATCATCAAAAATGCTTTAATAGCAACCACAAAGGTACTTCAAGATCCAGCACCCGTAGTTGGCATTGATGAGTTTGATAGTCATAGCATTACAATGGCAATTTGGCCCTATTGCAATGTCGATGATTATTGGGATGTTTACTTTGAAGCCAAAAAGAACGTACTTCAGGCGCTAGGACGAAACGACATTCGTGTACCTTACTCTGAAGGCGTTGAAATGGGAACAATCGGGAAATAGGTGTTGGGAATTGGGTTTTAGGTATTAGGTATTGGTGTGCCCTGTGTCCATATTGTTTATAGATTTGAGAGAAGGCGTTTGCCATTATCTATATCACCGTCAGGGTTTATTTTTTGAATGATCATGATTATCTATAAAAATATCAGCAAAAACTAAAACCCAATACCCAACCCTTAAATCAAATTGACCCAAATAAATCATTATACAGATACGCAACTTACATGTTCTTAATGATTGATTTGAGTCAATTATGACTGACAGTTTCTTGTCAGATAATAAGTTTTGCTCTAGAATCTATTCATACTTAAATGGTAAGACTTTCGAAGCTTTAATGGTAGATAATGTCATTAAAGTTTTTAGTCGTTCTATTTCTTCTATTTGAGATAGTGTTTTAAATAGAAGTTGCTCGTAAGTGGGAATGTCTTTACAAACGATTTTCATTAGAAAATCAGCTTCACCAGTGATGATGTAACATTCGGTAATTTCCTGAATGGATTTTACCTTTTCCATAAAATTGTTTAGAGCATTTTCTTTTTGCCAAGCGAGAGAGACTAAAACAAATGTTTTTACACTCAATCCAATTGTTTGAGGATCAACACTAGCGTGATAACTTCTGATCACGCCTGTATTTTCCAATTTTTTTACTCGCTCCAAAGTGGGGGCTGGTGAAAGTCCAATTTTCTTAGATAAATCAAGATTAGTAATCTTACTATTAGCTTGCATTATTTTAAGAATCTTAAGATCTAACTTATCAAGTTTTGCTTCCTTCATTCAAATTTGGTTTTTATTTTAGAAAGTTACATGTATACTATTGCAACCTTACTGAACCCAATATATTCAAATATTAGCAAAAAAGAAACATTATTCGTTTTTAATAGAAAAGAATAGAAAAAATACTAGTTAACACAAACAAAAACGCAATTTTGTATGGTTCTACTAAGGAAAAATCCCAAGTGATATGTAATCATTTCCAATTTTCCCTATCGCACTCACCATAGCAGCAGATCGCATATCAGACACCTTTTTATTCTTTTTGAGAACATTTCTGATTTGTTCGTATGAAGTGACCATCGTTTCTTCTAGACCTGACCGTACTAAATCAATTTCATCTGCTCCTTTTGTTAAAACGGTTCTTTCTCTATTAGTAATAGATTTCCCTGTTGATTTTTGTACCAAATCAACTAAGTTTTCATATGTTTTTTGATTGAATCGTTTTTCCATTCTACCAAAACGCATATGGGATAAATTTTTCAGCCATTCGAAGTAGGAAACGGTAACACCACCTGCATTGACAAACATATCAGGGAGAATGATAATTCCCTTTTTAAGTAAAATTTCTTCAGCATCTGGTGTGATAGGACCGTTTGCCGCTTCTGCTATTACTTTAGCCTTTACGTTTTTCGCATTTTTACCAGTGATAACCTGTTCCAGAGCTGCAGGAACCAAAATATCCACATCCTGTTCTAGTACCTGATCCCGATGTTTTAGATTTTTTGATCCAGGGAAATTCATAATTGAGCCCGTATCTTTTCTGTGTTTCATGACGGCATCAATGTCCAATCCATCTTTAGCATAAATAGCCCCTTCGTACTCAGAAACACAAACTAGTTTAACACCACCTTCTTTAACAGAAATAGAAGCAGTATGAAAACCAACGTTACCAAGTCCTTGTATCGCCATTGTCTTGCCCTCTGTCCCAGTAGTCAATCCAATCTTCTTCATGTCATCAGCATAGCTTAAACACTGTCTAATGCCATAAAACACTCCTCTACCAGTGGCTTCCGTCCGTCCTCTTATTCCATTCTGGTTAACAGGTTTACCTGTTACACAACCAACGGCATCGATTTCACCATTTTTGAATGTCGTATAAGTATCTAGTATCCACGCCATCTCTCTTGAACCTGTTCCGTAATCAGGAGCAGGAACATCGATTCCAGGGCCGATAAAGTTTTTACGAATCAGTTCTGTAGTATACCGACGTGTGATTTTCTGTAGGTTGGAGACGCTGTATGTTTTTGGGTCGATTTTCACGCCACCTTTTGCACCACCAAATGGCACATCAACAATAGCACATTTATAACTCATAAGAGCGGCAAGTGCCATTACTTCATCCTGATTAACGGACATCGCATATCGAATTCCACCTTTAGTGGGTAATCTGTGATGTGAATGCTGTACCCTGTATGCCTCTATAACCTCATATCTGCTTCCAATTTTTACTGGAAATCTCATTTGGTAAACTGCATTACAAGCTTTAATTTGATCTAATAAACCTGAAGGAAAATTCGTCGCTTCTGCTGCTTTATCAAAGTAATTTTCAACACTTTGGAAAAAGCTGTAGTGTTTGTCGCTCATAGGTATGATGATTTGTTTACAATCAGTTGAGTGATGCCTAATCGATTAACTGATTTTCTAGTTTTTTAATTTTACGTTCCAAATAAAAAAGAAATAAGAATATTCCAACTAAGATTAAGACAATAACTGCTACAACCGCATATATTTTCCCAATGCTCCTAAAGAAATCAGGATTGGGTTGTTGTGCCAATAGGTTTCCTGGTAAAAACAACAGGGCGAATATTGCAGTTAAAAAGATTCTCATAATTCTAGCTAAAACCACCTGTTCCAATTTTATTTTCAAAATTCTAAGCAAAGTAAAGTAATATTTTTAAAATAATCGCAATTATTAGAATGAATATATTTCTATTCGTCGTCATCCAGGAATTTCAAGCGTGCTAGTTCCAGTCTAGTCAACAATGAAGATATCCAAACGCCTAGTAATGTAAACCCTATTATAGCAGGGTAAAACACCATTCTCATAGCATTATCCAAATCATTTGAGCCCAAAGCAGGATTCCCTCCTGATCCTGGATGTAAGCTAGAAGATAACCTAGGAATGACAAACATTAATGGTATTACGGTAGCAAAGGCAAAAATGTTGTATACCGCACTGATTCTTGACTTTTTTTCTAAGTCATCAAAGGAGTCGCGCAGGATAAAGTAAGCAACATAAATCAACACTTGAATTGCTGCTGTATTTTGGCGTAAGTCCCAATTCCAGTAAGCACCCCACGTATGTTTTGCCCAAATCATTCCGGTTGTCAGTCCCAATACCCCAAACAACACCCCTACCTTAGCAAACTCAGCTGCTAGGACACTGTGTCGCATTTGCTTCTTGTTTAAATACCGAATGCTGTAAATCATAGAAGTGAAAAACAGAATAATCATTGCAAACCATAATGGTACATGGTAATACAGATTTCGGATTGTCTCCTCCAATATATTTCGAAATGGGAAGGTAATACCACCTTGACCTGCAGACAGACTTTGAATGCTGCAACCCTGAGCTCTTGGTGCTTCAGATGGAAGCTGCGTAAGCGAAATCGCTTGCGGTAACACGGAATAACCGTCATGAGGCGCATCAACCACCAAGGACAGATTTACGGCTTGTGGCTTCTCTGTAATGCGTTCTGGCACCTCGAAAGTAACCCGCAATTGCCGATCAGAGATCACAGCGACATTCGTAGCACAAATGTCTAAGGTACTGTCTTTGCGCAAATACGCTTTTACGGCATCGCTTTTACTGTAGAACGTGTTATAACCGAAAACATTAAAAGTTAGCGGCTGTCCAGTAGTTCCAGGCTTTGCATCAGTGTACTGAATTGAAGAAGAGAGCGGGAATAACATACCACCTACAAAAGCGTATAGCAGCAGCACCATGCATAATATTTTCCACCAAGTCTTTTTCATGTTAAATAGTTAATCTCTCCATAAAAACGGAAACAAAATTAAAACAATCGCGATTAAAATTGCATCGATTGCCATTAATATTATTAAATCAGCAGTATAAGCGGTATCCTGTATTAGTCGCAAGGAACAAGCTGACAATTTTATCAGTGTCATCAGTATCGGAACAATGACCGGAAAACTGAGAATCACCATCAATGTTGAACTGTTATTGGCCTTGATAGAAATCGCTGAAACAAAGGTGAAGGCAATCGACAATCCGATACTACTTAGCAGCAATGTAATTAAAAATAGTCCTGGGTCCTTGACTGGATTACCAACAAATAAGGCAAACAATCCAAAGCATAATACTCCGATTACGAACAAAAGGATAGTATTGTAGATCATTTTGGAAAAAACAATAGCCAGTGGATTGGCCAATGTATAGTAGTACAATTGGCGATCACTGTTTTCTTGCATAAAACTCTTGGCGATGGCATTGACTGAAGCAAACAATAACACAATCCAGAACAACGCATTCCAAGTACGGGAATCTACAGTAATGAATGTGAGGTAAACGACAAACGTGGTCGTAAACACATAGAGTAAAATTCCACTGATGGCGCTTTTGTTTCTAAGCTCCAGTAAGATTTCCTTTCGGATTAATTCTATGGTTTCCCTCACTAAATTCACATCGCAAATGTACTAAAAAAAAGCATCTTTCAATCTAGTACGATTGAAAGATGCTGTTATAATGATTAATTGTCAATGATTAATGATTAATGATGATTAATGATTGACGTATGGACGATAAAATACTACTACTCATTTTACAGTAGTTTTTCACGTCTGCATTATTTTTACTTAGTTTCTGCGTCGGTCACGGTCACGATTATCGCGTCGGTCACGATTATCACGTCGGTCTCCTCCACCATGGCGTCTACGGTCATCACCGCCTGAGCGTCTTTCTCTCGGTGGTGGTTCTACGTATCCTTCTGGCTTATCGAGTAATACTTTTCGAGACAATCGAAGTTTACCGTTCTTAGGATCTACTCCAATCAGTTTCACACGCATTTTATCGCCTGGGTTCAAGCCTGTATCTTCAATATTATGGACTCTTTCCCAAGATAATTCAGAGATGTGCACTAATCCAGATTGCTTGCCTTTAAAGTCAACAAACACACCGTAAGCTTGAAGGCTTGCGACGATAGCGTCATACTCATCACCTACTTGGGGCGTAAAGGCAATATCGTTGATTCGAGCAATGGCTTTATCGATTGAATCTTTTGCAGATGCGGCAATCGTAACGATTCCTTTATCTCCAACCTCTTCAATGTTGATAATAGTACCCGTATCTTTCTGTAGTTCCTGAATAATTTTCCCTCCAGGTCCGATGACAGCACCGATAAACTCTTTATCGATTTTAAGAGATACCATTCTTGGTGCATGTGGTTTGAAGTCTTCTCTTGGAGCGGCAATTGTATCTTCCATTCTATCTAAGATGTGAAGTCTGCCCTCTCTTGCTTGTTCTAATGCTTCTGTAAGCAGTGGGTAAGGTAAGCCGTCAATCTTAATGTCCATTTGACATGCTGTAATGCCTTTTCTGGTTCCTGTAATTTTGAAATCCATATCACCTAAGTGATCTTCATCTCCAAGGATATCAGAAAGTATAGCGCTTCTTGTTTCATCAGCGACAAGTCCCATTGCGATTCCAGAAACGTGGGATTTAATATTAATCCCTGCATCCATTAAAGCCAATGATCCTGCACAGACAGTTGCCATTGAAGATGACCCGTTAGACTCAAGAATATCAGAAACGATTCTTACGACATATGGGAAATCATCACCAGTCGGCAATACTTTTTTAAGGGAACGGTTGGCTAGATTCGCATGTCCTACTTCTCTTCTTCCTGGGCCTCTCATTGGTCTTGCTTCTCCTACAGAATAGGCTGGGAAGTTATAATGAAGGATGAATTTGTTCTCCGTTCTTAGCAGCGCATTGTCAATCAACTGGCTATCTAATTTAGTTCCTAATGTCAAGGAAGCGAGTGCTTGTGTCTCTCCTCTGTTGAACACCCCTGAACCGTGAGTAGAAGGAAGGTAATTGACTTCAGACCAAATCGGTCTTACTTCGTCAAATTTACGCCCGTCCAATCTTTTGTTTTCTGAAAGCATCATCTCACGAATTACTTTCTTATTGATTTTACTGAGGTATCGAGGAATAAACTCTTTCTTTTCCTCCATATATTCTTCATCGTGCGCCTCAAGTAAAGCTTCTTTGATTTCAGTATTTGCATTTTGAAATCCAGCTTTTCTAGTCTCTTTGTCTAGTTCAGCAGCAGCGACTTTGTAATATTTGTCAGTTGCCAATTTTTCCATTTCAGCGTACAACTCTTCATCTTCATCGAGAACAAAAAGTTCTCTTTTCACTGTTGCTTTCTCACCGACTTTAGCAGCTAAATCTAATTGCGCTTGACACTGAACCTTAATGGCTTCATGTCCAACTTTAATCGCTTCAATTAGATCCGCTTCAGAACATTCATCACATTCTCCTTCTACCATCATGACATTGTCCATGGTGGCACCAAGGATAATACTCATATCAGCATCTTCCATGGCACTAGTAGTAGGGTTTACTACAAATTCTCCATTGACTCTACCAACTCTTACTTCTGAGATAGGACCTCCGAAAGGGATGTTAGAAACAGAAAGTGCAGCGGATGCAGCTAATGCGGCAAGCGCGTCTGGTTGATCATCTAAGTCAGCAGATATCAAGTTAATGACAATCTGTGTCTCATTACGATAACCATCTGGAAAAAGTGGACGGATCACCCGGTCTACTAATCTACAAATAAGGATTTCGTATTCAGACAATCGTGCTTCTCTTTTAAAGAAGTTACCAGGGATACGTCCTGCAGAAGCAAACTTTTCCTGATAATCAACTGATAAAGGGAAGAAACTTTGGCCTTCTCTGGCCTCTTTTGCAGAAACGACAGAAGCAAACAACATTGTTTTTCCCATCTTTACTACAACTGAACCGTGCGCCTGGGTGGCTAACTTTCCAGTTTCGATGGTGACTTCTCTTCCGTCAGGCAAATTAAACGAAATATCAATAGGAATTTGTTTTCCCATTTTTTTGGTATTTTATCTTAGGAATAGCATATAAATTTTTATCTGTCTATGAACTATCAAAGTGCCCTATTCCTATTCAACACTTTAATGGGTCGCGATTCAACGATTCATCAATCGTCTACTGTTGGTATAAAACAAAAAGTGCTCTCGGATAGAGAGCACTTTTTAATTATTTTATCTACGTAAACCTAATTTCTCGATAAGCGTCCGATAGGTGACGATATCTTTTTTGGCTAGATATGTGAGTAATCTTTTTCTCTTACCAACCATCTTAATCAATGCTCTTTGACAAGAGAAATCTTTACGGTTAGTTTTCAAATGTTCTGAAAGTTGCTTAATTCTAAAAGTGAATAGTGCTACTTGAGATTCTACTGATCCGCTGTTAGTTTCTACGCCACCGAATTCTTTGTAAATTTCTTTTCTTTTTTCTTGACTTAAGTACTGTGCCATTTTTAATTTTTTTAAAAGTTACCAATTGAGATTGCTTGAATCATTTCTTAGCGAGTGCAAAGGTAAGTTTTTTATCTCAATTTTAAAAGAATCACTTTCGATTGATATGCAATTAATCTAAATTAGTAGTTTAACCCATCTTTCCCGTATGGATTTCATCCTACATACAGGGATGATTCAACATAGACAATCAGATTGCAGAATAAAAAAGCAGGCTGTATAAATCCTGGTTAATTGGCTGATTGTTAGGAATCAAAAAGAATAATCTGCACATTATTTTAATTCAAAATATTATTTGAGAAAATTTAACCTTTCGGTGTATGATGCACGAATTGCTGCTGGCACTTCTAATCTAACTATTGAAAGCTGTATTATCAAGTATGGTAATGTAGGCATTTCACGGGAAGTACAACACAGCAGATAGAAGTAACACTTGAAATAACAGAAACGAGGAAACGAATACCTTCTAAACTGATTGTTAATTGTTAATTATCAATGGTTACTTAAGTTATGATGATAGGAGGGACTTAATAAAAGTTCAATCCGCCTTCAATGTTTTCTATGTTTTATGGATAGTTATTCCTTCTCATCAGGGGAAAGTTGAATCCTAAAAATCTTAAATCCGCCTTCTATATTTTCAAATAAATTCACTACCGTTGTCGTGCTGTCCAACGGTTGAAAAAACAGGGAGAATTCCAACTGTTTTACTTCTTTCTTAAATTGATATTTTTCAGGATAATATGGAATATTTTCTGCTTTTCTTAGATAGTATTTCTTTTTTGTTTTAACATCTCTCAAATAGATGGAGTTCAAAACAGATATCCATCCTCCATAACGATATCGCCAATCAGTAATAGTATAATGCAACACAGCAGCAATGGCAAACAATGGAGCACATCACCTATCATTATTCAGACGTTGCCCACTCGGCTGATTCATTAGAAGAGCCGGCTGAATGCTTCCTTGTCTATCCCAATCCCGCTACTAATTATTTGAATTTTGACATTGCGGATAAATCTGCACGAGCCTACGTTAAATTGTATACTGCAGTCGGGCAATGCATCTTAAAAAGTGAGCTTAATAGAGGTAGATTAGACTTACCTGATTTACCAAACGGAAGTTATTTCTATTCTTTGCTTTATAATGATACGAGGGTTAATGGTAAGGTGATTATTCAAAAATAAATTTAAGGAGATTCCTGCTTTTTGGTGATGTATCTTGAAGGCAAAGTCGTGTTATCGGGGTGTCGCTGCTACGGAGTTTTGGTGGGTGTTTACAGATATGGGTGGCACTAAACTTATTATGGTACCAACCAGGAAAACCATTTTGTATTGTGTGCCAATTATCAAGAATTTGCGTGTACGCCGCCTAGCCTTGCAGCATGTAAGTAGCTACATTTGTTATATGATTTTACTTTTTCACTTTAAAACATCAGGTCTTACAGTCGTCAAATCTCCATTTTTTCCGACATAATATATCTTCCCATTCTTCCAGAAGAATTCAGGAATTCCAAATCTTTTGTTTTCTTCTTTTGCTTTTTGAACGGCTCTATTCCCAATCGCTATCACATCTCTCAAGTAAAGATATAAACTTGAATCATTTAATTTGTCCACTTCTTTCATCTTGATATACTTTTAAATTTATCAAATAATTCTGGATTCTCTATACTGTATTCTTCGTTGAATCCTATTGCGACTTGTTGAAACCCTTTTTCTCCATTATATACTAATGACCAATTATCTGCAAGCTTTGCAAAGTTGCCCCAAAAGTTTTCTTTACTTCTATAAAATCGTCTAATTATATCTTCCACTGGCACATCATGCCCGCCTTTCAACACTCTAATTTTCACACGCTCAATACATAATTTGGGGTCATCTAAAAACAAATAAATAACGGTCAATCTAAAACCACAACCTAACGCTCTTTTAGCGACCTTATTTATGTAAGACCCTGATAGCGTTGTCTCCACAATGAAACTTCGTTCGTCTTGGATGCATTTATCCAATCTCTTAAAAAAAATTCTCCCGGCTTTGATCAACGCATTATTTGGATCGTCATTTTCAATCTCCTTTGCTATCTCATCCGCATTCAGAAACTCATAATTCAATACATTTATAAACTCTTTTGCAAAGGTAGTTTTCCCCGATCCATTTGCACCCGCTATTATAACCACCTCTTTACCAGTATTTTGCATATTATTCAACAATATATTCTCCTACTTCCCAAGATAAATATATAAGCCTATAAAACCTAATTTGGTCTTCTTTCTTTTGTCCATTTACATTACTCTTACTAGTAAAAAAGAACATTCTGGAAAAACAGTAAATCTTAACTTTATACCAATAATATTTTGATACAACCGAAGTATAATTAGGCAATATAGATGACTTACTAACCAGAAAATCAGTTTGTATTATGTGCTATTTTTCAACACTTTGTGTATTATCTATTTGAACAAAAAAGAGAATATATCGTATTTTAGGTAACTTGTGTTGTTAAAGGAGTTGTATTCAATCTTATGGTTTCTTTATTAATTTAATTAAACTCACAATTGAGAGGCAAATGATATTGTTTGGAAAAGCTTCTAGGTATGGCAATAAATCATATCTTTAGGGAAGAATTTGTATGAAAAATAAAATGTTGAAAAAATAGTTAAAAATTAAACAGTATTGAATGTCAAAGAGCTGTGGAATTTTAGTATTCAGAAATATTAAACCTTATATAGAGTATCTATTGGTCTTTCCTGGAGGTCCCTTTTACAAGAACGAAGAAGAAAAGAGTTGGACAATACCAAAAGGAGAACAATTAACTAATGAATCAAATGAGGAAACAGCAATACGCGAATTTGAAGAAGAAACAGGGTTTAGTGTGAATGAAAAATTAGTTTATTTAGGAGAGAGGAAACAAAGGAAAGGTAAAAAAATAGTCATCTATTGTATGGAATCAGATTATGATGTTTCAAAACTAAAAAGCAATAGCTTTGAGATGGAATATCCAAAAGGTTCAGGTAAATTTAAAACCTTTCCAGAAATCAAAAAGGGAAAGTGGTTTGCAAAAGAGGAAGCGAAGAAGAATATTCATATGAGTTTAGAGGAATATTTAGAGATGATTCCATAGAAGTAGTATGTGAAAAATAAAGGATCATTAAAAACAGGTAATAATCGTCTAGTGCCGCTAAACGAAGCACTAGCATTGCTACAAAACCGTT
>Ga0209186_1000179_pt1 | contig 51074 bp, 41 predicted proteins | sample SidtaG_FD_187426 | JGI IMG/M metagenome (GOLD analysis project Ga0209186, IMG submission 187426) | Marine algal microbial communities from Sidmouth, United Kingdom - Sidmouth_Male2 metaG (SPAdes) (version 2) | ecosystem: Host-associated > Algae > Red algae > Unclassified | place: Sidmouth... | reverse complement strand
AAATATTCTATATCCGCAGGATCTTCAAAAGCCGAAGATAGTTTTTTAGCAATCTCTTTGGCTTTTTCTTCTTCAGTTCCTTTATGATTTTCTGACACTTTCTTAATAATGACTTCCTCTACATGTTTGCCACCATAACTCATCAAGTCTAAGACATCAAAAATAGTTTCGGGAAATAGCTCTTCCCAAAATCTTACACTTACATTATCAGATAAAAAAGCCAAAGATCTGACACAACATCGCCAGGCAAATTCTTTTTGTTGTTGTTCGTCAAGTTGGTCTAAAAGACTAAAAATTTCGTCTTTTATTGCTTTTAATTCTTTTTCTATTTTTTCCATTTGCCTATCAATTTGAGGAGTAATAATTATGCTGTCTCACACAACCAAGAGGAGAAAAAAAACATGCCCACCCACAACTACAGCACCAAGAACTAAGAACCACAGCACTAAGAAGAAACCTCATAACTCCGCTCAATCCAACCGCCACCAATCACATCATCACCCTCATAAAAAACGGCAGACTGACCAGGCGCAATCGCCTTGACATGCTCCGTAAATTCTACCTGTACCTTGCCATCATCGGTTGCTCGTACAAACGAAGTCATACCTGGATCTAAGTACCGAATTTTAGAGACGGCATCCAAGCCCGATTCAGGGATTTTGTCGTATTTGACCATATTGATACCCTTGACAATCATACCATTGCGATTCAATTCATCGACTTCACCCAACGTTACTATATTGGTATCGGGATTGATTTCGGTGACATACATCGGTTTGCCCAAAGCGATGCGAAGCCCTTTTCTTTGCCCAACCGTATAGAAAGGATAGCCCTCATGTTGTCCCACAACTGTACCGTCTGTCAGCACAAAATCACCGCCCTTTACTTTTTCCTCCAAGCCATCCACCCGTCTTTTCAAGAAGCCCCGATAATCGTTGTCAGGGACAAAGCAAATTTCATAGCTTTCCGCCTTTTTAGCCAATGACTCATAGCCCATATCCAACGCCATTTGGCGAATTTCTGTCTTGTGAAAATGCCCCACAGGAAACATATTTCGAGCCAAATTTTCTTGGGATAAGCCCCACAAAACATAGGACTGATCTTTCGTAATATCTTTGCCTTTGTAAATCACATAGCGATCATTTTCCTTACGAGTTTGGGCATAATGTCCCGTAGCGATATACTCACAATCTAAGGCGTCTGCCCGTTTGCCCAAAGCCGTCCATTTGATATGCGTATTGCACATCACACAGGGATTGGGCGTACGTCCAGCCACATATTCCTCCACGAAATAGTCGATGACGGAATCCCCAAATTCCTCCCGAATGTCAATAATAAAGTGATGAAATCCCATATCTACCGCCACTTGCCGAGCATCATTGATCGAGTCCAAGCTACAACAGCCCGTTTCTTTTTTTGAGCCACCCGCAGAGGCATAATCCCACGTCTTCATCGTAATCCCAATGACTTCGTATCCTTCTTCGTGCAACAATGCCGCCGTCACCGTACTATCCAGTCCGCCACTCATCGCTACCAATATTTTACCATGCTTACTCATAATCGTCTAAAATTCTAAATATTAATTTCTAAATACAAAAATTGCTACACAAATAATAAGGAGCGAACTGTCAGGAGCTTCGTCGTGACGTCTGGTCCTGCTATCCGTTCTTATGGCAAAAGCAACAACAAATAATCACGTCAGAACCGCAACTACTTAAACGACTTAAACCACAAAAACTATTTTGCCATACCACTACTATCAGGGCTATTCTAAACGGTCTCTATCCTTAAAAAACCACAGCACCAAGAACTACAGCACCAAGAACTTCTGCATATAATAGGTTTTAAAACCTTCAGGAAATCCTTCTTCAATGGCAACAACTTTAAACCCTATCTTTTTGTAGAAATCGGGAGCTTGAAATTCAAAAGTACTCAAGCGGATTTTGTTTAGATTTCTTTTCAAGGCTATTTTTTCAGCTTGTTTCATCAAGTCTGCACCAATTCCCTGTTTTCGATAATCCTCATGAATAACCAACCAATCGACATAAAGCCAACCCCTTTGGTTGTAGCCATATAATCCACCAATAACCTCGCCTGCTTCGTTTTTGGCAACTATTTCTAATAACTTGAAAGATTCAGATCCTTTCATGGCATTATCATTGTATGCCTTTAAAATCTCTCCAACTACCTTACGATTGTCCTTGTTAAATTTTTCTTCTTCTAAAACCTGTATTGTATAACTCATAAAATAAGATTTATTGTTTCATTAAATGTTCTCAAAACAAAAACCAAATAAGTTATAAATTTGTTCCCTAACCACAGAATTCACCCATCGTTGACTGGCACATTTTTTGTTTGCGGTTCATATCAACTTAAACGCAAGGTTCGCAAAGGTAGCGCAAGGGGCGCAAGGTGAAATTTCGTTCTAATTCTTTGCGAACTTTGCGTGACCTTTGCGCCTTTGCGTTGAAAGGAACATTGCAGAGGAAATTCAATAATCGTACCAGTCAACAAGACAATTCACCACAAAAGTAGCACAAAGAAACCTTTTTTCTATGTTAAAAATCGCTTGGTCGCCTATTTATAAACATCCATTGCCCGAAAAGCACCGTTTTCCGATGCTCAAATACGAATTATTGCCCGAACAACTCCTTTATGAAGGCACAATTGACCCAGAAAACTTCTTTGAACCCACACCCTTACCCGAAAAATATATCTTAACCACCCACAACGCAAATTATTGGCAAAAACTCCAAAGCCAATCCCTTACCAAAGCCGAAATTCGACGGACAGGTTTTCCCTTATCCAAACAATTGATAGAACGAGAAATCACCATCATGCATGGAACGCTTTTGGCGGCAAAATACGCCTTACAATACGGTTGCAGTTTCAATATTGCAGGAGGTACACACCACGCTTTTACGGATAGGGGAGAAGGCTTTTGCCTACTCAATGACATCGCCATCGCAGCCAATTACCTCTTAAATGAAAACTTAGTCGAAAAAATCTTAGTAGTCGATTTAGACGTACATCAAGGCAATGGAACCGCCCAAATCTTCCAGAATGATAAACGAGTTTTCACGTTCAGCATGCACGGAGCAAAAAACTATCCGATGCAGAAAGAACAATCCGACTTAGACATTGGTTTACCCGACGGCACAGAAGACCATTTTTACCTCAAAGTCCTCCAAGAAAACCTCAATATCCTCTTAGAAAAGGTAGAACCCGACTTTATCTTCTTTCAATCAGGTGTAGACGTTCTCAAAACCGACCAATTGGGGCGTTTGGGCATGACGATTGATGGTTGTAAAGAACGGGATAGAATCGTGTTGGAAGCATGTAAAAGAGATGGGATTCCTGTTACGGCAAGTATGGGTGGAGGCTATTCTAAGCGGATAGCGGATATTGTGGAGGCGCATGCGAATACGTATCGTTTGGCGCAGGGGATCTTTTTTTAGCAACGATTAAAGAATAAGATTACGAACAAATAACCGAAAGCCGTTCCAAAACAGTATCAATAAAATCAGCCGAAACTTGCTCGCCAGAAAAGCGAATTTTACGAACACACCAATCTAAATTGCGAATATGGTCTGCCAAGATAACGCCAGTAATTGCCAAATTTTTAGGCAAAGGAATTTCACCTGCATATCCTTTCGCTTGTCGAGTGATGGAACAATTGATAACCATCCCTGTAACATCGTTGTATTTTGTATTGGAGATAACGATGGCTGGACGCTCTCCACCTTGTTCATGACCTAAAGTTGGATCAAAGGAAATCCAAACAATATCACCCCGTTTAGGAATATAACTCATAGATTATCGTCATTTTTATTCTCATCCTCCCAATAGCGTTCCTTTCCTTGATAATCAGAAATTTGTTCTCCATGCCGTTTTTGACGACTCATTCCAGCCAATAAATCATCTAAAGTTGGTTTGGTGGTAATGGGGCGTAAAATAATCTGATTTTCCTGTTGAATTACTTCATATTCTTGTTCAGGAGCTAAATCCATATCTTTTACTATGTTGTGGGGAATGCGAACACCAAGACTATTGCCCCACTTTTTTAATTTAATCGTCATACATGATAATTTGTACAATTATACAATGTATAACTCTAAGAGGCAAATGAAATATTGAGTCAAAGCCCCAATACATTCATAAAAATGAACTAAAACGAACTATTATCGTTTATATGGCTTAATTTTGCACCCATCATGAGTACACCAGACAATATATTCCCTGTCTTTGACCAAATATTGCAAAGGGAGGATAAGGAGAATTTACTAAAACAACGGGCTAAAGTCATTTGGCTCACAGGGCTTTCAGGAAGCGGTAAAACGACGATTGCCAAGCAACTGGAATACGTCTTGCACCAAAAAGGCTTCCTGACCAAACTTTTGGATGGCGACAATATTCGCAGTGGCATCAACAACAATTTGACGTTCTCGGCGGAAGATCGGGCAGAAAATATTCGACGAATTTCGGAAGTTTCAAAACTGTTTTTGGATTGCGGTGTTGTATGCATAAATAGTTTTGTGTCACCAACAAATGATATTCGCCATAAAATTATAGAGATCATTGGAGCGGAAAATACTTTGATGGTTTTTGTCAATACGCCTTTAGAGGTTTGTGAGGAAAGAGATGTGAAAGGCTTGTATGCGAAGGCTCGAAAAGGGGAAATTCCTAATTTTACGGGCATTTCTGCACCTTTTGACGTTCCAGACATGCCGCACATTGAGGTGAAAACGGATGGTTTGACGGTTGAAGAATCAACGAAGGTTATTGTGGAGGCGGTATTGCCGCATATTTTGGTGGGAAATATTGACGAGTCTGGCGAAGTGAAAGATGGCAAGTGATGGTGATAAAAAACGTTTTTTGAGGTAGCGACCTTTTAAAATAGCCCTGATAGTAGTGGTATGGGGGCGGTAGGGGCAGACCCATGTGTCTGCCCGCAGCGTAGGCTAGCCACCATAAGAACGGATAGCAGGACCAGACGTCACGACGAAGCAATAAACCGTTCGCTCCTTAAAAAATAGAATTTGAAAATTAAAATTTTTTTTTTCAATAAAGTTCGCTCCTAAAAAATTTAGAAATTAATTTAATTTTACAATCATGAATGAGCCTAAAGTAGTAACTCCTTATGGTGCGTCGGATGCGACGAAAAAGGAACAAGTTGCCGAAATGTTTGATAATATCGCACATCGGTATGACTTTTTGAATCACTTTTTGTCTTTGGGAATTGATAAGTTGTGGCGCAAAAAAGCGATTAATTTGCTGAAAGAAGATGCGCCTAAAGTGATGTTGGATGTGGCGACGGGAACGGGCGATTTTGCGTTAGCAGCCTTGAAATTGAAGCCGACTAAGGTGATGGGCGTCGATATTTCTAAGGAAATGTTGGAGATGGGGAAGAAAAAAATGAAGGCGAAAGGCGTGGATGACATCATTACGCTGCAATTGGGCGATTCAGAAAATTTGAACTTCTCAGATAATACTTTCGAGGCAGTGACCGTTGCTTATGGGGTACGAAACTTTGAAAATTTGGAAAAAGGACTCTCTGAAATCCTTAGAGTGATGAAGCCAAACGCCAAATTAATCGTCTTAGAATTCTCAAAACCCAAAAATTTTCCTGTTAAACAGGGATTTAATTTCTATTTCAAATACATTTTACCCTCTTTAGGACGTTTAGTTTCTAAAGACGCAAGGGCATATACTTATTTGCCTGAATCTGTACAGGCTTTTCCAGAAGGAAAGGATTTTACGGACATACTTAAAAAAGTAGGATTTAAAAACAATTCATGCATACGACTCACTTTCGGAATTTCCTCGATTTACATTGGACAAAAATAATTTGCTGTTTCCTTTTTGTATTGGGCGCAATGAAAGCAGATGCTCAAAATCTGATTCATCACGACTCCAAAAGAATACATTTTGGTATTTTGTTAGGGTTCAATAGCTCCCGTTTTGATGTTGTTCATTCAGAAAATTTTATCTTACACGATTCCATCAAACAGGTGATTTCTCCAAACACACCTGGTTTTAACTTGGGGATTGTTTCTAATTTTAAGCTATCTCGCCATGTAGATATTCGGGTCATTCCAACCCTTATTTTTGCAGAAAAGATACTACGGGTCACCGAATATCGAGCCGATGGTGATTTTACTTTTGATAAGCCCATTGAGTCGGTTTATTTGGATTTGCCCATTGGTCTCAAGTACAAATCTGACCGTTTTTACGATAATTTCCGTTTTTATGTGATGACAGGCGGTAAATTAGATTACGATTTGGCGTCCAATTCCAAAAAAAGAAAGGCGACAGATGTGATAAAATTGGGTAAAATCGACTATTCCGCAGAAGTCGGCTTCGGCTTTGAATTTTATTTCCCACTCTTCATTTTCTCCCCCGAAATAAAGATGTCACAAGGCATCAACAACGTCCATGTTCCCACACCAGGACTCCAATATTCTGACGTCATCAGCAAGCTACGTTCCAGAACCATCACGATTTCCTTACAGTTTGAAGGGTGATTTGGTTTTTGTGGTTTAAGTAGTTTTTGTGGTTTTTGTAGTTGTTTTGGTGCTGTTGTTTAAGAACCGCAACTACAGTACTACGGCACCAAGAACTACAACACTAAAATTAGAAAGAACCGCAACTACAGCACTACGGCACTAAAGAATAAGGAGCGAACTGTTTGGTGCTTTGTCGTTACGTCTGGTCCTGCTATCCATTCTTATCGTTTTGCCTTGCTACGAGCAGGGCAACCACAAGGGATTGCCCCTACAAAAAACGATACCATTTCTATCAGGGCTATTTTTCATGGTCTCAACCCATTAGAATTTTAACCATCAAATCTCACAACTTTGTCCAAGAGCATATAAAAATCTCACAGCGAAGCAGCCCTACAACAAAAATCTCTATTCTCTGTTCTCACAGCGAAGCATTCTATAAAACGGTCTCAATTTTTTGTTACTGTAAGGATATACTTATGTCTTTATGGACGGAATTGACTATCTTTATGATATATTACAAAAATTAATGGAATGAAAAAAATACTCATAGGACTCATCGTGATTTTTTTATTATTTGTGGCGGTATTAGTCGCTATTCCTTACTTTTTTAAGGATCGCATTGTGGATTATGCAAAGACCACTTTGAACGAACAATTGGATGCGGATGCTGACTTTGAAACAGTGAGCTTGTCTATGCTTCGCTCTTTTCCCGACTTAGAAATCAATCTTAACAACCTGACAGTCAAAGGAAATGCTCCTTTTGAGGGAACTACTTTGGCTGATATTAAGAAATTGACTGCCGCAGTGAATTTGAAAAGTTTGGTGATGGGAGATGCGGTGGAAGTAACTAAAGTGATGCTGAAAGAGCCTAAGATTCATCTAAAAGTACTTAAAAGTGGAAAAGCGAATTGGGACATTGTAAAAGATGATACAGAGGGAGCAGTTGTCGAAAATGAAACAGGCGGAGACTATAAGGTTGCTTTGAAAAAATATGGCGTACAAAATGGAGAATTTACCTATGAAGATGTAGGTGGCAATATGTTGATGGAGATGAAAGGCTTCAATCATGAAGGAAAAGGCGATTTTACCCAAGAACAGTTTAATTTAGAAACAAAATCAACGGCAGAAACGCTCTCTTTTTATATGGACAACATTCCCTATTTAAAGAAATTAAAAGCCAAAGTAGACGCTAATTTTGAGGTCAATATGGATCAAATGAAGTTCTCTTTCTTAGAGAATAAAATGATGCTCAACGATTTGCAAGCCAATATGGTCGGTTCGGTAGCTATGCCCAATGACAACATCAATGTAGATGTACAATTTAACAGTCCAGACACACAGTTCAAGCACCTTTTGTCAATTCTTCCCAACATCTATACAAAGGACTACGAAAAAATGGATGTAACAGGCGAAATGTCTTTTAGTGGCTTTGCCAAAGGCGTGTACAATGAAAAAAGCTATCCAGCATTTCAAGTAAAAACCAACGTAAAAGACGGACGTTTTCAATATCCAGGTTTACCCTTACCCGTCGAAAATATCCAAGCCAACCTTGATGTCGCAAGCAACAACGGCAATTTAGACAATACCGTCATCAATATGCCCCAAATGAGCTTCTCCATAGATGGACAACCAATGGAAATAAGGGCAATTATCGAAAATCCAACGACAGACCCCAATTTTGATATGGCAGCCGTCGGACAATTAGACTTTGAAAAATTAGCCAAAGCCTACCCATTAGAAGGCGTAAAGCAATTGACAGGACGCATGGATGCCAATGTCAAAGCCAAAGGAAAAATGTCTGATATAGAAAAGGAGCAATACCAAAATGTCAATGTCGATGGAACAGTGGACATTGAGGATATGATTTATGATGCAGAAGGTTTGCCCAAAAGCCTTGATTTGAAGAAAATCTCTATGAATTTTACGCCTAAAAAAGTCCTCCTAAATCAATTAGAAGGGCGTATCGGTAATTCGGATTTCAAGGGCGAAGGTGCGCTCACAGATTTCTTAGGGTATTTCTTAGGGGATGACGTCTTAAAAGGTAATTTAAGTATGAATTCCAATGTTTTTGATGTAAATGAATGGCTTACAGAGACAGGCGAAGCAGTAGATTCAACGGCTGTTACAGATTCTGTCGCTATGGCAGTATTTGAAGTGCCAGAAAAAGTAGATATTAGCATCAGTGGAAGCGTTGGCAAAATCTTATATGACCGAATGACTTTGACCAAAGCAAGTGGAAACCTACAAGTAAAAGACGAAACCGTGTACATCAACAACCTCAAAGCCAATATGTTAGAAGGTGTTGGTTACATCAATGGTTCATACAGTACCAAAGGCAAAGGAAAACCAAAATTTGCCTTTAACAACGATTTAAGAAATATTGATGTACAAGAAACCTTCAAGCACATCAATTCCTTCAAAATATTAGCACCCATTGCACAGTTTTTGAGTGGAAAAATAACAACAGAAATTAGTTTAGATGGTGATTTGAATGACGATATGTTTCCAGACATCAGCAGCCTATCAGGAGACGGTTTGGCATCTTTATTGCAAGGTACATTGGTAAACTTCGAGCCTGTTACCAAAATTGCGAATGAACTTCAAATTGATAAATTAAAGAAAATTGACATTGTAAACCTCAAAACCTTCTTTTCTTTCAAAGATGGACGAGTAGAAGTAAAGCCCTTTAATTTTACACAAGAAGACATCGATTTCAATGTAGCAGGAAGTCATGGTTTTGACCAAACATTGGCGTATGATATTGAAGCATTAGTACCAAGTAGCATATTAGGGGCAAGTGCCACTTCTATGATAAATAGCCTTATCAATCAAGTCAAAGGCCAAGGCATCAACTTAGAAATGCCCGAAACTGTTCCCGTCAAATTAAGGTTAGGAGGAACGATAAAAAATCCTAAAATTGAAACAGACTTTGGAGAAGTTTTTGGTAATGCAAGCAATGCCGTAAAAGATAAAGCAAAAATGATTGCAGATAGTCTCAAAAATGTTGCAGCAGAAAAAGCAAAAGCCACTATGGATTCGTTCAAAATTAGAGGAGAAAAAGAAGCACAAAAATTAAAAGAAGAAGCCCAAGAAAAAGCCAAAAAAGAATTAGACGCAGCCAAGAAAAAAGCCCAAGAAGAAGCGGATAAACTCAAAGCAAAGGCAAAAGAAGAAGCTGATAAAGCCAAAGAAAAAGTAGGCGAAAAAGCCAAAGAATCCATCAACAACGCTACAAAAGGAGCAGGCGACAAAATCAAAGAAAACATCGGTGGAGACAACAAAGAACTAAAAGAACAAGCAGACAGTTTAGGTAACAAAATCAAAGACGGACTCAAAGGAATCTTGAAAGGGAAGGATAATTAGTTCTTTTGGTTTGAGTTGTTAGTGTACCAACTGATTTGTTGACAACAAGGAATCAAAGTTATATCGCCATATAGAACTTGTTTGGAATTTCAGATTTGACTGGCAGGCATTCCTATCAAATCTGAAACAAGAATTATATAATGCCCATAAATTTAAATAGGAGAGAACGGTAAAATGCCTTCGTCGTTTAGCATGCTCCTGCTGTGCCATCAGGTCTATTTTGCAAGGATAGAACGCTTATTTTAATGTCTAAATGAAAAACTTATATAACTTTGTTCATTTGCTCATTTGTTCATTGAGCGGAGTCAAAATGAGTAGCCGAAATGATATGGTTTAAAAAAACTATCTAACAAAATGAAAAAACTAATTATCTCTTTATCATTACTAATGATTTTTATGACAATACAAGCACAATCCATAGACGTACAAGGACATCGAGGCTGTAGAGGTTTAATGCCCGAAAACACCATCGAAGGCTTTATAAAAGCACTCGATTTAGGCGTCACAACCTTAGAATTAGATGTTGTCATTACCAAAGACCACCAAGTTTTGGTTTCTCACGAACCCTTTATGGCGCACAATATTTGTTTGGATAGAGAAGGTAACGAAATAACAGAAAAAACAGAAAAAACGCACAACATTTATGAGATGGACTATGTGGAAATCCTAAAGTATGATTGTGGCACAAAAGTACATGCTGACTATCCCGAACAAGATAAATTCAATGTACACAAACCACTGTTAGCAGACGTTATTGATGCCGCAGAAAAATACATCAAAAAAAATAAGCTCAAAGAAGTAGATTACAATATCGAAATCAAAAGAAAGCCTGAAAATGATGGAATATTTCATCCACAAGCGGAAGAATTTACAAAGTTAGTCCTAAAAACGATTGAGGATAAAGGAATTTTAGAACGCACTATTTTGCAATGTTTTGATTTGGAAGTATTGCGGATGGTACACGAAAAAAAGCCTGATTTAAGAACCGCTTTATTGATTTATAACCAAAAAAGTTTTAAGAAAAATGTCAACGAATTGGGCTATATTCCAACGATTTATAGCCCTCATTTTAAGCGAGTGGACAAAAAAATGATGAAAAAAGCCAAGAAAAAAAGCATAAAAGTGATTCCCTGGACAGTAAATGACAAAAAAGATATACAAAAAATGCTTGATTTTGGTGTAGATGGCATCATTTCTGATTATCCTAATAGAGTATTTGATGTTTTGAATAAAAAATAAACCGTAAAATTTTGGCAGCAATATATTCACAAATATACATTCAAGTCATTTTAGCAGTCGAAGGTCGAGCAAATCACATTCAACGAACTTGGGAAAATGGATTGTATAAATACATAGAGGGTTTTGTGGCGAATAGAAACCAAAAAATATTGGCTGTCAATGGCACAAGAGACCATATCCATCTTTTACTATGTATTTCGCCAACGACAGCCTTAATTGATTTGGTGCGGGACATTAAATTGGCGAGTGCTCGTTTTGTCAATCAAAACCAATGGCTTGCCAATAGCAAATTTGTGTGGCAAGATGGTTTTGGCGCATTTTCTTATGCTCGATCTCAATTAGAAAGTGTAGTTAAATACATTAATAACCAAGAACAAATTCATAAAAAAATGACTTTCCAAGCAGAATATCTATTTTTGTTAAAAAAGTTTGAAATAGATTATATCGAAGCGGATTTATTTACTTGGATAGAAAAAGAAACGGATGTTGAATAAAGATAAAAAACGGATTTGGCATGGAGATCCTTCTATTGAGTCCATGAACGATTTTGGGAAAGGTAGCATGATAGAAAATGTCGGTATCAAAATTACAGAAATCGGAGATGATTATATCAAAGCAACAATGCCCGTTAACGAAAAAACCATACAGTCTTATGGTATTTTGCATGGCGGCGCATCCGTCGTATTGGCCGAAACATTGGGAAGTTATGCGTCTATTTTGTGTATAGATTTTCCTAAATACAAAAGCGTTGGATTGGATATAAATGCAAATCATGTGCGCTCTGTACCCAAAGGCGGTATGGTTACGGCTACGGCTCGTCCCTTGCATTTAGGTCGTTCTACCCATGTTTGGAACATACAGCTTGTAGATGAAAAAGAACGCTTGGTTTGTATTAGCCGATTAACCATGGCAATTATAGAACACTGATTTTTGGAACTCTACTTTCTTGTTGAGACCATGCAAAATAGCCCTGATAGAAATGGTATCGTTTTTGTGGGGGCAATCCCTTGTGGTTGCCCTGCCAGAAGCAAGGCAAAACGATAAGAATGGATAGCAGGCCTTTCCTGCACGACGGAGCAACTGACCATTCGCTCCATATCTAAAAATTAGTATTAAAAAAATCTTCTCATTTAAAAATTTTGGTAGAAAATATATTAGAATCGAAACGGCTTCAATTGAATGTATTAGATTATAAAAGTGCCGCACAAGTACTCTATTATTACAATAGAAATCAAGCGCATTTTAAGCAAGCCATGCCCTTGATAGGCGCAAAGTTTTTGACGATAGACTACCAAGAAATATTGCTGCGTTATCAGTCAAAAGAATACCATGAAAAGCGAATGCTTAAATTGTGGTTGTTTGAAAAACATGATGCAGCCTTGCAAAAAATAGTCGGTGATATTAGCTTTAGCAACATTGTATGGGGGAGTTTTTTATCGTGTCATTTAGGGTATAAATTAGATAAAGACGAGGTAAAAAAAGGTTATATGCGAGAAGCTTTGCGCATCTCCATTGCCTACATTTTTCGCCAGTTAAAACTCCACCGCATCGAAGCGAATATTATGCCTATCAATACAGCATCTATCCAATTAATCGAACATTTAGGTTTTAAAAAAGAAGGGCTTTCAACTGATTATCTCAAAATCAATGGCCAGTGGGAAAACCATATTCGCTATGCCCTCTTAAATACAGAAATGTAGTTTTTTTTAAGTTCCATTAGGAGCGAACTGTCAGGAGCTTCGTCGTTACGTCTGGTCCTGCTATCCGTTCTTATGGCTAACCAAGAGCATCATAAATCATAGCAGAACCGAACCACAGCACTAAGAACCAAGAACTACAGCACTTGGTTTGCCATACCACTTCTATCAGGGCTATTTGGGACTGTCTCCATGTTTCTCTCAAATATGTATTTGCACAAAACAATAATCTCCTTTCTCTCAAAAAAAAAGCTATTTTGTTTCTTTGTTTAGTAGTAATAATATGACTATATTCACACTAAAAACATGATTCAACACTGTTTAGAAACCCCCCCAACTTCTGATATATTAATGGGGATTATCAATACCGTATCTGACCCAATTTTTGTAAAAAATGAAGCACACCAATGGGTTTTTTTTAATGATGCCTTTTGCGAGTTATTGGGATTGTCAGCAGAAAAATTATTGGGAAAATCAGATTATGAGTTTTTTCCTAAAGAAGAAGCCGATGTATTTTGGAAAAAAGATGAAGAGGTTTTTAAAACAGAAAAGATAAATATCAATGAGGAATTTTTGACAACTGGGAATGGAGAAAAAAAATATATTTCTACTAAAAAAAGCATTTTAAGAGATGAGCATGGCAATAAATATTTGGTAGGAACTATACAAGATATTACAGAAATAAAACGATATGAAATAGAATTAGAGACACTTGTTGAAGAAAAAACGAAAGAAGTTGCTCAAAAACACGCCTATTTGCGACGTGTTATAGATAGTATTCCCAATTTAATTTTTGTTAAAGATAGAGAACGTCGATTTACTTTGACCAACAAAGCATTTCAATATGCTTATAAAGGAAATGATCGAAATATCATTGGAGAACAAGACCACAATTTATATTTGGAAGAAGATTTAGCGGTTTTTGAAACAGGAGAAGTTTTAATTAATGAAAGAGACTCTTATTACGATCCTGTTGCCAAAGAGACTGTTTGGATAAGTACCAATAAAACACCCTTGAAAAATGAAAAAGGAGAAGTTACAGAGGTTGTTTGTATTAGTGTAGATATTAGTCCACAAGTAAAAGAAGAAGAAGAGCGAAAATCCACAGAACGAAAATACCAGTTATTGTTAGAAACCCTACCGGGTACAGTTTGTGAGATAGATGATAAAGGCTTTATACAATATGTCTCTCCGCAAGGATTGACCATGTTTGGGTATGATGGCATGGAAAATTTAAAGAGTAAAAATATTTTTGAACATTTTGTAAAGCATGAACATGAGCAAATTTATAAATATTGGAAGGAGATAATTAAAGGTAATTTTCTTGAATTATTAAGAATTGAAGCTATCCACAAAGATGGACATACTTTTTATTTAGAAGGAAGAGCCACTGTGTTTGGTGATCCCAAAGAAGGACACTGTTTGATGTTCTTTTATGACATTTCAGACAAAGTAAAAGCAGAACGACAATTGCTTGAACGAGAAAGTCTTTTAAACGCCATTCTCAACAGTGTGCCTGACGATATTTGGGCAGTAGATCGACATACAAACCTTATTGCGATTAATACCAATTGCCAAAAAACATTGAAATATAATTTTAGAGTGAAGGCAAATATTGGAGACAAAATGCAGAAAATTTTGAAAGGCAATCAAGTAATTGAAAAGTATTGGAATGAGTTTTCTGAACAAATACTGGAAGGGGAAACAGTCAGTTTTGCGTATATTGAATCTTCCCCAAAATCAAAAAAAGTTTATCGAGAAAATATTCTCGCACCAATTCATACATCAGGTAATGAAATTATAGGGGTAATTGGTATTTCTCGAAATGTTACAAAACGAAAAGAACACGAAAGCGCATTAGCGGAAAATGAAAAAAAATACCGTACTCTTTTTGAAAGCTCACCTTATGCTGTGCTACTCGTTGATATAGATAAGGAAAAAAGAGCCTTAGAGTGTAATGGGAACTGGATTAAGATGTTAGGGAGCAGTTCTATTAAACAAGTCATGTCTAAAAACATGTTAGATCTGAGTCCCATCTACCAAATGAACAATATTTTGTCAAAAGATAAGTTACACAATATTTTGACTGAATTTAGAAAAAAACGAGAACCTCAGATTTTTGATTGGATTTTTACAAGGGAAAATGGAGATAGTCTTTGGGGAGAAGTGCATTTTCTGCCAATCAATCTGAATGGAGAAGACTTAATGATGATGATGATACGGGATATTGGAGAAAAACGAAGAACACAACAAGACTTAGAAGAAAGTGAATTATTGTTTAGAAGCATTTTTGAAAATGCTTATGATGGTATTGCCTATTCGTTATTTGATAAAAATACAGAAGAGGAACTTGCTCATTATTTTAATCAAAAAATGCTACAACTCTACGATTTTTCTAAAAAGGAGTACCAAGAATTAAGAGCAAAAAATAAAAATCTTCAAATAACATGTTCCCCAAAATACCAAAATGGAATTCATAAAGACATATATATTGAAAAGATAGAAAAAGAATTACACACAAAAAAATCAGTGGCTTTTGAATGGGCTTTGTTAGATAAAAATGAAAAAGAAAAAAACTTAGAATGTACCACTTTCCTTGTAGAGACACCAACTAAAAATGCGATTATATCCATTCTGAAAAATATTACAAAAAGAAAAAAAAATGAACGAACCATTCAAGAGCAATTAAAAGATTTGAGCCTCAAAAACAAAGAGTTGAAAAAATATATAGAAAGCAATATGCAACTCGAAAATTTCGCATATATGGCCTCCCATGATTTACAATCGCCCTTAAAAACAATTACGAGTTTTGTCAATCTTCTACAAGAGAGTTTGAAAGATAAAATGACAGAACAAGAAAAAGAGTTCTGTTCTTTTATTATGAAAAGCACTCAAAATCTACAAGCATTGATTCAAGATTTATTGGCTTATTCGAGAACCAATACAGAAAAAATAAAAGTAGAAAAAATTAAGGTAAGAGATTTGTTAGAAATGCTTCAAGAAGAGCTAAAAACACTCATTCAAGAAAAAAAAGCAACAATTTATATAGAGGATATTCCTAAGACTATAAATGGAGACTATATTAAAATAAAACAACTATTCCAGAATCTAATAACCAATGCAATTAAGTTTGTTAAACCAGATACATTGCCTTGCATTTATATTCGTTGTAAAGAGGTCGAAAAATCTTGGGAGTTCTCGGTACAAGACAATGGTATTGGCATTTCCAAAAAGTTTTATGAAAAAATATTTTTAATATTTAAAAGACTACATATTCAAGAAGAATATAAAGGAACAGGCATTGGACTGGCTTTGTGCAAAAAAATTGTAGAACAACACAAAGGAACTATATGGATTGATAGTAAAGAAAATTTAGGAAGTATATTTTATTTTACAATTAATAAAGACTTGTAAGCTACTTGTTTTATCTAAGGTATGAAATTAAAAATTCATATTTATATGTCTTTGAGTTTTAAATAAATTGAAAAATAGCTTAATTATGTTACTATTGTGCTGTAATTTCGTCTATATAAAGCCTAATAAGAAAATTTCTTTCTTTTATTCTTTAGTAATGGCAAACAAACAACTTAACATTTTAATCTTCGATATTTTTTGTTGAAAAGCCTCGTGGTAGCCCTGCTACGCCTACGTTTTTGCTCGCTTCGGCGATCCGATCATCTATCAAAAAATATCTTTGCTTAAAATCGTTATCTTATTTTTCAGCCATTACTTATGTAATGAAATCTATAAAATGCAGAGAAAAGTTAAAAATATCCTACTAATAGATGATGATGCAGCAGTAAATTACTATCACTCCTACATTATTAAAAATATGCAACTAACAGAAAAACTTGTGGTTGCTCAGAGTGAAGAAGCCGCAGGAAAGGAACTATTAGCCTTACAACAATCCAAAGAGCTTAGTCCAAGTTTGATTTTCTTAGATTTAAGTATGCCCAAATATAATGGTTTTGAGCTAATTGAAAAGTATGAAAACCTCTTTCAAGATTTAAAGAAGAAGCAAGTTACTGTGGTCATGTTAACCACTTCTGACAATCCAATAGATATAGAAAAATCTAAGACAGTTCCTATCATTGATGAGTACCGACAAAAACCAATGACAGAAGAAATGCTTATAGAAATAATGAATACTTATACTTAATGAGCGTGTCCATGACCTGAGTGGTCATGTCCATCATGTTGGTGATGTTGCTGCTGCTGTTGAAGCTTTTCCATTTCCTTCAAAAGACTATCAATTTCCAAATTAGGGTTTGCCCGCAAAGGATATTTCGCAATCCAATCTTTATAAGGCGCAGATGCATAAAAGTCCTTATAGCCATCATAAATTAAATAATCTGCTGGATTTTCTTCAAACTGATTGTACAATTTTTGAAACCACACAATAGCCGTATCATACTCCTTATTCGTAATCAACAAATCCAACAACACCCAATAATACTCATCATTTTCAGGCTCACTTTCTAAGGCAGCAAATAAGAGACTTTTAGCTTCTGGCAATTTGTCCATATTTTTTAAAACCGTCGCCTTTAGCATTTGCAGATAATGATCTTCCCCAATATTTGCTTGAATTTTATTGATAGATTGAAGGATTTTTGTGGTATCTCCATTTTTAAAGCCAAACTCCATCAACTTCAAATCTACCAACGGATCATTTGGGTAAATATTCCGAAAAGTTTGTTCGGCTACAGCCAAAGAATCCTTTCCCAAATCCTGCCCCAAAGACAACAAAATCAGCATCACAATTTTTTGTTCCAACACCGATTTTGGCAATTTTCTCAACTTAGTGAAAGCTTCATCAGGCTTGCCACCATCTGCCAACATCGCAATGTCATTAATAATCGGCAAAGCATCCGCAATCGGATGCGAGAAATCTTTCACCTCTTGCGACAAGTTGATAATGTACAAGCGTTTAATTCCTTGACTAAATAATTCTGCTTCCAAGTAAGAATAAAAATCCTCAATCATGATTTCCCCATCCTCCTTTTTATTCATATGAATTTCGTGATAATTCACCCCTTGTTCCGACACCAATCGAAACAAACCAACAGGCGGATCCACCGATTTCATCCGCAAAAACTTATAATAGCCCGTTTCGCCCATCGTCGATAACAAAATCAAACCAGGCGTATACGATTTTCTAAAACCCTCCTTAAAGCCCTCCTCATAATACTCAGGCGCATCAATTCCGTCCGTCACATGCGCCACCAAATGATCAAAATCATAGACTGTATCCACAAAATCACTGTTTTTATCATTAATCGCCTCTTCCAACAACAAACAAAATACCTCATATTCCTCCGCAGCCTCAGAGCTTGACGTAGAAGCAGTATTACAAGCCGTCATCAACAAAACAAAGGCAAAAAAGCTATAAATCCATTTCATAGTATATCATATTGGGTTTCAGGCTGTAAAGGAACACATTATTGTACTTTTTTTCAGATATTTTCGTTTAAATCTTAAAAATAATGAGGAGAGAACGGTCAATTGCTCCGTCGTGCAGCATGGGCCCGCTATCCGTTCTTATGGTGGCATGCCGCACAAAGATGTAAGGCATCTTCAAGATGCCTTACATCTAATGCCCCGCCGCCACCATACCACTACTATCGGGTCTATCTTAAACGGTCAGAACTTGCATCTATGGACTAAAAAAACTAGAATAACTTTGGTCATTGAGCGTAGTCGAAATGATATGGTTTAGAAACAAAAACGAACAAAACTAAGCGAGGTATACAGAAATATATTAAATTCGTTAGCAAAAGCCAGAATATGAAGCATTCCAGAATTATCACCCTAAGTCTACTCTTTCTATTAATGAGTCTCCAAGTATTTGCACAACGCAATAAAAAAAGAGACTACGACCATCCCTTTGAAGACGATTTAGAACAACAAGAAGACCGTCGAGACCGTCGATATAAAAAGGATCGCCGAGACAATCGAGACCGCCGAGATAATCGTCAAAAAGCACGTCACACCCACAATGAGCCATACCACGCCACCAATCACGTAGGACACGACTATCCCAACAGCTTTTATTGGCATGTGTTTCCCGTCATAAACCAGACCTTTCAAGTGAGTTATGAACGAATCACCAAGCGTGCAGGACATCGCCGAAGCGTCGTCTTAACAGGCGGCTTAACCCTTAGCGCAAAAGAAGATGAGCGAAAAACAGGGTACATGGGTGAATTCCAATACCGTTTCTACTTTGACCCATTGAGCTATGGTTTTGATATTTATGCAGGGCCTTACGTACAAGGTTATACCTTAGGATTAGAACGCACTACCTTTGACGACATGGGCGAAAAAATAACCTTTCAAGACGACATTAGCAGCTTTTCAGGCGGTTTTGTCGGTGGGGTAAAACTCTTTTTCCTAAGACAAGGTATTGTTGCTTTAGAGGGTGGCGTTGGCTTTAGATATTCTGGGATTGATGGCGATTCCTCCCTTTATGGGCAACGCCCCTGGGATTGGGGTTACACAGGCGTCTCTCCAAGATTAGGACTACAAGTAGGCATTGTCTTTTAAAAAATACTCGGCCCTCTTCAGTCATCATAAATAATCCTCATCCATTTGCCATTGCGTATGTGCGCCCCAATGCGTCGCAGCCTCATAAATTAAGTCCATCAACGGATCTTTAATAGAAAGATAACCATCAATACTTTCAGGAAAAAGCTCTGCTAATCGAACCTTTACTTTATGATAAGCCAAGCGAGTTGGGGCAGAAGCTTGCAAATAATCCCGAAACAACAGCGGAAAACGTTGGTTGAAACGTCCCATTTCTCGTATGTGCATATGCATTCTTCGTTGTCCTTCCAATTCCCGCATAAAAAACTTTTTCAACTCAGGCGAATCATCAGGCAAGCCCACAAAATTATCTAAATAGTCTCGTTTAATCACATAGTTTTCCCGTTCCAATCGTTCTTGAAAAGTGGTATTTTCAAGTTTATTTACCGTGATTTGTACATCAATTATGTCTTTCGCTCCCAAATTTGGTACAGCCGTAGACCCAATATGGTCAATCCGCAAAACTCCATTTCCATCTCCCACAATCGAGCGTAATTTTTTGCCAATCTCGATAAATTCTGTCTTCCAACGTTCTTGGTATGGTGTAATGACGATTTGTCGTTTCATTGCTTTTTTTGTTTGAGTCGTTTTTGTAGAGACTAATTTCCTAGTTCCATAAAAGGGGTTGCGACCATGAAAAATAGCCCTGATAGCAGTGGTATGGCAAGTAGTTTATGTGGTTTAAGTAGTTTAAGTAGTTTTTGTGGTTCTCTACTGTTACCAAGCCTACTTGCCATAAGAACGAATAGCAGGACTTTCCATTACGACGAAGCATCTACCTTTCGCTCCTTATTTTTAGTGCCATAGTTCTTAAAAAAGAACCGCAACTACGGCACCAAGAACTACGACACTAAGGACTAAAAGTTACTTATCCACTATCGTGACAGTTCCACCGCCATGATAGGAATGGTACTCGCCATCGTACATGGCATCTGCACTTGCAGGCCCCATAATGTACGTGCCTTTTGAGACGGCTCGGACGACGTAATAGAAGTTTTGACCATCTTTAGATTTGTAAGCCGTTGTAAAGAAATGGACTCGATCATCTCGGACATCAAAGAAGTCGGAACGGGTGGTTTTTGCCCAACTGACGGAGGCAGGCATTTGGTCTAAACGAGGATTTTCGACTTCAAAACCAGCGGGTAAAATATCACTAATCACGACATTCTCTACCTTACTTTGTGTGAGTGATTGTAAATTTAGTTTGACGACTACTAAGTCATTCTGCTTGATACTTTTGAGACTGATGGCTTTGCCTGTTCTATCTAAAAGCGTTTTTCGGATTCTTAGGAAATTGTCTTTTTCCTCATACTCATTATTCATGGTGATGCCTTCTATATCCCAAAAGTAATAAACGTTGCCATTGCCTTCTGCATTGATGGAAAATTCGCCTGTATTGATTTCGTGATAGTCGAAAGTGAGGGTTTGACCTGTAAATTCTTTAACGGTGTTGCCATTGGCGATGATGGTCGCTGTAGCGTTTCCTGCATTGGCTTGTTGGGCGACCTTGCCCAAAGCTAAGAAGCTAAAAACTCGTTCTTGGGTATTCATATATTTACGAGTTTTGACTTCCTTCGCCAATTGTTTGGTGAGTATGGGAATTTGTTGGTCGTCAGGATTTACTTCTAATAAGGAGTACAAGGCAATCCCCAGATCACGAACATAAGAATAGAAGCTACCGCCAAAACTCTTATTGGCAATTTCACCCTTAAAATTATTGGGTACAATTTCCGTAAATTTTCGTTTATCGCCTGCCAATGCATAAGAGGCAGCTAATAAATACTTGCTGTCTAAACTCAAGGCATCTAAACGAGCTTTGTAGTAATTCATTGTGGAAATTTGGGGTTCTCCAACGAGGGCTAAAACAAAGAGCGAGTAAGCGACTTCTTTGGCAGCAATTTCTTTACTGGAAGAACGGTTGTAGTAATAAATAGAAGTCTCTCTATCTTTTAAGCGATTTTTGAGATAGAAAGTCAATTGTTTGATGGTGTAGTCGTTGACCTCAAAACCTAATTTTTTGGCTTCATGCATAAAGTGTAAGGCATAAATAGAACCCCACCAACTTGCAGAACCCCGTCCAGGCCAATAAGTCAAAGCACCACTTGACATTTGCATAGAGGTTAATTTGTCGATAGCCACTTGTACATTATAATTGGGGTTGAGTTCAGACTCTTCTTCAAGGTTTGTATCCTTTTGTATAATGTCTTTGGTCAATTCATTGTAGTAGAGTTGTGGGAAGGCTTTAGAGACGGTTTGTTCGACACAACCATGCGGATACCCCACCAAATACTCTAAATTTTTGGCGAACTCCAATAGGGGAGAACCACTGACAATCAACCGCCCATCTATGCTACTTGGAATATATTTGGAAGCCCAGCTAATGGTTTCTGTTGTGCTACCTTGTACCGCACCAGAGCCACTTTTCTTTTGTAAAGAAGAGGCTGGACGAACAGGAATGTCTATTTCTTCCGAGAAGGTTTCGCCCAATGCTTCGACTTGTACGAGTACTTTTGCATGGTCAATCATGGGTTGTGCGACTGCTTCAAATTCGATTTGTGCTTCACTATTGGCAGGAATCGTTATATCCTGATATTCGTCTCCCTCAATAGCGAGTGGGCCTTCTGTCTTAATCCAAACCTTACCCGATGCGTTTTTATCCGTTGTATTGGATATGGTAACAGGAATTTTTGCTTTGTCATTGGGGCTTAAAAAACGAGCCAATGCCGTACTAATGACGACGGGATCAGCAACCTTCATATTCATTTCAGCATTGCCCATTTTTTCGGCTTTGTGTGCGACAACCATAATGCGTAAATCGCCAGAAAATTGGGGAATATCAATGGGAAAATCGACTGTTCCAGTGGCGTCTGTTTTGATTAAACCACTCCAAAAGCGGGTAAGTTTGACTCTTTTACTGGACAAAGGATTAACTCGTTTTGCGAGATTCATTCCACCATCACCACCAGATAATGATTTTTTACCAACAATTTCGGGATACAAAAAAGGATACAAATCATAGGATTGAACCCCTAAAGCCCGTTTTTGATAGAAATAATTATAAGGGTCAGGCGTTTTGGTATTTTTTAATTGCAAGATTCCTTCATCTACGACTGCTATGGTTAATTCCGTATCAGGTAGGGAAGTAATGCGAATATTTTGTCGGGTTTTAGAACGAGATTTTTCGACGGCTTCAATGTTAATCGGGATTTTATTGTTGGGATTGTGTACTTCTATCCCTTTAAATCCATGGGCAATCATCAACGGCATCTCGTTGTTGGTGTGTGGTTTTATTAAAGTAGCTGTTACGTAAACCGTTGGAACTTCTCTATCGGTTAGTTCAAAGCTAAGTTCGGCAGATTTTTTGTCCGTATCTACATAAAAATGTCTAAGCACTTCGTCTTGTTCTAAAGTAACCAACATTTTTCCAACAAAGGGCGTTTTGAACAATATATTGACTGTTTCGCCAACATTGTATTTTTCTTTGTCAAATTCAATTTCGACATTTCCTTCGTTGTTTACTTCAAAGGAAGTACTTTGGGTATCGCCCCAACCATAGGCTCTAAATTGTCTTTTGGTATAATATTTTGAATCGGGTGCCATGATGCGAATTTCGTATTCACCAGAAATCTTGGGCGTGAACATAAAGTTGGTATTTGTCCCATCTAAACGAATATTTCTATTTTCTAAAACGATTTCTTGTTTTTGTGATAAATACGAATAGTAGCCACTGCTGTTTTTTTGTAGGACTGTCCGCCATTCCTTGCGGATGATTTGCATATTGGCATCAACACCATTTAAGGCTTCGCCATCTTTGTCAACAGCAATTAAAGGAATGGTCACAGGACTTTGCGTTTTGAGGTAATAGTCAAAACGACCAATGCCGTAGTAGATGTCTTGTGTATGGACTTTGAAGGTTGCTGCTTTATTGACAGGACGTCCTGTTTCGTCAAAGACTGTGGCAAAGACACGTCCATTTAAAATACCCAAATCTTTATAAGCGTCTTTGATTTTAAAAACTTTGCTTGCTTTTCCATTGGCATCGGTTTTGCCTTCATCAATAATGTTTTCTAAGTTTTCTGACTTGCTGTTGTTAAAGGTATATTTAGGATGTTTTTTTGAATAGAAATTTTGGCGTTTTAAGGACAATTCTACCTCGTAATTTCGATTGGCAGCAGGTGGGCCAAAGAAATTGACGGCTTCAATATCTGCGGTGATTTCATCTGTTTCATGTAAGCTGATTTCTTCTACGGATAAATCTAATTTTACCTTGATTCTATCGGGCATAAACTCTTCTAAACTTATGCTTCGAGAGGCTAAGTATAAGTCATTTGCCGTGAGAATACTGACATTGTACATGCCTGTTTGCATATCATTTGTGGTCGGTACACTTACATCAAATCCACCGTCTTGACTCAGTACCTTTTGAATGGTTTTGAAGGTTTTGCCATTGGGCATGATGATTTTTATCTTGATGGGCATTTCGGCAGATACGTTCATTTTTTGATCTCGAACAATTCCTGCGATATTAATGGTCTCGCCTGGACGGTAAATATCTCGCTCTCCATAAAGAAAGGTATCATAGCCTGTGCTATTGGGGTATTTTCCGCCAATATCAAAACGGGAAGCATTGACATAGGTTTTATTGAAGTGAATGAAATTGAAGTCGCTGCCATTTTCAGCCGTAATCATATTGATGCTAAACTTGGGTGCTTTCTCCGAAATATTGTCAAAAATCGCTACGCCTTCTTCATCAGTTTTTGTTGTATAGATATTTTGATTGTTGTCACTAAAAAAGGAAATGCTGACATTCGGAAGTGGTTCGGCTGTTTTGATAGAATTGGCGAAGACGAATATTTTATTTTCCTCTGCTTTAACGATAAGTCCCACATCAGAAAGCGCAATAACTCGTGCATCGGTTAGCCAATTTTTATCCGCAGAAGTCACTTGTACGACATAGACGCCATCAAAACGACGAATCTTATCTTCAAAATCAATATTCAAAACTTTTCTACCACCATTGCTTGGGAGGTCTTTGCTTAGAATTTTTTCACTATAAATGCTTTGACCATAATTGCCTGTATTGTAATAATTGTAACGATAGCGATTGCCGTCTCTGTACGAACTGGAAGAACGTCTGCCTTCTCTAAAAAAGGCTTGTAGATTATTTTCAAAAACCTTAATAATCTCGACATTTAACTCAGGAACATTGACAATTTCGACAGATAAATTTCGATTGCCTTCTGCACCCAAATACATGGCTTTTTCGTTGGTGAATTTTATTTTTGGTTCTACCTTTCCAAAGGTAAATTGCTTGTTGTAGGGTTCGCTTAATGTTCCGCCCAAAATGCCTGTGAGTGATTTTGTGAGCATAATTTCATAAGACTTGTCTAAGGCAAATTCATCGCTATTTAGGACAAATCCATTGTCAGAAAGGTCTGTGGTAAAGGCAATGTTGGGATCAAGGGTGATATTGGCTTCTAGGGTTGCCGCATCTAATTCCTGATTGGTACTAACATAAATAGAGCCTTTAAAACCATCGTGATTGGGTGTTACAGATTTGATGACAAGCCGTTCTTTTTCGGGAACAATATTTTGTAATACGAAGTCTTCAGGATTTGTCCAATTACTTGTTAAGACCTTCATCCCATCTTCTACAACAATATCAATCGGTTTGCCTGCATCAAATTTCTTTGCATTGTTGACTTCTACAATGATGTTAGAAGCGATAGATTGTGTGATGATATTAAAAGTAAGCGGTTCGCCATCAATACTAATTTTTAATTTAGGAGCAAGATCTTTTGGATTAATTTCCGAATTGAATTTTAGTTGCGTTTTTAAGACAATGCCATCTGGCGTTGCTGTTGATTTTTTCCACTGTACATAACTATCTACTAACTCAAGAAAAGGCGTATTGAATGTAAAATCAGTTTTGTCTACAACCAACTTTTTTTTACCTGTTGTATGAGACAATAAAAGATCAGAGGGTGTTCCTTTAAAAGAAGTGGAAGGCGGTAAAATGTCTAATGGAGAAAAAAGTAATTTCTGTGGGGTCATCCATTTGAATTTACCTTCAATGGGAGGATCAAACTCAATATATTTGTCAAAGACCCATGTATTCAAGTCTTTTTCGTCGCTTACAAGATCTTTGTTAAAAGTAAATACAAGCGTTTGTTTGAGTGCAACTTCGTCTTCAAAATTTTTGATCGCAATAGATACCTTTTCTTTGTTGATTAGGGTATCTTTACAGGAGATCGTTGTGATAAGTCCTGTTAATAATAAAAACAGGCAAGTGTAATTTTTGATTGTCATTAGCAAGCATAAAATAATTGTTCGTGAAGTAATGGTACAAATGAATGTAATTGAATACAGCCATTTGGTTCTCCCATAAATTTTGTTGCATTTATGGGATTACAGCATATTGGATGAATATACAAAAAATATTCCAATAAAAAAATGGAAAAAGAGAAAGGATGGCTTTCGGATATTCCTATTGTTGGAACGTGTATTATTTTACTTTTGGTATATGACTTTGTGTTTTTATTTTTTTGTTTGGAGCGAACGGTGGATTGCTCCGTCGTGACGCATGCTCCCGCTATCCATTACAATCCCAAGCCAACGCAAAATATTCGTTTATTGTGCGAAGTCGAAATGGCCAAACATTTTGGTATTTCCATTACTATCGGGGCTATTTTAAATGGCTTTGATGTTGATGGAGGGTAAGGAGCGACCATGCAAAATAGCCCTGATAGGAGTGGTATGGCAAACCAAGTGCTGTCGTTCTTGGTTCTTAGTGCTGTGGTTCGGTTCTTAGGTGATTTATGATGCTTGGTTTGCCATAAGAACGGATAGCAGGCCTTTCCGTTACGACGAAGCATCTAACAGTTCGCTCCTAAATAGTTAAATAAAATGAACGATTGATTTGTTACTCATTATACTGACTACTCAATCACTTTCATGCCAAGTTTAAGTAAGAGTTCATTAATTTTTTCTCGAAGCCAATCTATATCTGCGACTGTTTTGTCTTTGTTTATTTCGTCGATTATTTTTTGTAAGGCAAGTGCTGCTTTTTTCTTTTCTCTTTTGCCTATAAGTTCTTGGATTCGATTAAGTCTTCTGAGGTATTTTGCTAATCTTTTGTAACGTTTAATATAAGCAAGCGAAAGTTGTGATTTGTGTGACCGTTGAAGATACATGTTAAAGGCCTTAATCAAAAATCCTAAAGGTGCTTTTTGTTTTTTTTCATAATAAACTTTTATCATCACTGTATTGGTATGTAAATAGTACAGTGAATCACTGATGTGAACTCGTTGAAGATGACTCAGGGTTTTATCCCAGTTTTTTTGACTAAATTCATAAAGTGCTTTTGCCAAATTAGGCGCATTTTTTTTTTCTTTTTCGTCTTGTTCCTCTTCTTCTTTTTTCTTTTCTTTTTTTGAGTCTATTTTGATTTTATTTTCATAATCTTTTATAAATTTAGCTGTAAATTGAAATTCCTTTAGGTCAATACTTAATCGAACAATATTGAGATATTCCCATTCAGGCAAAATAATGAAATTATTTTGTAAACGCATTTCGTAAAGCTCAAATAATTTAAGTCGATAGCTTTGTTGGTTTTGATTGATTCTTTTAATACAATAATTTTGTGCATATAAATACATACTATCAATTTCAGACTCTATAAAATGTATTTTCTGATTTTTTAATTGTCCTAGCAGGTCTTCAAAATATTGATCTTGCATTTTATCAGGAGCAGACAACATTTTATAAATCAGATAATAGACAAAAATAGCGGGTGCTTTTTGTTGCTCGGGGTGTGTTTCAATGTGTTTAAAAATCTGTGGCATCAAAAATAAATCCTCCACCTCAAAATCTACTTGTATTCTTTCTTTAAAAGCTTCAATTAGACAAGCATTATGTAGTTTGGCTGTAATATAGAAAATATCTAAATCGTTGGCGGTTTCAAGAATATTATCAATCTTTTCATTATGAACCTCTGCTTTTTGCTTTTTGATTAAATATTGGTGGTGATAGTACTCTATATTACGAATAGGTTGTGTATCCACCTTTCTAACATGCTTCTTAAAGGTAGTGTCAAAAATTTTAAGTAAATTCCTTTCTGCGTAACTCTTTAGTAATTTACGCTGTTGGTCGCTTTCTGATTTTTGTAAAGCGAGTTGTATCAAAAATTGTTCTAAAAGCTTGGTTAAGCCAGACATTAGATGCCTTAATTTAGGTTCGCTAAATACATCTTCGGGATACATATATTGAAATGCTTGTTCTGCTTTCAACGTATGATGCTCATAATCTGGGTGGTAGTTTGTGACATATTTATAGAATGTAACCAATTCTTTTCTTTTATTGAAAAAGGGAGATTCTACGAATAGTTCACATTTTATAATCTCTCGATTTGTAAAAGTAGCTAGTATCTTTAAAAGTTTGCTGGAGTACATAATAGAGGTATTTCGTAAAAAAAGAGTTTAAATGTAGTTTTTTTTAGGGAATAAAAAAATGAAATATTGAATTTACCTCTGATAAAACCTGTTTTTTGTTTTGCTTTTTAAATTAATAGTGATTGATTATCAGTGGTTTATATTTTTTTAATGATAATTGGCACTGTTTTTTACCTCGATAAATAAGTAATTTTGTATTTGTAGTTACTTAAAAAAGCCCTTATTTTCAGGCTCAAGTTTAAAAACATTCCCATTATGAACAAAATATTATTTACACTTGTGTTGGTGGCATCTGTCTTTGTCACTTCACTACAAGCACAACAAAAATCGCCACCATCTTCAGCAAAAAAAGCAAATACTGAAAGCTCTACAAAGTTGGTTGTGGTGGATCAAAATCTAAAAGATAAGCTTAAAGACGCAAGGGAGGAGCTATCTACTGAAAATCCCAAAGTAATAGAGGATGCTTTATTCAATATTGATCTTCTCCTTAGTTATGATCAGCAAAGTAATGACAGCCCTATTGGTGTTGAGGGAGGTGAGGAAGAAACCGCTACTAATTCTGAAAGTGGTGGAGGCATACAATTCAGCATCATAAGACCTATAACAGCTATAATTTCTGATGGACCTAGTAGTATCTTAATGATAGAAACAGTACCTACTAAGGATGGTAGTGGTGACAATGATGATATACAAGGAATTCAAGATAATGATGATATAGAACAAGGATTAGTTGTTATAAAGGACATAAGACCTATTGATGCTATAATTAGCCTTGATGATGATGATGATATAGAACAAGAATCAGTTATAAAGGACATTAAGCCTATTACTGGTATCATTATCCTTTTCCAGCCAAATGGTGGTGAGCAAGATACTAACCATCAAAATTACCTTGACGGAGAAGGTAGTGAAGAAGATGAAGCGGAAGAAGAGCATGGTGTAGTTCTACTAGTCGAAGAGGAAGAGGAAAATACCAATGATGATAATGATACAAACAACAATAACAATCAGGCTATGTGTATTCCTACTCAAGAGGCAGAAGACCAAGATTTTGAATTTTTGAATACTTCCCTTAATTCAACAGAATTGGTTGGTGAGTTATTAACAGAAATCAAGGCTTATCCTAATCCAGCTACGGACTTTGTTACACTTGAATTCTCCAAAAAAGGGCATTACGACATCAATGTTTTCAATGTCTTAGGACAAATGAAACAAACATTCCAAACAGGACAAACGAATGCTTACCAAATAGATGTTGCCAATTGGATTCCAGGAGATTATATTATTCAAATTATTCAAGGAAATGAGCTTATTACTAAGCGAGTAGTGGTTACTCGTTGAACCAAGTAAGATAATGAAGGATACGAAAGCGACAGCGAGCGTTTGCTCATCAACTGCTCTTTTGTCATCATAAATTCATTTCTCTACTTAAATAATGTTAAAAGAACTATTGTTTTTTCTGATGAATTGATGAAAAGACAATAGTTCTTTTGATTATAAAGTATTGAAAAACAAGCTATTATATGCTTTACATAAAAGGATTATAAGGTATTTTTGTCTGATAAAGGGGCTTGTTTTTTTTTGCATTTTCAAAAAAAATAGACTATTTTAAAGACAAAAAAGGAAATAATGCGTATTTATGAATAAGAAGCCCTAAATTCAATTTAAAAACAACACCACCTATGCATAAAATATATACAAAAACACTTTTATTAACAGCCATTATTCTTTCAAGCTTTTATATACAAGCACAATCTGTAGATGTGGAGGTAGAACAGGATATAAAGCCTGTCACAGCCATACTTATGCTTCAAAATAACGAAGCAATTACCAATACAATGATTGACATTAATCCAGAAAATGATCGGGATTCAGCAGATATTAAGGTTGAAGGTGGAGAAACTGTAAGTTCCAGTGAAAATAGTAACTATGTTATAGGACTTACGGAAGAAAATGATACAGAGGAGGAAGCCCAAGAAAAAATAGACGATACTTATGATTTGTCCGCTTCTTTGATAGACGAAATTAAGGCTTTTCCCAATCCTGCAACGGATTTTCTTAACCTACAATTTACAAGTAGAGGCATCTATGAAGTATATATTTTTAATCTTGTAGGAAGTTTAGAACAACAGCACTATGTTGATAATGAGGCTGATTATCGAATGGATGTTACGGACTTACAAACAGGCGTGTATATTGTTCAAGTAGTTGCTAATGGCACAATGAATAGTATTAGAGTTAAAATTGCTCGTTAGGGCTATATACAAAATAAAAAATTTAGAAATCACCTCATATGAGGTGATTTTTTTTTGCCCATTTTTAAAATGCTCTGATAAACTCTTATAATTGTTCTCGTTTTTTTGAACGTAAGTGATTGATAATGAGTGTTTTTTGATTTTTGCTGGTGTGTGGTTTTCTAAAAATAAGCTAAAAAAGTATGATATTAAGCGTAATTATTGTGATTTTTTGTGAATGATTTATCCTTTACTTTTGAATTATAAAATAAATGATAATTCTAAAAGCCTTCATCAAAAAACTATTTGCTTATGTTATCTTTCAAAAAAATAATCTTTCCCTTATTGGTTGTTTTTCATATTGTGGTTCGATTGGTATGGACTGATGTTTTTACGGAAACATGGCAACCTGTGGCTGATATACAGTTTGATGAAGTCGCTTATCAAAACTTTCTACACGAAAATCCCAATGTTACAGCATCACTCACTATTGCACAAATCGAAAAGTGGCAAATAGATAAATTAATCGCAAAGAAAACTGATTATGTTCCCCAAATCAGTTTATTGGTTATGGATTAAGGAGAAAATCCGTACCGCATAGTGTTCTTTTTAGCAAAGCGAATACAGTGTAAGAGCCATTTTCGCTTGATTTTGTGGAAGTTTAACCGCAAAATTTCAATAGTTCAGTGAAGTTGCCCACAAGACCATGTTTCCTTTGGTTTTGTGGGCTTTTTTGTTGTATCAGTAGTGTTAAAGGATATGAGGTGAATCTTCGCCAACATTCATTGGTTTTTACATATTATCCAAAAAGGAACCCTTTAAGACGCCACATTCGACCAATTCCTCATACATTTTCCTCGCAGTTTTTACCTGAATCCCTTTAATACCTATGGCTTCTGCACCCACAATATTTTCCGCCTTATCGTCCAAAAAGATTGTTTTGTGTGGAGGCGTTTGTAAGTAGTCCAAGACCGTTTGATAGGCTGCTGCCTGTGGTTTGATGTATCGAATGTGGTGCGACGCAAATACATGGTCAAAATGCTTGAAAAGATAGTCATATTTAAAGTGCCAGACCTTTTCATGGGTGATATTGGTATTGGACAACGCCACAACCTTATACTTCTTTTTCAAAAGGATTAACAATTCCTCAATCAAGGGCAAATTTTCGAGATACAACGCATTCCACCCAAAAAAGAACTCCTCCAAAGACAAATCGACTTGCAGGAGTTTTGCGACGTGTCGGGCGTAGGAATGCTCGCCCAATAAGCCTCGTTCAAAGCGTTTGTGTGCCTCATCAAATTGAAAACGTGCTTTCACTGTCTCCAACGACAAGCCCGTTTTTTCTGCCCAATATTGGAACGTCCGATCAAAATCAATGTAAAAAATTGTATTGCCCAAATCAAAAATTAAAGCTTCATATTTCATAAAAACATTTCTAAATTACACGGCATTTATAACCCAAATCCTTTAAAATTTCGCCTATTTTTTTACGCATATCTCCCTGAATGACAATCTCGCCATCTTTGGCAGAACCACCGACCCCACATTTCGTTTTTAAGATTTTGGCTAAATCCTTTAAATCATCCTCTGTGCCAATAAATCCCGTTACCAAACTTACCTGTTTTCCTTTTCGTCGTTTCTTATCAATTTCGACTCTAAGTTTCTGTTTTTCAGGCGGTAAGGTTTCTTGTTCTTCCGCTGATTCGTATTCATATTCAAAATCTGGATCAGTTGAGTACACTGTTCCTTTGCGGTTTTTCTTATTCATTATTTGTATTTTTTTAATGTTTGATAATTAGGAGCGAACGGTCAGTTGCTTCGTCGCTACGTTCGGTCCTGCTATCCGTTCTTATGGTGGCTGGCCAACGCTGCGGTCTGCCCCTACGACGCCACCATACCACTTCTATCAGGGCTATTTGACATGGTTTCAACCCTAAAGTTAAAGTTAATGACAAAGTGGAAATTCGACAAGTTCCGAACCAGTCCGAAAATTACATTTTTTCTGTGAAGTCCGCAAAATTTTTTTGATAGGGATTGTGACAGTGAAAAATAGCCCTGATAGTAGTGGTATCGTTTTTTGAGAGGCAAGTGTAAGTTTGGCCAAACGATAAGAACGAATAGCAGGCCTTTCCGCAACGACGAAGCTGCTTGCCTTTCGCTCCTTATTATATCAATCCATATTTAAAATGCGTCTATATCGGTAAATGAAAGCCATCTTATAGATGTCCAAACCTATTTTGAATGGTTTACTATAGCAATCCTAATTCAGTTCAGGAATTTTCTTTCACGCAAAGACCGCAAAGAATTTTGACGCAAAGACCGCAAAGCTCAACAGAAACCAATCTCTTTGCGACCTTTGCGTGAGATACACTTTTTCTATTTTCAGATAGGACTGCTATAGTTTAATTAAGATTTCATAAGTATGCATCTTGAAAGTGAATTGGTGTTAAATGCAGGCAAAATAAAAACTACAGCACTAAGAACTACAACACCACGGCACGAAAAAACTACTTCCCATATCGCTGTTTGATGATTTGCAAATTCATATCGGGGCCGATTGCTTTTCCATTTAATAAAGTTTGGGGATTTAGGCTTTTGGTTTCTATGTAATTTTTGGCGACCCAGGGGAGGAAGGGTAGGGCGAAAAAGAGTCCGTATAAGACGCTCATTTTTAGGCTTTTGGTTAAGGCATCTTGTTTTTGTATTGCTCCCCACGCCAATAATCCAATGCCCAATGCCAGCATTCCCCAAGTTATGATGGAAGCTCCTAAATGATAGGAACGCATGCCACTTAAATCGTCTAAGCGAACCAATAAAACGCCAAAAATACTTAGGCAAAATATGCTCAAATAGGGGCGATAATTGGGAAAGAAATAGTAGTACCAAATCCCTGCAATAATGGCGAAAAAGAGGAATAATGTCGTCAATTTAATGCCCATCGCAAAACCACTCAATAAGCCCATTAACATCATTAATTTAAAACCGCCATTGGAAGCAGTTGAAGCAATTGTGGTATCTGTTTCAGTATCTATTTTCTTGCTATTTTCGCTCCATTGCAACCAGTGAAAAAAGAGCAAAATGACGACCAAACTCACATACAACAGGCCTAAATCTACTTTGAGTTCTCGATAAGATTGGTGTAAAGTGGTGGGTGTTAGAAAGAAAAGTGCCAAGCTCAAAATAGTATAATTTTGATTCAAATGCAGCCAATTTTTGCCCAAATCATACATCACAATCAAGGTTAAGATTCCGCCCACAAAGGACAAAGCCATTGTGAATTCTGTCATATTGAAGAGGACATAGCCCAACGACATAAAGAGCGACCAATTATACGGCTGATTGCCTTCGACCAATCCGCTATAATCTCGAATCAACCCAGGCAAATTGATGTACAAAGTCAAGGCGTCAAAACCGACAGGCATGGGGGTAACAATGTGAATGAAATTTAGGGAAATAACGATAAGGAGCAAAAACAGGCTCAACATGCCAATCCAATTAAAAGAATCGTCTAAATCAATGGGGGTCAATAAGGTTTTTTTGAAAAATTGTAGAGAAGCTTTGTGATGAATCGCCAAACAAATCACCAATAAAGGCAAAATAATAAAGGGTTTGAGTAGGGAAAATAAAGCCAAAAAAAACAAAATGCCAACCAACAACATAATGCCCGTGGCAATATTGATAGAAATGTTATTTTTTTGGAAAAGTGGGATTTTAAGCCGTTCTACAAAGAAAGCCCCCAAAGTATGCGAAGCAGCGATGACGATATACGCAAAGAGTGCCGTACTCAATAATTTCCAACTAACCATCACAAAAGGTTTACCTGCCAAAGAAAGTGGCTGTACTAATTTTTGTCCGAAGCTAAAATGCCCAGACATGGCAATAAGCCAGATTAAGCTAAAAAGTCCCAGTCCACTCGTCATTTTAGGCATAAAAGCTGTCTGTTTTAGCTTGTTCCAACCGAACGCCAAAAGGCCTCCCAAAACTGCCATAATCAACACAAAATCAAAGTATTGAAAGTTGGCAAAGGAGTAGTAAAGTTCAGGATGCTTCTGCCAATAATCAAGAAGAATGAATGTACACCAAAATATGGCAAATACACCTATAATTATATTGTAAATAGATTTCCCCATTGATTATAATGACTTTATGATAGAAATGTAATTTTCTTTTATTCGCCCAAAGTTATAAAAAAGCGATAAATACTCCTTAACTTTGAGTAAATAAGAATAGTATTTTCACCATTTCGTCAGGTTATTCGCCTCATTTTTTAAACCACTATGGAGTTCCAAATATATCAATGGCTGGTCCCAATCATTGGGTTGTTTTATATGGTACGCATTATTAGAGGACTCCGACAAAAAAAACGAAGTTCCAAAAATGCCTTTGTTTGGCTCGTTTTTTGGGTAGTCATTATTGTCTTAGCCATTGTTCCCAACGAAATGTCCATTAAAGTAGCTGAAGTTTTGGGCTTTGCGAGTAATATCAATGCGATTATCTTTGTGGCTTTAGGACTCTTGTTTTTGTTTGTTTCGTATTTGTCCACTTCTGTCGAAAAATTGGAGCAGCGACAAACGACTTTGGTGCGAGAAAAAGCATTGAAAGAAAAGAAATATGAAGAATCTATCAAAGAAGCTAAAGCAAAAATAGCGGCATTGGAAGAGCGATTGAGCAATGGCAAAAAAACAACGGAACAATAAAATAGTACATGAAAATTTTGTTTGTCTTAGAAAACTACTATCCCAACATCGGAGGTGTAGAAAAACTCTTTAAAACGCTCTTAGAAGAACTCGCAGAGAATGGACACCAAATCACCCTTGTCACAACTCGACTCACCAAAGAATCGCCCCGAAAAGAAGTTTTAGGCAACCTGACGATTCATCGTTATTCCTTTATCAATCGCTATTTTTTCACCTTCTTCGCCTTTTTCCACATCCTTTTTCACGTCCGCAAATGCGATTTAGTCCATACGACTTCTTATAATGCAGGATTACCCGCTTATTTTGCAGCAAAATTAGCCCGAAAAAAAATCGTTATTACCTTCCATGAAGTGTGGGGAGACTTATGGTTTCGATTGCCCTATATGAGCAGTTTTGCCCGAAAATTACACTATGCCTTCGAGCAGTTTTTGTTGAAACTTCGCTTCGATTATTTTATTGCGGTATCACAAAGTACGGCTGATACACTTCACAAAAATGGCATTCCCAAAGAGCGCATTATCTTGAATTACAATGGGATGGACTATACCACCTACGAACGATTTAAGGAGATTCCACAAAAAACGAAAGACGAGACTTTTGTGTATACTTACTGTGGGCGATTGGGGATTTCTAAAGGTATGGATTTGATTTTGGAGGCAGCAACGACTTTCCGAAAAACCCATCCCAATAGCCAATTGCAAATGATTATTCCCACAACGCCTGCGCCTTTGTTCAAAACCATTTTGGCCGAAATAGAACGCTTGGGTTTGACGGATTATATTCGTTTGCGCCATCATCTAAGTTATGAAGAATTGGTAAAGGCTTTTAAGGCTTCAGACTGTATGCTCATTCCGTCTTATAGTGAAGGTTTTTGTTTTGTGGCTGCTGAATGTGCTGCGCTTAGTGTTCCTTTCATTTCTTCGGATCGAACAGCCCTTAAAGAAGTGCAATCCAGTAAATTTATCCGAATGCCTGAACATACTGCCAACGGACTCGTTCAAGCTCTCGAAAAAGCGTATGCTGATGATTGGGAAATTACGCCTTTGAAGCGGTATGAGCTTCGGGATACGGTGGAGCGGTATATTGGGCTTTACAAAGATATATTGGTTCTTGGTGCTTAGTTCTTGGTGCTTGGTGCCGTGGTTCTTGGTGCTTAGTTCCTGGTGCTGAGACGAAAATCCTAATACACTAAATCCAATCTACAAAATAACCACTCGCACGACCTGTTCCTGATCCCCATCGAAAAAACGCCATAGATAAGTTCCTGCTGAAAGTCCTGAAAACAAAGCCTTTAAATCCGTTTGGCGATAGCCTTCTAACGTACCTTCTTCCAATAATTTTCCATCGACTTGTAGTAATTGAAACGATAGGGTTTCCCAGTCCTCGACTAAGAAATTGAGTTGTGGGATTGTGCCTTGTTTTATGATGGTGGGGGAGACCTTTACCAAATCTGTTGAAGTTGTTGTGGAGGCATCATTTGACCATTCCGCCATGGCGTAACCATCGTCTTTCCCGCCAGTATATTGGGCAAAAAGGGGGGAAGTGCATAAGACGTAAAAGCTTAATAAAAATATAAAACGAACCATAAATATAAGTTTTATCGCAAAAATAGATAAATTTGCAGCGAATTATTGGTAATAGCTTTAAAAAAGTGGAAAAATGAAGGACTCGTCACTTGTCACCAGGCCCTCGTCACCTGACACTCACAAAAGCTATTTTAAAAGGGAATTCAGTGAAAATCTGAAGCAATCCCCGTTGCTGTAAGTTCCGCATCAACGTTTGTATCAAAATGCCACTGTTCTAAAAGTAGGATGGGAAGGTGATACAAATGGAACGAGCCAGAAGACCTGCCAATAGTCTTTTTATCAAACTTTCGGGAGAAAAGTAGTGATAAGGCAATCGTTAGGAATGTTCTATGTGATAGGCAAAGGGGAATCAATAATGTCCCTTGTCACCTATTGCCCATTTTCCTATATTTACCTTTACCTACCAACTTCCATTTAAAACAAACAAATGGAATTCAAAAAAATACTTACTTTAAGTTTTATTGCTTGGTTTTTACTAAGTTTTAGTACCTATCTCCAGGCCCAAGAACTCATAGGTTTTGAAGAATTTTCTTTAGAAGCAGAATCTTTTTATGATGGGTCAGATGGCGCAGGTGGTTTTGGCAGTGGCGACCTCTTTTTTTACAATACTTATAATGCCGAATTCTTTTTCTGGACAGGATTTTCTTACTCCAATGTGACAGACAATACAACGCCAGGTTATGCCAATCAATACAGTGCTTATGCAGGAAGTGGCGCAGATGCATCGGATAATTATGTGGTCGGCTACATACCAGCCCATCTCTCTTTGGATGTTCCCCAATATATCCCAAGTGCTGCGTTTACGAATAATACTTATACCGCTTTGTCTATGCTCAATGGCGATGATTTTGCCAAAAAATTTGGTGGAGCAAGTGGCGATGATCCTGATTTTTTATTATTAGAAATCGTGGGTTTTGCAGATGGAGATAGCCTTAATACGGTTCCTTTTTATTTGGCAGATTACCGTTTTGAAGACAACACACAAGACTATATTGTACAAGATTGGACGACGGTTGATTTGTATGATTTGGGTCAGGTTGATAGTGTCGTTTTTCGTTTGTCCTCTTCTGATGTAGGCGATTTTGGGATGAATACGCCTGCTTATTTTTGTATGGACAATATCGATTTAAGCACCATGTTGGCGACGGAATCAATCGAAACAATAAGTCTAAATGTTTACCCGAATCCAGCAAGCGATGTACTACAAATAGAAAGTTTAGAAGCCATTGAACGATACAGCATTTACAACATAAAAGGCGAACTAATACAAACAAAAGTCCTTGATTCTCAAAAGAATATCACCATTTCTATCGAGGATTTAATGCCAAATACATATATCATACAATGCCAAACCAAAGAAGGAATTGTGCATAAACGATTTACAAAATTTTAAAGTGATATGAGTGACAGGTGACAGGTGACGAGTGGTTTGATTTTGTTACTTTCTTTTTTTTGGAGAGAATGGGGGGATGCTTCGTCGTGACGCATGCTCCCGCTGTCCGTTCTTATGGTGGCTTTGCTTTGGGCAGACACATGGGTCTGCCCCTACAGGCCTACGCTTCACCATACCACTACCATCGGGTCTATTTTTCATGGTTATAACGTTTATATGAAATATATTTATAGGAATCCTAATTCATTTCAGAATTTTTATTTCACGCAAAGAGCGCAAAGAATTTTAACGCAAAGAAACGCAAAGCTCGACAGAAACCATTTTCTTTGCGTTCTTTGTGAAAAACTCTTTCTCTATTTTCAAGTAGGATTGCTATATGTCCTCATTTCGATAATCTGGGTTAGTTGTCTAAATGCCAACAATGTACAAATCCAAAACCTAACGGTAGAAGATGGTAAATTGAATTTTACGGTATCGTGGGAAAATGCTTGGAACGTAGTTGATATGGCAGAACCCAATAATCATGATGCTATCTGGATTTTCGGGAAATACCGCCTATCCGAGTCCACATGGCAACCCCTGCATTTTGACCAAAATATAGCCGAACACGAAAGCAATACGTTAGACGTAAATCTCCAAACTACCGAAGACGAAATGGGGATGATGCTCAACGCTAATTTAAGCGGAAGCGGCAATATCACGGCAAATATAACGCTCAAAATAAAGGAAGATTTTACGGCAAATCAAGACTTGCAAATTCGTTTATTTGGTATTGAAATGGTGTATGTTCCCGAAGGTGCATTTTATGTAGGAGACGGTCTTGCTGAAAAATCCTTTGTCGAAAAAAATACGACGAATCCTTTTTACATAGACAGCGAAAACACCATCAATATCGAAGCTGAAAATGGACTAAGTGCCTTAGATATTACAACTGCTCCCGCCCAAAATATTCCCCCAACTTACCCAAAGGGCTATGACGCTTTTTACTGTATGAAATACGAAATCACGCAACAACAATACAGCGATTTTCTCAATACCTTAACGTATCGACAACAAGCCCAACGCACAAAATTCTCGCCTGACTTACCCACCCAAAGCCCCGTTTTAGGCGAACAGCATCGTAACATTATCGCCATTGCCCAAAGAGGATGGGCGGAGACGGTTCCTGCTCAATATGGCTGTGATGCGAATGAAAATGGCGTTTTCAATGAACCCGATGATGGTCAATATCAAGCGTGTAATTATCTGAATAGTGGGGATGTTCAAGCTTATCTGGACTGGGCAGGTTTGCGGCCTATCACAGAATTGGAGTACGAAAAAGCCTGTCGAGGCCCTTATTTACCGATACCCAAAGAATTTGCTTGGGGAACGGGCGAGGTATCGAATGCTACGGAATTGATAGAGTGTGGAAGTGCCGTTGAAGCTGTCACTGATTCTATCGTTCCGAATACAGGTCTTGCGAACTACAATTATAGTCCTATCGACGGCCCTTTGCGAGCAGGTTTTGCTGCGACTATATCGACGAACCGTCAAGAAAGTGGGGCGACATACTACGGTATTATGGAGATGAGTGGCAATGTCTGGGAGTATTGTATCAATGTGGATGAACAGGGCTTATTGTTTACTGGAGCATGTGGTGATGGGCTTTTGGATGATTTGGGGGATGCGGATATATCGACTTGGGGAACGGTGGAACATGGCATTGGTTTGCGTGGGGGTGGTTGGAATAGTGGGGATTTTCAGGATTATCGGGATGCGGCTGTTTCGGCTCGTTTTTATGCGTTTTTTCCTACGAGTATGCGTCGGAATACGACTGGGGGGCGTGGGGGGTTTTAGTGCTGTGGTTCTTGGTTCTTAGTGCTGTGGTTTTTCTTTTTTTACCATATAAGTTGATTTAAGTTTTATATAAGGTCATATAAGTTTTTCGGTTCTGTCCTTGCAAAATAGATTTTATCCATTATATAAGAAAAGGAAAACAATGGATAAATTTCAAAATAAATATAGAATTTAATCAACAAGATTAAAAGGATGGGATTATGCTAATGAAGGAGCATATTTTTTGACCTTATGCGTACAAGATAAACAGCATCTTTTTGGGAAGATAAAGAAAGGGAGGATGATTTTGAATGAATTTGGAAAAATTGCCTATCAAGAATGGGAGAATTCAGCTCAGATACGCCAAGAAATAGAATTAGACGAATTTATCATTATGCCAAATCACATGCATGGTATCGTGATAATTAGGGAATCGACAGCTCCTGATTCCGTACAGACACACGGCCACGTGTCTCAACAGAACTCCCATGTGTCTCAACAGAATTCCCAATCTCACAAAAAACTATAGATCTCCGAAATCTATATCTTCTTTTATCGCTGGCTATAAGGCCGCCGTGACTACGAAAGTGAATCGTTGGATAGACGAATCTTTAAATAATAAGATAACAGGCGATAATATATTACCATACTCATTGTAGAAATATAATAGAAAAAACAGATTATGGCAGCCAAATTATTATGACCATATTATTCAAGATTATAATAGTTATCAAAATATTAAACATTACATTATCAACAATCCTATGAAATGGGAAATGAAAAAAAATACAGATTGGAATTTACAAGGGGAAGACAGTGCAAAATAGCTCGGATTCATCTAATTTTTAAGTTCTAAAGCGGTTCTGTCCATGAAACATAGACCCGATGGTAGTGGAAACCGATAGGTTTGGAACGGACAGCGGGACCGTGCGTGACGACGGAGGAATTTTACCATTCTCTCCTAAAAAAAAAGTATTCCAAAGAGTGTATTGACCAAAAAAACAAAGGGAAGCCATGTAGTTTGAATACAGCTTCCCCTTAAGTATGTTCCCGACATTACTTTAAAAAATAAAATGAAATTTTATCTTCCTTCTATTATTGTTTAATTATCTTTTCAACATATTTGTTATTGTTTTCATCTATATATACGAGAAGATAAACGCCTTTGTTTAGTTTTTTGACATTTATTGTGGAATTATTTTTAATTTTAATAGAACTTATATGTTTTCCTGATAAGGTGTAAAGCTCTACATCGCCTTTCAGCGTATTTTTAACATCATTGTCAAAAAAGCTGTCTTGTTTGTATTTATCTACATATGGCTTGTGCAAGAATAATTGAACATACCCTTGTGCAGGATTAGGATAAATGAATAGTTGATTGCTTTCTTGATCTCTTTCATCTAAATCAAAATCAATGGTATTAAACACTGTGTTGGTGACTACAGGGTAATTGTAATCAAATCTGATAGAGGCTTTGTTATTGATAATCGTATGATTGTTTAAATCTCTTTTTGGAAGAATCTTAAATTGAACAAAGCCATGACTTTCAGGCTCATTGTTTACACTATCCGCTAAATAAATCTCATCGAAAAACCAGTGAATTGTGCCATCGTCATTAATGGTCAATTCATAAGAATGACTTGCGGTACTTGGTACAAATGTGGTCATATCTAAATGCTCTGATAAGGTATCAACGATGTTAATGAAGGTTGCAGGATAGTTTCCAACATTTTGGAAACGAATTCTATAAGTCAAAGTATCTGTAATTTGAATATAATGTGCTGGACCAAATCCCATAGGACTTACCAATATATCATTGGGATCAACCGCACCCACCACTTTTTCACTAATAGTCGTGGAGGCACAATTTGTATCCATATTCGCTTCATCGCTTGAAATATTAACACTAAATGTTTTGTAGGTATCAATATTTGCATTCAAGTCCACATAATTTAAAATATTGATGCTTCCCGATTCATTGACGGCTAACGTTCCTAAATTCCAAGTGTAAGTATTACCAAAAGAACTGTTCCAATCCGTATCGCTAAGAACAACACTCACATCCTCCTCTAAAGTAAGCGTCAAAATTACGTTGTTCGCAACTGCTACCCCATAATTAGAATAGCTCATAATGATGTCATTCTCAAAACCTCTACGCAAAGCCGTTGCGCCCATATCTACACACAATTTAGGCAATTGTGAGCCTGTTTGATTCGGAAAGTCATTGTTGGGATAGGATAAGCCAATCCCTGAAACATTGACGGAATAGGAAGGAGAACAAATATTGGTGAAATCCTCTGGAACTTCTTGACCGATGCTATAACTTCCGACAGCGACATATACTTCATAGTATCCATTTTCGTCGGTAATGGCGTATAAATCATCGTTGTTTACATTGATAATGGTATTGGGCAAACCCGTTTCACCAGCGTCTTTTATACAATTGCCATTGATGTCGTTGTAGACCGTTCCAGAAATGACAGAACCATCCTCTTCTTGAATGATTCTTTTTTCATTGATAGGGATATTGGTTTCTGTTTGAACATAGCCCGAAGTCCACTCAATGCGAATTTCATCAATGGTTGTCGCATTTCCTAAACCAAAATGCTGTGTAAAGCTATTTTGCGAACCAGGACCACCGCCTGTTTGTGCCGATACTTCTCTCATTTGTGTGATGCTTGTTTCATCAATTGTAGCAGTTACATAGACCTTTGTACCCAAAGCACTTGCATTTGAATTTGTTCCTTCTAATAAAATATTGATGTAATTAGCACCATTGGGTTCATTTAAATAAAGATCATTTTTTTCGGCACTGTGGTTTGCAACAGCAATATCTAAGGCACCATCATTGTTATAATCGGCTGTAGCAACCCCAAAAGAATTACCAATAGGTAAGACCAAAGGAGACAAAACGACCTTTCCAAAAGTACCATCGCCACTGTTCATATATAGCATATTTGCTGCATCTCTATCGTTGGTAACATATAAATCCAACCAACCATCATTGTCAAAATCTCCCCACGCAGAACCATGAGAGTCACCGCCATCTGTTGCGATAAACCCTGTCGTGATACGGGTAAAGTTTCCATTACCGTCATTGTTGTACAAGAAATTATCTTGTTTACTTGCATTGGTGACAAACAAATCTAAATCACCATCATTGTCATAATCCCCAAAACTACAACCAACAGATTTAGCGTTATCATCCATCAATACTTTGGTAAAAGTACGGTCTCCATTATTGAGGTAAAGAATATTGCTACCACCATTAACGGGAACAAATGCATCTGCCCAGCCATCGCCATTGACATCGCCCCAAGTAGAACCAATGGCAGCGACTGCATCATTGACCAAAATACCTGCCGTAATGCGCTCAAACGTACCATCGCCCTTATTGTGGTAGAGTTTATTGAATTCACTTTCAAAATAATCGCTGACAAAAATATCCACAAAGCCGTCATTGTCATAATCCACAAAAGTAATACCGTGAGCATAACCACCGTCTGTTGTTAAAACATCACCTTCTACGCTTGTAAAACCTGTACCAGTATTTTGGTATAAAAAATTAGGACTATCTACATTATTGGCAATGGCAACATCTTTGTAACCATCATTGTCGAAATCCGCCCATGTTGCTGCCAAAGAACCGCCCAAATCTGTTACCAAATCAGAGCTTGTTATTTTTGTAAACGTACCATCGCCATCATTTAGGTATAAAGCACTTGGCGTATCTTTATCATAACTTGGTACAAATAAATCATCATAACAATCGTTATTGTAATCAACCCAAGCAATTCCCCAAGAATCACTTAAATCCGTTGTAGGTGTTTCGTCCACTTCTGTAAATTCAGGCGCATCAATACAATCAGGATCTTCACCATCCACCAAACCATCGCCATCATTATCAATACCATCGCTACAATTTGATTCGAGTGGAGGCAAAGACAAGACACAGTTGATACCATCATTGTTGTTTGTGACTGTTCCCTGTGCTACATAATTCATCCCTGTAGGGTTTTCATTACCATCAAAAGACACACGATAAATTTCTCCTGTACCATTGTGTGAAAAATAAGAATTACCTTCAATATCAGACCAAGCCGCTCCAAAACCGCCCGAAGCCCCATCATAATCCGCCACAACATCAGCCGTCAAAGTATTGACATCAATTTCAATCACTTGGCGATTGCTCGACATGCCATATAATTTTTGTGTAACAGGATTGAAAGTAACATCTGCACAATTGGGAATATTAGCACCGAATAAATTGGTCAAATTGATAAACTCCATAGTAAGTGGGAACTGATCTAAATCAATTCTGCGAAGTTGTGGATTTGCTCCACCTGTGTACGCAATCCAATTACCTGAAACATCAATATCTGCACTATACGTAATACCTGAAAAATTACTAACAGCTCCATAATCTGTTGCTGTTCCACTACTATTTATTTTAACCACATGTTGTTTGCCACTAATGGCTTTAATGCCATAAATGTAACCATCTTCCACATTGTAGCCAGCTCCATTATAAGAACCCATGCCCGAATCACCAACATCAGAATACGAGCTTGTTAATGGATCAAAGGCTCGCAGTACACCTGAAACCACTTGGTACAGCGTATTAGAACAAGGCAATGCATCTTCACAATCAGGCCCTTCGCAATCAGGATCAGCACAATCTGTCAAACCATCACCATCATCATCAATTCCATTGTAGCAAATTTCATCAACTGCTACCGTTGGATTGCTTTGTAAAAGCGTATTTTGAAAAGTAAGCATTATTGCAATTAAGAGTAGTATTTTATTCATTATAGGTATTTTAATCATTTTGTATTCTATAATGTATTAATATAGTGCCACTAAATTTAAGGTTTGATTATCAGTAGATTATATTAGGAATAAATATTTTATTTTCTTTAATAAAGAATTATTTTCCCATTTTGGGAAGAAGTATATTATTTAATTATATGATTTTTTTAGGAGAGAAAGGACAGTCACTTCGTCGTCACGCACAGTCCCGCTGTACGTTCTTATGGCTTTAAGTATTTATCAATCAACACCAAAAACAACCACAAAAAACACATAAACTACTAAAACTAGAAAAACTAAAAGCCATACCACTGCCATCGGGTCTATTTTGCACGGTTTCAACATCAAATAAGTATTTTTATTGTGTTTTTAATAAACTCAGATACGAAATGCCGATAGTAGGAAGTCAATAGAAGTTCAAGCCTTCCAAAATAGACCCGATAGTAGTGGAAACCGATAGGTTTGGAACGGATAGCGGGCCCATGCTTCACGACGAAGCATTGGACCGTTCTCTCCAAAAAAATAAAAATACTTTTACGTATCTTTACGGTATGTTAGAGACGTTATTACACAATAAATATTGGATTTTGTCGCTATTGAGCCTTCTATTGTTGGGCAGTTGTTCGCAATTGTCGAGCTTGCAGACGGGGCGAACGTTGGGGAAGGATGAGAAAATGATTGGGGCGTATGCGACGGCTTATGGCTTGCACGAAGATATTTCGTCGGGTGGGGAATTGGGTTCGTTGGTCTTGCCACAAGTAGGCTTTTGGGGACAATATGGTATAAATGATAAGTTGGATGTGGGCTTGAAAGTATCTTCTGGTGCCAATATCGGTTTGTTGGGCAAATACCAAATTATGGGCGACCAAGAATCAACTTGGGCATTGAGCTTGGGCGGAAGTGCTGAGTATCAATTTGCAGGCGCAGAAAATTTGGTTTTTAGAACGCACGTTCCCATATATTGTTCGTGGCATCCACAACCCAAATTGAGCGTTTATGCGACGCCTCGTTATATTTTTCAGTATGTAGCTGATGATGATCCTACGCATTTTTTGGGTTCTGCCGCAGGGGTGCATTATGCTTTTGGAGATAGATGGAATGGTTTGTTTGAAAGTAGTTTTTCACTACCTTTTTCTGCGACAAAAGACTTTAACAATGCTGTTGTTTTTCAAGCGGGGTTTGGGGTGCAGTATCGCTTCTGAACCATATAAGTTTTTTTTCTCGGTAAATCTGTCTCTCCAAAAAGCTACAACTAAGAACTACAGCACCAAGAACCACAGCACCTAAAAAGTAACCCCCAAAGTCAAATAAAAGCTCCGTCCATCCGCAGGAATGATGCCTGGACCTGGATAAGCTGTCGCTCGACGGGTGAAATAATGAGCGTCCAACAAATTATTGATACCCGTCTGAATGTTGAAACGAGAAATGGTGTAGCTCAAGGAAAGGTCTTGAACGCTGTACGCAGGAATCAAACCACGAGTCGCATCGACCACAAAAATCGCATTCGTTGCATCGCTGAAATGTTCGGCAACGTAGGCGTATTGATAAGCAGCTTTGAGGTTTTTCCACTGAAAATTAATGCCCATTTTAAGGCTGAACGGTGGAATCAATTCGACATTGTTGCCTTTGAAGGTGGATTGACCAGAGGTATAAATGCCTTGTAGTAAGCTGAAATTAGTGAATATCGAAATATTGAATTTTTTGGTGTCTTTTGCCAACAGTTTCCATAAATTGGCTTCGGCATATGCTTCTAAACCGACGATGCGAGCGTCGCCGATATTGGTACGAAAAGCGATGGCTTTTTCAATTACCGCAGGGTCAGGAATAATGATTTCACCCACGCCAATTCTATTTTTATATTGAAGTAAAAACCCACTCACATCGAAGCGAATAGCATCTTTAATTGTTCCCCGAATACCTAAATCTACGTTAAAACCTTCTTCGTCTTGAAGCAAACTATCTACAATCAAATTGGGATTGACGACGGCTAAATCGCTGAAATTAATGGGGCGATAGTTTTGTGAAAAATTGCTGTAGGCTTCGATGTTTTCAAGAGGTTTGTAGGAAACACCTGTACCCAATAATGCAAAAGAACGATTGTTTGCTTTGGCATCCTCAAATTTCTGTTCAAAAATAACTTGTCCACCAGAATAAACTTGTTCTTTGTAATAACCATCGGAAGCGGTGCGGATATGTTCTAAACGAATACCTGGCGTAATACTCCATTGTGGGCTTATGTTGAATAAGTTTTCGGCGAATATAGAAAAGTTTCGACTGGGGAATTCGTATTGTGAACGCTCTAAATCGTCGGGGTTTAAAAAGGTGAAATCTGCTTCGTAGCCATCATTTGCCAAACCTTGTTGGTTCGTCGTAAAACCTTGATAATAGCGAGTTCCAATCAAAAAAGTCGAGGGCAAATCATTGAGGTTGTAGCGTTTGATTAGGCGAGTTTCGTTGCCGAAATTTTGGTAAGCTCCTTTGATTAAATCTCGTTCTCGCAAGGGGTCGGGGCGATTGATGGCACTTAAATCTCCTAAGGCTTCTCGTCTCGCCATCAACAAAAAACTACGACTGTTGATTTTTAATTCATCATTGATTGTATAATCGCCATGTACCGCCAATAAATTCCAATTGACATTGAACCAATTTCGTTCACGTTTAGACTGTTGGGCATTTTGTGCAAACTCAAAATCTTGTAAGCCGCCTGATTGTTGCGACAAATAATTCATAAAGGTATATTCGATACCGAGATCAATTTTTTTGCCTACTTTTTTACTGACACTGGCATAAGCCGTATTTTGATAAAAGTCGCTATTGGGTCGCCAGCCTTTTCCTTGTTTTCGCTGATAAAAAGTATAGTATCGCCAATTTTTTTTACTACCACTGATGCTATTAAAAGTCGCCAATAAACCAAAAGAACCGACGGTATTGACACTCTCAAATTCAAAGGCTTTTTTTTCATTTCCTTTCTTAAAAACAAAATTTAAAAGCCCTCCAAATTGCGGGCCATATTGCAAAGAAGCTGCCCCTCTCACGACCTCAATCCGCTTCAATGCCTGCGTCGGTGGCGTATAGTAACTTTCAGGATAGCCCAAAGCATCCGCACTAATATCGTACCCATTTTGGCGAGTATTAAAATTAGACGTTCGGTTCGGGTCTAAGCCTCTTGCGCCAATACTCAATTGCAAGCCAGCTCCATCATTTTCCCAAATATTCAGCCCTGCAATACCTTTATATACCTGTCGAGGATTGTTTGTGGCAGCGTTGGCAGTGAGGTTGTCCAGCTCGATGACTTCCGTTTTTTTGGCGGCATAAAGCGCCGTTCCTTCCACATCGCAAAGTTGTCTAAGTCCCATTGATACCGCCTTTGCCGTTACTTCCACCGCCTCTAAATCTAAGGCTAATTTCTCTAATTTTATTTCGACGTTTATAGCTTTTTGTTCTGCGACGGTTACTTCCTGTAGCAATGTCGTATAGTCTGTCAAGAAAAAGGTCAAGACGAATTTTCCATCGTTTAAATTTTCAATTGTAAAATCACCCTTCTGATCCGTTTCTATCAATTCATTTGATTGCCCCAAAAGTATCGACACCTTCGCTAAAGCCTTCGACGTTTCCCCATCTAAAACTTTACCTACAATACGCCCATGTTGTGCCAAAAGGCTACAAGAAATTAAGAGGAACAATAAATAGAGCGTATATTTCATTATGAAAATATTAAAGTGACGAGTGACGAGTGACGAGTGACGAGTGGCTGGTGACGAGTGGTTAATAGTCAATTACAACAATCTCCCCATCTCCCAAATTCAAATTAGCATCCACAAAACGCTTACTAACTCGACCATTCAAAGCGACATGGGCATCGACCGTTATAATCGGATTTTCCATGCCATGTACCAACTGAAATTCTTCTTTTAAAAACTGAGCAAATTGCAGCATGAAATCAGGCTGAATGCTCATTTGTTTTTCTTGAAATTGTGTTAAATAGCGTCCATTGATAATTTCTGTTTTTCTATTTGTTTTTTTGTCTTTCACGTAAAAAGTCACCTGTCCTATTTTTTCCACCACCATCACTCGCCACGAAAAGCGATAACCCTGTTCATTCCACAAAACATTGCCTTGATACAACCAATGCCGAAAAGGTAGAAAAAGTTGCACAACAATATAAGAAATGAATAAAGGGCGCATTACATTTGTCCAACCATTAGCATACGAAAAAAATGTTTTTGATTCATTGCGATACCCTATAGAACGCAGCCATTTTTGATGCGTTTTTGCAGGAAAAAAAATCAACGTACTGAAAATCATAATAAAGGGAAACAACCCAATATTGAACAACAAATACGTCATCAAATGAAACAAAACAACAAGTACATACGCTAATTTACGAGTAGGGGCGTAGCGCAAAAAATAAGCAATCGTCAAATCATATAACGCTCCTCCCCAACTAAACAAAAAAGCAACCCATTTGTACGAAAACAAAAAACCGATAATTGGAAGGTTTTTATGTTCAGGTAGCCATATCGACAAAGGTAATGCTTTAAAAATCCAATCAGCATTTAATTTCGCAATCCCCGCACAAGTATAAACAATCGTCAGTTGCAAGACCAAAATATGAACCGTCCAAGCAGGAACGTATTTTACTTTGCGTTTAGGATTTCGCCAGACATCGACAGAAAATGCTCGATTGGCAGGCAGAAACATCAATATAAATGCAAACAAACAAACTAAGTAATAATGATTTAGATAGTTGGTCGCATCTATGAGTTCGACATAGGTAAATAAAACAAAGAACACGATGGTTGAGATGCGATAAAAACAGCCAAAGGCAATGCCCAAAGCACTCAACGCAATCAAAGAAAAGACTGCATACATTTCAGTCAATCCCAATGATTCTACCCAAGCAAAACCATAAAACTTAAAAAAGAATTGAGGTTCAATATATAAACGCTCTATCCATCCATTCCACATAAAACGAACTGCCCCAAATGCCATCAAGAACCCAATCAAAATCCGAAAAGTTATTAAGGGCGCAATGTCTTTAGGTGCGTTTAAAAGATTGCTTGTTGGTGGTTTCATTTTGTCATAATGGGTACTTTTATAGTGACGAAAGGGACGTTGATTTTGTCCATTTTTAACAGTTCATTTTTAGATTCCTCCCCTTCGTCTTTTCCAAAGGAGGATTTTTTTTATTCATTACTATACCCTTTTCCTTAATCAGAATCACTTGGGTTATCAATGTAGGTAATGGAAACACACAAGACAGACGGCATGTCCGTTTTTATGTTGATTAGTTGTTTGGTGACTTCATTGTAGGCGGTAATGACGGCGTCTGTATCTTCTTCCACTGTGTTAGAAAGTGGGTTGGCTAAATCGTTCAAGGCATTGAGGGCATTGGTAAATTGTGCTTGAATTACGTCATCCAATAACTGTTCGTTTTTTTGTGCGCCTGTGGCTGCCAAATAATCATCTAAGCCCAAGCCATCGACACCAGCATTGCTTTTGCCTAAGTATAATTGTTCCGTTGCTTTGAGGGCAGTCGTGGCTAAATCTACAGAAATACCACTGTAGTACGCTTCGACTTTATCGGGATTAAGAAAACCCAAAGTCAACACACCCGAAGGAATGCCTAATTTTTCTCGTTTGATTAATTCGTAGTTTTGGTTTAGATTGTTGATGATAAGGCTTAGGGATGTGCCTGCTTCTGTTCCTGTATTTTGGATGAAATCGTCTTTGTAATTACCGTTCCAGGCGTCGTTTACTTGGTTCGCTTTTGCTGCCATGTCCGCTACTAAATCCGCTACATATTGCTTTCTGTTTTCAGCATCGTTTGCAGTGGTGTATTGGAAAAGTGTACTGTCGCCATAAGCATACAAAAGGTAGTCTAAGGCAGGAAGCCCTTTGTCATACCTATTGGGATCGTTTAGTTCGTAGGTTTGCGTCGCTATATTTTCTTGAAGCACGGCAATATCTAAGGGGAAGTTGTTGAAGCTGTTTCTTAGGAAGACAGTTTCGGCTGGACCAAATTCGTATTGGGCAGCTTTTTGCCAAGTGATGTAGGTTTGTTGGAAGGCCTCTTGTAGGTTGGCTAAAGTGGCGGCGTCCGTATTGTTGAGGAAGGCGAGGGTATTGGCAGATAGGGTGGCTACTTTTTCATTTAATTCTTGGTAGGTGGGGACGATGATGTTGTCTGCTATGTTTTTGAACATGGCTTCTTGATCGAATGCTGTGGCGCATGGGTCTGTATTGTCCTCCTCGTCGTTGTTTTTATCGCAAGATGTTCCCATACTTATGATGCAACAAGACAGTAAAAGTAGAAGTGATTTTTTCATGTTTTTTTATTTATTAGGAGCGGACTGTTTGGTGCTTCGTCGTGATGTTTGGTCCTGCTATTCGCTACTATGGTGGCTTGCCAACGCTGCGGGCAGACCCATTGTTTGCCCCTACCAAACGCCACCATAACGCTACTATCAGGGCTATTTTGGATGGTCTCAACAGTGTTTTCCATCGTAAAAATGGGTTTATCTCTGTAAATGAAAGCCATCTTATAGATGTCGTCCATTAGCTAACCTATTTTTTTAATGGTTTACTAGTTTAGGGAAATAAAATAAATAAACTGAGCCAAAAGTCAACCAAGATGTGATTTGCCTGCGCTTCATTGCCCATGTCCTAAGCGGACGGCTCTTACTTTTTCAGTCGAAAAAAAGTA
>Ga0209186_1000176_pt1 | contig 51360 bp, 42 predicted proteins | sample SidtaG_FD_187426 | JGI IMG/M metagenome (GOLD analysis project Ga0209186, IMG submission 187426) | Marine algal microbial communities from Sidmouth, United Kingdom - Sidmouth_Male2 metaG (SPAdes) (version 2) | ecosystem: Host-associated > Algae > Red algae > Unclassified | place: Sidmouth... | reverse complement strand
GCGTCCCCAGTAAACAATCGCTACCTTTTGCGAGAATCCAGCTGGACGAGGGGAACATTCGAGCGAACTGGGCGGAGTAATCCGTTCATTTCCAGTAGGTTGCGAATTTCCGCTCAGGCACTAGCTAGCTAGCTAGCGCATGATTCCATACCAAGTCGAGCGGTCGCGTCATTGCAAAGAGACGGGGGAATGTGGAAAAGCCATCGAGCACCTTCCGTAGGCGACTGCCGCTTCACAGTTGAATGTTTAGTGTGGCGTGCCATCATGCGCCGAATCACTCCGACCCCGCTACACAGGTGTCCAGAGACGCCGGGGTCAAAAATCAATTTCCCGACTATTTCCCTGTCTATTCTATGGTATTTGATTCCGTCAGCCCTACTTTGCTGGTGGTCTGTGCCTTGGTGGGAGCTGTCGTTGCTCCGCTGATTGTTCGAAAGCTTGGCAAGACCGCTGGACTGGTTCTCGCGCTCATCCCTTTTGCGATCTTTCTGGTCTTTCTCTCTGGCAGTGGTGAGGTCTTTGCCGGGGACTACTGGCGGGGCTCTATTTCTTGGGCACCGCAACTTGGCGTCTCGTGGGATCTGTGGGTATCGCCGCTCAGCTTGTTGCTTGGGTTGCTGATTTCAGGGATCGGGACGTTGATCATTTTTTACGCCGCCGCTTACCTCGGCGATTCGACCAAAGCGCCGCGCTTCTTCGGTGTGCTATTTACTTTCATGGCCGCCATGCTCGGGATGGCGGTTACGGAAAACCTGATCGTCTTCTTTGTCTTCTGGGAGCTGACTAGTGTGGCGAGCTACCTGCTCATCGGCTACTTCCACGAGAAAGAGGAGGCGCGGAAATCGGCGCTCGACGCCCTGCTCGTGACGGGTGCTGGGGGCTTGGCGTTGTTGGCTGGTTTCATTCTCCTCGGGGAAGTCGGCGGCAGTTACAAACTCGGCGAACTGATCGCCAACCGCGATGCGGTCGTCGCCCATTCCCTTTACCCTGCAATTTTTCTCTGTGTGCTAGTCGGCGCCGTGACCAAATCCGCGCAGGTGCCATTCCACTTCTGGTTGCCGGGGGCGATGGCGGCACCAGCGCCAGTAAGCGCCTACCTCCACTCGGCGACGATGGTCAAAGCCGGGGTCTTCCTGCTGGCCATCATGCACCCCTTACTCGGAGGAACTGACCTTTGGCATTTCAGCCTGCTCGGATTTGGTGCAGTGACTATGACTTGGGGCGCCGTGGTGGCGGTGATGCAAACCGACCTCAAGAAGTTGCTCGCCTACACCACCGTAAGTGCACTCGGCATTTTGGTCATGCTGTTGGGAATCGAGAGTGAACTCGCGGCCAAGGCGGCAGTGGTCTTCTTGGTCGTTCACGCTTTTTACAAGGGCGCGCTCTTCATGGTTGCCGGTATCCTCGAGAAGACGACCGGCACCCGCGAGGTGGAAGATTTGCGTGGGCTAATGCGGGCGATGCCATTGCTAGGTATCGCAGCGGTGATGGCGGCCGCCTCAATGTCGGGGATTCCTCCTTTCATCGGTTTCATTGCGAAGGAACTGCTCTACGAAGTCAAACTCGAGACTCCCGTTGTCGGGTGGGGCTTGCTAGTCCTCGGCTTCATCGCCAATGCTGCGAACATCATCGTTGCTTTAAAAGTGGGAGTTGCTCCGTTCTTAGGCTCGCGAAAAACGGCGACACCACTCAAGAAGAAGCCTGCGTTTTTCTTGGTCATGGGTTCGGTGATTTTAGGTTGTGGAAGCCTGCTTCTGGGAATCTTTCCGGAGACGTTCCTCGGCAGTGCCATCGATGCGATGGTCGGACAAATCCGCGCCGAACCGGTCTCATTAAAGCTCAAGCTCTGGCACGGTTTTAATTTAGTGTTGCTGCTGAGTGCCTTGACCGTCGCCGCCGGGGTGTCTGGCTATCTGCTACGCAAACGGATCTGTGGCTTCGGCGACAGCCTGCCATTGCCGAAGCTTACCGCACGTGGTGCTTTCCGCGCCGGACTGGCGGGATCTCTAACCGGTGCCGACAAGGTCACCAAGCTGCTGCAATCAGGAAATCTACGTCAGTATTTCTTCGTGATTGTGGTCACCGGAATGGCGCTCACTGCTTGGGCCTTCGGGGAAGCTGCTTACGAGTTTTCTAATATTGGGGCGCTGGCGTTCCGTTTCGATGTCGCAGTGGTGATCGGGCTGATCATCGCGGGGACGGTGATGTTACTGAAAGCCTCGCGCGGGATGACCGCCGTCCTCGCGCTCGGCTGTGTGGGCTTCGGGATCTCGGCCTTGTTTGCCCTTTACGGTGCGCCGGATTTGGCGATCACTCAGCTGTTGGTTGAAACCTTGACCCTCGTTCTTTTCGCCCTCGCGATCTTCGGACTACCGGTTCTAAAGCGCTCCACTTTGCGCCGCTCGCAACGCATGGGCTCGCTGGCGATGGCGGCGGTGGTTGGTGTCGTGTTCACCCTTCTCACACTGAAGGCGCTTACGCTGGAACTCCACGAACCGATCTCCCGGGAGATGGCTGCCCGTAGTCTGCCGGAGGCGTTCGGTCGCAATGTGGTCAACGTCATCCTAGTCGACTTCCGCGCGCTCGACACGCTTGGTGAGATCGCCGTGCTGACGATCGCCGCCCTCGGGGTGGCCGCGATGTTGGGTCAGACCGGTAGACGCGGAAACTTGGGCCAACGGCGTAAGCCGTCAGCCGTCCTGCTGGCCTCAGCGCGCTACACCGCGCCCGCGACGTTTGCTTTTTCGATCTACCTGCTACTTCGCGGACACAACGAACCCGGCGGCGGGTTTATCGGAGGGCTGGTGGCGGCGCTGTCAGCCTTGCTCCTTCACCTGGCGCAGCCGGATGGTAATGTGACCCTTTTTCGTCTTTCTCCGAAACGACTGGCAGGAGTAGGGCTTGGGCTCGCGGTCTTGTCCGGCCTTCCTGGCTTCTTTGCGCGGGAGAGCTTTCTCGCCGCTTCTTGGGGACCCGAGTTCGCTCTACCCGCGCTCGGCAAGGTCAAACTTGGCACCCCGCTGGCTTTCGATATAGGCGTCTACTTGGTCGTCGCCGCCGTCATTCTCCTGCTTTACCAGCAGATGGAACGTGGCAACACCACCCGTTTTTTGAACTCGCAGCCCCAACGTAAATCCTAGCCGCCCATGGAACTACCCATTGCCATATTGGTCGGCTTCCTGGCTGCCGCCGGTGTCTACCTGTTGCTTGACCGGAACCTGTTCCGGATATTGGTCGGCCTTGCGCTGCTCGCCCAGTCTGCCAACTTGCTCGTCTTCGTTGCTGCCGGACTCGGGGATGGCGGCCACGCCATCATTGCCAAGGACGCCACCGGCTTGCCCCAGGGGCACCCAGATCCGCTAGCGCAGGCGCTAGTATTGACAGCGATCGTCATCAGTTTCGGCGTGCTAGCCTTCTGCCTCACATTACTCAAAAAAACTCACCACCGTTCCAGCGACGCGGACATCAGTTCCTTGGACATACTCGACTCCTGAGATGACCGCCGCTTCCTTCATCGCACTCCCCGTACTGGTGCCGCTCATCTCGGCGGTGCTACTACTTCTGCTACCGCGGCGTCCCTCGGTGCAGCGGGTCGGCCTGTTCGTGGCGTCCGCATTTAACCTGCTGGCGGCAGTCAGGCTCTTCGAATCGATCCGCCGCGCGCCTGGCCCGGTGACCATGGAGTTCGGTGGCTGGGAGGCTCCAGTGGGGATCGCCTTTTATGCCGACCTTTTGGCAGTGATTATGGTGCTGACGGCTGCACTGGTCGGGTTCTGTGGCGCGTGGTATGCCTGCGGCGAGATCGGGCGGGTGCTGTGGCGCAAACACTACGCCTTCTTCTATATGCTTCTGCTAACAGGGATCAACGGTGCCTTCCTCACCGGGGACCTGTTCAATCTCTTCGTGTGGTTCGAGGTGATGCTGCTGGCCTCCTTCGCCATGATGGTAATGGGGCGCAATGCCCGCACCCTCGAGGGCAGCACCAAGTACGTCGTGCTGAACATGCTGTCTTCGTTCTTCTTTCTTTCAGGCTTGGGAATCCTCTACGGCAAAGTGGGTAGCCTAAACTTGAACGATATTGCGGTTCGTCTCGCAGACAGTAATTCCGACCCACTGGTCCTCACCTCGGCGGCGCTGTTGCTGCTCGCATTCGGGATTAAAGCCGGTGTCTTCCCACTCTATTTCTGGCTACCGGCGTCCTACCCCTTCACTGGTTTCGCCACCGCTGCAGTATTCGGCGGGTTGCTGACAAAAGTGGGCGTCTACGCGCTGTTCCGAGTTTTTGGTGGAGCGTTCGCATTCCTCTCGGAGATGACCTCTGGCATTTTCCTCTGGGCCGGCGCCCTCACGATGGTGGTGGGTGTACTTGGCGCAGCCAGCCAATTTCATGTGCGCCGCATCCTCTCCTTCCATATCATCAGTCAGATCGGCTACCTCGTGCTCGGGCTAGGACTGTTTACGAAGGGGGCGTTCGCCGCTGCCATCTTCTACACCGTGCACCACATTGTGGTGAAGACGAACCTGTTCTTTGCTGCCGGCCTCATCGCAGCGACCGGTCGCTCCGAAAACCTCAAGCGGCTCGGCGGCCTCGCTAACAAGATGCCGCTATTGGCGATCCTGTTCGCCATTCCCGCGCTTTCGCTCGGCGGCATCCCGCCGCTGTCCGGCTTTTTCGCCAAGTTCCTCCTCATCCGCGAGACTCTGCGCGAGGGGGCGTGGGGCTTTGCCGCACTGGCGCTCGCCGTCGGCGTTTTCACCCTGTTCTCCATGTCCAAAGTCTGGGCGGAAGCTTTCTGGAAAGACTGCCCGAGGCGCACGGGTCTGTGTTGTATCCGGCGCGGACAACTCGCTCCGGTGGCACTACTGGCCGCCGTGACCGTGGCGATCGGTCTCGCCTTCGGGCCGGTGTATGCACTAGCGGAGCGCGCTGCCGAGCAACTCCAGGCTCAGAACCCCGCCACCTCGATCATCGAATCCGGGGAACCGCCCGAGACGAATAGAAACGACAGCCCTGATCAACGATGAAGCTGCTCGCCCTTATCACCCGCTACCTCTTCGATTTCATCCTCGCAAATTTCACCATCGCGCGGCAGGTACTTTCGCCCAAGATTGACATCAAACCCGAGACCATCGAATTGGAAACGAAGGTCGAATCTCCGGCAGAAGTGTTAGCGCTTTCGAATATGATCACCTTCACCCCAGGCACGCTCGCTCTCGAGGTGGAACCTGGCGAACGGCTAGTCGTCCACGTGCTCGATGATGGTCCCGCCGCAGCCGAGGCCATCCGCGGAAGGCTTGAGAAACCGCTGCTCGAAATCACCCGATCAAAGAAAGAATCATGATCGCGAACGCCTACCTTATCTTCTGTATCCTCGTCGCCGGGGCGATCGCCGCAGCGCTTTTTCGGCTCTGGAAGGGGCCGACGGTAGCCGACAGGATCAACGCTGCCGACGTCATCGCAATCTGTTGCGTCGGGCTGGCGGTCGGACACGGCTGGCGGCGAGGGGATGGCATCTGGCTGGATCTCGCGATGGTGGCGGGACTGGTGCTTTTCGTTGGCACCACGGCGGTGTCACTTTTCATCGATCCAAGAGATCTCAATGATCCCGAAGACCTGACCGACCCCAAAGCATGAACGACCTTATCTCCGCCATATTTCTCATCGGCGCCGGCTTCTTCGCGCTCGTCGCTGGTCTCGGTCTCGTCAGGTTCCGCGATCTACCGTCACGCATGCACGCCGCCACCAAAGCATCGGGAGCAGCTTTCGCACTCGTTCTCGGGGCGCTGGTTCTGCGTCTGCCCGACTGGGAAGTCTTTGGCAAATCGCTACTGGCTCTCGGCTTCGCCTTCCTCACCCTGCCAGTCGCCGCCCACCTGCTCGGTCGAGGCGCGCTTGGTGGAAGTAACGAAAACGAGGTGCCAACTGCGGCCTCTGCAGATCGGGATCACATCGACGCCGGGGAATAAGCGATATTCTGCCCTGGCGGAATTGCTAGGCGCCTTCATCGAAGAAATTTCACGACTAACATTCCGACTTTAAAGGGATCGCTCATGAAACGAAGACCGATATCGGATTTTCTATTATCGACCGTGCAGTTCGATAGGATCTGTGGCTGGAAGGAGACTGTCGACAATTCGCATGACGCTACAGAATTGGGGGCGTGGTGAAGGCCTTCGACGATCACGCAGCTAGAAAATGCAACTCTTATCGCTGCGGTTCCGTGTCTACACTAAGCCGATGGACATAGACGTCACTTCATTCTCCGCACTCGCCGAAGCTCTAGGAATCGGCCTCCTCGTCGGTATCGAGCGCGAGCAGAATAGCCACGCGGAGGGAGGCATGGACGTGGCGGCTGGGGTTAGGACATTTGCGCTAGCATCGCTAATTGGGGCGATCAGCATGATGACAGGAGGCGCAAACCTCTTGGCTGTCGGAATCGTGGCGGTCGCAGTTGCGCGGATCGCATGGGTCGCACGAAGAAACGACCCGACGACGGGACTTACCACAACACTAGCGCTCATAACTGTCGTGCTCTTGGGGGCGCTCGCTACTGAAACTGCCTTGTTGGCAGCTGGCGTCGGGGTCATCACAGCCTCACTCCTTGCTGCGCGCGATTTCCTACATGGTTTTAGTCGGAAAGTGCTAACATCCGCAGAGTTGCGGGACGGACTTATACTTGCCGTGTCGGTTCTCGTTATCTTGCCAATTCTGCCTGATCTCAACATCGGTCCCGGCGGCGCTCTCAATCCGCGCAACCTGTTCGTCATTATGGTGCTCGTCATGTCGATCGGTGCGGCGGGCCACATCGCCACGCGCCTCGTCGGCGCCCGGCTCGGCTTGCCCATAAGCGGTTTTCTTTCAGGATTCGTGTCGAGCACCGCCACGATCGTGGCTCTCGGGCTACGGGCGCAAGAAAACCCGGACGATACCAAGAGTGCCACTGCAGGTGCAACACTCTCCTCGGTATCTTCGCTCATTCAGATTGGTGTGATCCTACTCACGCTGAGCCCTGCCATGTTCGCCGAGGGCTTGCCAGTGCTGATTGGAGCAGGCTCGGCGGCCGGGCTCTACGGTGCGGTGATCTTCTTCTTAAGTCAGCGTGGCAAGGCCACACCCGCAGTCGTCGAGCTACCATCCCAGGTATTCTCCATCAAGAGCGCTCTCAAGTTTGCGCTAATCGTGGGTACCACGATGTTACTCTCGGCAACGCTCAACGACTACTTCGGAAACGGGGCCATCCTTGTAACCGTGGCACTCGCTGGTCTGGTTAGCACGAATTCCGCAGCGGTCGCGTTAGCCTCACTTGTCGCCGCTGGGCAGATTTCAGCAAGTGACGGCACATTGCCCTTGGCCGCCGCACTCACGGCAAATACTTTCGTCCGAATCTGGATCGCGCTGCGCAGTGAGGAGCCTTCTTTCGGTCGGGCCGTATTCGCTGGACTTGCGCTCAAGCTTGCTACGCTCTGGGTTGCTTGGTGGCTTGCCGGTACCGCCTAGAGTGTGCGTCAACCCATAGCTGCTAGATGACCAAGCCAAGCCAATTCTCGCTGAGCAGTCAGGTGATTGTTGCCGATTATTTGGCAAATAATGAAACGTGAAATAAAATGCGCGTTTTGCTTAGCACGTATTTCTTGACATACGACTGATTTCGAAACACAGTCAAAAGATGAGTGCGAAAGAAAGAACTGCCGAAGCCAGCCATCCGGTGATGCCCGCCGTGAAGCCAGCTTGGAGTTTCTTGACGAATCACAGTCACTTGCTGGTGTGTCTTTCACGCAACCCCGAGACGACAGTGCGCAATCTTGCACTACAAGTAGGTATCACGGAGCGCTCCGTGCAGCGCATCCTCGCGGAGTTGGAGGAAGCTGGGGTGGTGACGCGAACGAAACAGGGGAGGCGCAATCATTATGCGGTGGATTTGAAGTTCCGCCTGCGGCACCCGCTGGAGTCGGACAAGTCGCTGGGGCAGTTGCTACAGAGCCTCTGCTAGAGCCACACTTCCGATGATTGGGTTGTCCGACTTCCGACATCGGATTCATCCCGCATCCGGTCCTACCTGCTCACTCCCAACCACCGCCGAGGGCCTGAATCAGTTGGACGGTCATTTGCTGACGGGCAGCAGCAGTTTGGGAATACGAGCGCTGCTCCTGAAGTTGCTGGCGTTGGGCGTCGATGACTTCGAAGAAGCTGACCAGGCCGGCTTCGTAGCGGAGGCGGACAAGGCGGGAGGCTTCCTTAGTTGCGTTGGCGGATTTCCTTTGAGCGGAGAGAGCACGGTCGAGATTGCTGATTCCAGACAGGGCATTTTCGACATCGCGGAAGGCGACGAGGACCGACTGTTGGTGCATTGCTAAAGCTTCGCGGTAGGCGGCGAGGGCCTTTTGTTTCGACTTCTCTTTCCGGCCAAGAGTCAGCAGTGGGCCGCTGATGCTTGGGGCGATGGTCCAAAGTCGGCTCCCCTTGCTGAAAAGATCCGAGGTGCTCAGGGAAGCATAGCCACCGGAAGCGGTGAGGCTGACTCTGGGAAGGTAGTTGGCGATGCTGATCCCGATTTGTTCGGCGGCGGCAGCCAGGCGCCGCTCTGTCGCGGCGACATCGGGGCGGCGACGGAGTAGGTCGGCAGGGACTCCAACGGGGATCGAAGGTGTGTGGGGCGGGCTTGCTTGAGACAGCGAGAAGGCCGAGGGATTTTGGCCGGTGAGAACGGCGATCGCATTTTCCAATTCGGTCCGTCGTTGCTTGAGGCGAAACAGCTCGGCCCGTGCGGTCTCGGTCTGGCTGCGGGCGCGGGAGGAATCGACAGAAGTAGTGGCCCCGGCATCAACCCGGGCTACTAGGAGTTTTTCATTCTCTTGGCGAACACGAATCGTTTCGCTAAGTAGTTGGAGTTCTTCATCGACATGACGAAGGGCGAGATAGTCGCGGGCGACTTCCGCCTTGGTGGAAAGAAGGACGGAAACGTAGTCGGCAGCGGCGGCTTCGGAGAGTGCTGTTTGTTGAGCGATCGAGCGACGGACGCGGCCCCAGAGATCGACCTCATAGTCGAGATTCAGAACGGCGCGGTAACGAGAATACGTGTCGGATGGAACTGGAAAGACATCGCGTGACGTGTCTTGCTGGCGGGTGCCGAAGACATCAGCAGTGAGAGCCGGAAGAAGATCGCTGCGTTGCAGACCGAGGATGGCGCGAGCTTGGTCAACCCGGGCGAGAGCTGCTTGGGCTTGTGGGTTTGCTTGCTCCGCCTTCTTCAAAAGCGAAGTCAGCCGGGAGTCGGAAAAACCAGACCACCAGTTACCTGACGCCGGCGGCGAGGTGAGACCTACCGCCTTGTAAGTCGCCGGGATAGAAGTGTGTGGTTTCTCATAATCCGGGCCGACGGCACAACCGGCGAGGAACAGAATGAGGAAGAGAGAAGCTTTCATGATGTAGCTTTGCCTTTATGTCGAGAGTTCAGGTTCGACAGCCTTCGGTCTACTGAAGGAAAACACTAAGCTCAGCACGGTAGGAACGAGAAACATGGTGAAGACCGTGGAGACCGCCAGGCCTCCGACGACGACGGCGCCGAGACCACGGTAGAGTTCCGATCCGGAACCGGGGAGAAGGACGAGGGGCAACATACCGCCGACGCTGGTGAGGGTCGACATGAGAATGGGACGCACCCGGGAAGTGACGGACTCGCGGATGGCTTCATTGGCATCTCGGCCTGGGTCTTCCTTCATAAAGTTAATGGTCTGGTGGACGATCAGGATCGCATTGTTCACCACCACGCCGGCGAGAATAACAAAGCCAAGGATAGTCAAAACATCCATGTTCTGGATCGGCATGTAGGGATTGGCTTTCGAAGCCTGGTGAACGAGGAACAGCCCGAGAAGCCCGCCAACAGTGGCCAGAGGAACGGAAAGAATGATGACCAGCGGATAGGACCAACTCTGGAACAAGACCACCATCAGCAGGTAAACCACGAAGAGGGCGAGAAACAGGGAACTGGTGAAGACTCCGCTGAAAGAGCCATCGCCAAGCAGAGCTTCTTTGATCTCGCCGAGGGCATCTGATGAGCCCGCGATGGCGACTTGAACGCCAGGTGCGATGGCACCGGCGGCTTGCTGCGATTTGATCAGTTCGTCGACTTTTTCAATCGCTCGCTCGAGCGCCATGCCTTCGGGAGGGGTGACTTCGATGGTGACGGCACGGAGGCGGTCAACATGACGGATCTGCTCGGGGCCGAGGACTTTTTGGAGCGAGGCGATGGAACTCAAATCGACGATACTTCCGCTGGGAGTGGCGACTGGAGTGGTGAGGAGGGCTTCGAAAGGACGATCGGAAAGAGCATCGGCATTGATGATCTTCATGTCCTTCAGTTGGCCATCTTTTTCATATTCGCGGAACAGAAGAATCCCCTCCCCTCCGGCTTGTACGGCGAGGCCGAGGTCGGTGCGAGTCATGCCGAGTTCGCGTAGGCGTTCGTCATCGGGGACGATCCGGAGTTCCTCGAGCGGTTGCGAGAAGTTGGGCGGGGATGGGGTCACCTTGCCGGGACCGAACTCCTGAAAGAAGGTCATAAACAGGCCAAAGGCGGACTTGGAAACAGCATCAAGGTCGGAGCCTTTGACATCGATCTTAATGGCGGATCCAGTAGTGCCGGCAACGCGGAACAGAGGCATTTGAAAGGCGAAGGCATTGGTGTCTGGTGCATTCACTCCAGCGGTAGCGGCGTTCAACAGCGGCACACCATCGACCACCCGTTTTTTGTCCTTCGAGATGGCGACTTGGAACATGCGGCCTTCGAAAGAGACGAGGAAGTAGTGCTCGAACGGCGGAGGCATCACTGTGCCGGGCTGTCCCCGACCACGGGGGACTTCCTGACGGAGATCATGACCGGGCTCGCGCTCACCGCCGCGGAGAACTTTCTCGACGAGAAACTTATCCTCGGTCGCCTCCCAAGCGGGAGCGACAATGGCCTCCATGCGCTTGCCGGTTTCCGACAAGGATTCAAGGTTGTAACTCGGAGCCGGGAACATCAGACCGAAGACGAGGTTCCGATTTCCTCGCGGAAGGTAGTCGAGCGGCGGTAGAAGAATTTTGACCCCGAAGATCGTGATCAGAAGAAAGACGGCGACGACGGTAAGGCGACGCATGGTGGTGCTGACCAGCCAGCCGATGGAGTTCCCGATGAGCCTAGGCAGATTCAAAAAGAGCCAAGCCAAGTGGCGGAACGGAGTGCCGATTATACGAAAAAATCTCCCACCAAAGAAGCGGTCGAAGGCGCTTGGCTCACTCGTCGATTTCGGCTTGAGGAAACGGGCGGCGGCGGTAGGAATGAGGGTCAGGGAGACGACCATCGACAGGCCGACGGAGACCATGATGGCGAGGGCGATGTCGCGGAAAAGTTGGCCAGCAGTTTCCTGAATAAGCAGAATTGGCGCAAAGACGATGAGGGTCGTCATGGTGGATGCAAGGACCGCACCGGCCACTTCCTTGGTGCCATCGAGCGCAGCCTGCCGTGGGGCTTTACCAAACTCTAGGTGGCGGTAGATGTTCTCGATGACCACGATTGCGTTGTCGACAACCATGCCGACCGCGAAGGCGAGTCCGGCGAGAGAGATGATGTTGATCGAGCGACCGAGGCCAACGAGAACGACCATGGAGGCGATGACAGAAACCGGAATAGCGAGAGCGATGATGCCGACGGTGCGAACTGACCTGAGGAAGAACAACAGAGTTAGGGTCGCCAGAATCGCACCGACCATGATATTGCTACGAACCAGGCTGATGGCGTCTTCCACGTAGGTAGTCGAGTCGTAGGTTTGGACGAGCTCGAGGGTGCCGTTGAGGCCGAGGTCGCGGGCTTCTTGGGCGAGAAGTCCGGTGGCGGAGTTGAGGTCGCGGACTTCCTGACGGAGGGCTTCCATCGTTTGGAGAAGATTGGCGCCGCGCTCGAGTTGAAAGTTGAAGAAGGGCATCTGAATGCCCCGGGCACGGACCCAGGAGGTGGGTTCTTTGAAAGCAGATTTGACCTCTGCGAGGTCGCGAAGGTAGATGATGCCACTTTCGTCACGGCGAATGATCATCTCTTCGATGTCACTGGGCGTTTGGAAGCGCCCCGTGGCGCGGATGCGGATGTCGCGTTTTCCATCGGCAAGTTTTCCGCCGGAGAAGTTGGCATTGGCCGCCGTAATGGCAGCACGAAGGGAGGCGTAGGTGAGACCACGCTGAGCCATCGCTGCTGGATCTACGATGATATGGAGTTCGGACTGAACGGAGCCGCGAACGCCGACTTGGGAGATACCATCGATGCGCTCGAAGCGGGGCCGGATTCGCCGGTCCATGAGATCATTGAGGGTCTCGGCGGGAAAATTTGGGTCGCTCGAAGAAAGGCCAATCCAGGCGATGTAGTCGACGGACTCGATGTCGACCGGCTCGACACGAGGCTGGAGGACTCCGTTGGGGTAGCCGGGAACTTCGTCGAGTTTTTGGAGCACATCGGCAGTGGCAGCTTCGATGTCGGTTCCGGTTTCAAACTCCATCCGGATCGATCCCTGTCCATTTGCCGAAGTGGAGGTGAGCGAGATCAGGCCTGTGACTTCACCGAGAACTTTTTCCTGCTCCTCGATGACGTCGGATTCCATTTCGTCAGCCGAAGCAGACTCCCAGTTAGTAACCACGGAAACGACTACCGAAGAGACCTCCGGCGTCATGCGAATCGGGACCACGGTGACAGCTAGAATCCCTGCGAAGACCGCAAGAAGAGTCGCCACCGCGACGGTGATCGGCTGCGAAATCGCGGCAGCAATGATGCCTTTCGGCTTCTTTTCTTGATCGGGGTTCACTTGCGAGGAGCTTCAGGGTTACGCTCGCCAATGAGGAGAGGCTGAAATGGGAACAGGCGTTCGTTACCCTCGACAACGACTTGATCGCCGGCCTTGAGGCCCTCGGCTTCGAGATACGCGTACCCGTCCGCCTGAAAGACCACTTCGACCGGAACACGCTTCGCGACGGGAACCTGGGAGCCGTCTCGTTTCAGTGGGACGAAGACTCCCGGACCGGCGTAGCCTTGGACGACCGCATCAGAGGGGACGGCAAGGCGAGCCTCGTTGGCAGTGACAGGAAGCTCGGCACTCACCGAGAGACCGGGGAGAAGCGCGCCGTTTTCGTTCGGTAACGTGGCAACGACTTGCAGAATGCGGGTGGTCCTATCGGCCTCGGGAATGATGGTCAGAGCAGTGGACATTACGGTCTCTCCGGTAGCCTTGATGAGGACTGGGATTTCCTTGCCGCTCACGGAAGTAGCGTAGCGTTCGGGAACCTGAAGCCACGCCTCCACTTCGCCAGAAGAGATGAGCGTGACCACGTGGGACCCAGCGGCAACCCACTCGCCAAGTTCGGCATGACGAGCAACCACGCGACCCGCAAAGGGAGCGCGAATTTCGAAGTCAGAGAGACGAACGGCGAGTAGTTCGAGGCGAGACTTGGTTGCTTCGAGGGACTCTTTGGCGGCTTCGTAGACGGAGTTATCGACCTTATTAGCACTGCGGGCGTCGAGGACCTCAGACTCGGAGATCGCCTTTTGAGCGAACAACTTCTCCTTCATCTCAAGGTCAACAGCCGTGCGTTTCACACGGGACTTTTTTTGGTGAACGAGAGCTTCGGCCACGGTGATTTCGGCGCGAGCTTCGGAGAACTGAGCCTCGACCCGGCGGCCATCGATGGTGGCGATCGCTGCATCTTTTTCCACATGGTCACCTTCATCGACCAGGATCGTCAGAATTGATCCAGCTTCGCGAGCGGCGATTTCAGACCGGGATTTCGCGCGAAGCGTGCCGACGATGATTTGCTTCTGCGAGGACTGACGGCTTTCGACTATTGCCATGATCACGGAAGCTGGCGGTGGTCCACCGGGGCCGTTTTTTGCGGCACCTTCTGCAGGTTTCGCTTCGGAAAGGCTTTTGATCCCCCACCATGCGGCACCCAGGACCAGCAGAGCCAAGAGGACAACCACGATCGGTCGGAGACGGAGAGATGAGGAGTCGGAAGACATGGCGATAGTTTTACGAAACGGTCAAATTTTTGGTGGCGGGAAGACTAACTCCGATCAGGCGACCGACGCTGAGAGGAAGACGACGCATTGGAGCGGTTGTGTTGGTGATGCGAGCCTGAGTGAGAGCGCCTTCCACCAAAGTAAGAACATCACGAGCGACTTCGTCAGCATCGTCAATTTCGATAAGCTCTTCAGCCTCAGCATCTCGCAGTGTGGTCGTGATATAGCGGCGCTTCCGGCAAAGAATATCGACGACCTTCTCGGCGACCAGCGGTTCAAGGGTCGAAAGCTCCGAACCTATATTGAAAAGCGGGCAACCTCGGATCTTCCCATACTCCTGCTGACATTGAAGGGTTTTTTGGAGCGAGCCAGCCAACCATGTAGCGAGGCGAACGAGCGGAGACTCACTGGGAGAAAAGGCGTTGTCGAGCCAGGGTTTCGCGTCGGTCTTCCAAGCATACTCAAAGGCTTCCGTAGCCAAGGTCGCCTTGTCTGGATAGGCGTGATAGAACGATCCCTTTTTCACACCGGCCCGTTCACAGATCGCGTCGATGGTGACGCGACCATAGCTTTGGCTCCACATAAGCTCATAGAGAGCCTGCTGGAGTCTTACCGGCGTTGGTGTGTTCTCGGCCAAGTTCGAATGCTAGTTGACTAGACAGTCAAATCAAGAGCAGGATTCGGAAGGCTGTCATTGCTCTGCGCAGCTCCTGGTGTGGTGCGCCCGCGAGTGACGATACTGGTCAACTTGGCCTGTAAGTCGGCGACGACTTTGGGATGAGCGGCAATGACGTTCGTCGCTTCCCCCGGATCTGCCTGAAGCTGAAGGTCAAAGAGTTCGAGAGCTGGTTTCTTTTCCGTCTGCGGACGCTTCTTCACGTTGCTCTAGTGTGCACCTCCGGGGAAGATCAGCTTCCACTTCCCGTCGGTGATCGCTAGGCAATTTCCTGTGTGATAGTCGGTCTCGAACACCCTGTCGGCGCTGGGCCACTGGTGAAGGTCCGGGTTCAGACAACTGGCATCTCCGAAGCCCTGATCATCCGTGTAGACAACGATGATATTCGGCTTCGCAGCGATGAGCTGATGAGCTGGGAGGAGGCAGCCAAAAAGCCAAAGAGGAGTCTGTGGAGTTCCACTACTTCACTACGAACCGGCCTCTTAAATCGTGCAAACGACGACAAAAAAGCCGCAACGGTTTCCCGCTACGGCCTTTTTAAAGGTTTGTTGGTGGAGCCTAAGCCTCTTCCAGAGCGTCGAGTTCGTCGTCGGCGGCCTTCTCTTCCTCCTCAGGGAGGGGAGTAGGCTCGACTGTTTCCTCAAGCTCAAAGTGGCGGTTGGCACCGAAGCCAGTTCCAGCCGGGATGAGGTGACCCATGATGACGTTCTCCTTGAAGCCCTGCAGGATATCGATCTTACCGAGCGTCGCCGCTTCGGTAAGAACACGAGTGGTGTCCTGGAAGGAAGCCGCCGAGATGAACGAGTCGGTCTCGAGCGATGCCTTGGTGATTCCAAGTAGGACGGGCTCGGCTTCCGCCGGCTTACCACCTTGGTCGATCATTTCCCTGTTCGAGGCCTCGAAATCGACGCGCTCGATCTGGTCACCCCAGAGGTATTCGGTGTCGCCTGGATCGGTGATCTTGACCTTACGCATCATCTGGCGAGAGATAATCTCGATGTGCTTGTCATTGATCTCCACACCCTGAAGACGGTAGACCTCCTGGACCTCGTTGAGCAGGTGCTCTTGGAGGGCGTGTGGCCCAAGAATATCAAGGATATCGTGAGGGATAACGGGTCCCTCGGTGAGCTGATCACCCTTCTTCACGAAGTCGCCCGGGTGGGCGATGAGGTGCTTAGTCCTCGGGATGAGGTGCTCCTCGGTATCATCGGTCTCTTGGTCGCGAACGAGGATCTTGCGCTTACCGCGCACCATACCGCCGACTTCGACGACTCCGTCGATCTTGGCGATTTGCGATGCGTCTTTCGGCTTCCGTGCTTCGAAAAGCTCGGAGACTCGGGGAAGACCACCGGTAATATCCTTGGTCTTGGACACTTTTCGAGGCGTTCTGGCGAGGAGTTCACCAGCACCGACCTTCTGCTTGTCCTTCACCGCGAGGTGAGCACCTGCAGGGATCGAGTAGTTGGCAAGGATCTCCTTACTCTTCGGATCGATGATGACGACCTGCGGGTGAAGGTCTTCCTTGTGCTCAATGACCACGAGGCCTTCGGTTCCGGAAGCTTCGTCCTTCTCCTTGCCGACGGTGATACCCATGATCATGTCACGGAACTCGATCTTACCTTCACGCTCGGTGATGATCGGAATCGAGTAAGGATCCCAAGTAACGACTTTCTGGTCTTTCTTGACTGCGCCGCCGTCCGCATCGGTGATGATCGCGCCGACCACCATCTTGTAGGACTCGAGTTCCTTGCCGTCTTTGTCGAGGTTGCTAAGGGTCCCGTTCTTGCTCAAAACGACCCAATTTCCATCCGCCGACTGCACGGTGCGGAGGTCATTGTAGCGAAGGAAACCAGCGTGCTTGACCTTAATGATCGGCTGCTTGAACACGTTGGAAGCAGCACCACCGACGTGGAATGTCCGCATCGTCAGCTGTGTTCCTGGCTCACCAATCGACTGGGCAGCGACGATACCAACAGCGGCACCGATCTTAACCTTCTCACAAGAAGCGAGGTTGAGTCCGTAGCACTGGGCACAACACCCGCGGGAGCTTTCACAAGTCAGCACCGAACGAATCCGGAGTTGCTCAACACCGATTTTAAGCAACTTGTCGGCCTGTTCCTCGAGGATGATCTGGTTGACCCCGACGATGGTATCACCGGTGATTGGGTCGATGACTTTCTCAAGGCTAACCCGTCCGTAGGTTCGGGTCTTGAGATCGACAACTTCCTCGTCACCCTCGTAGATCGGAGCAACGGTGATGCCGTTAGCCGATCCGCAATCGTCCTCAGTGATGATGACGTCTTGCGCCACATCGACGAGCTTCCGAGTCAGGTAACCGGAGTCAGCCGTCTTCAGAGCGGTGTCAGCAAGTCCCTTACGGGCCCCGTGCGTGGAGATGAAGTATTCCAACACCGACAGACCTTCGCGGAAATTCGAGGTAATCGGTCGCTCGATAATCTCACCGGACGGCTTGGCCATGAGGCCTCGCATGCCGGAGAGCTGCTTAATCTGCTGCTGGTTACCACGAGCACCGGAGTTGACCATGATGTAGAGCGGGTTGGCCTGCTCCTTACCCTCATTGTATTCCAGCGTGCGGTAGAGTTCCTTAGAGATCTCGTCACCAACGTGAGTCCAGACGTCGATCACCTTCGAGTTCCGCTCACCATCAGTGATGACACCGGCGCGGTATTGCTTGGTGACTTTGTCGACCTCTTTGTAAGCGGCGGCAAGCTCGGCCTTTTTGGTCGTAGGAATAACCATGTCGGTGATTCCGATCGAACAACCAGCGCGAGTCGCTTCTTTGAAGCCAAGCGCCTTAAGACGATCCAGAGCGGCAACGGTGCCCTTTTGAGCAGAGACTTGGTAACAACGCCAAATCATGTCGCCCAGTTCCTTCTTGGTGATCGTCTTGTTGATGAAGCCAACCCCTTCAGGCCAGATCTCATTGAAACGAACACGTCCGGGAGTGGTATTGATTACCTTTGGCTCGGAATCTCCGTAAACGGTGTCCTTGCCAAAGTCTGGGTTTTCCAGACGAATCCGCTCGTGCAGTCCAACGGAACGCTCAGCCATTGCGAACTCGACTTCGGTAGTCGATGCGAACAACGGGATGTGCGCATCCGGGTCCTGCTTGATGATATGATGACGGTCGTGCGTGAGGAAGTAGCACCCCATGACGATGTCCTGCGAAGGTGTCGTAATCGGACGACCGCTGGACGGCGAGAAGATGTTGTTGGGCGCAAGCATGAGCAAGCGCGCCTCCATCTGTGCCTCGACGGACAGGGGAACGTGCACAGCCATCTGGTCACCGTCGAAGTCCGCGTTGTAAGCGGAGCATGTCAGAGGGTGAAGACGGATGGCGGAACCCTCGATGAGCACTGGCTCGAACGCCTGAATCGACAGGCGGTGAAGCGTCGGTGCTCGGTTGAGCATGACCGGGTGTCCCTTCGTGACTTCCTCAAGGATGTCCCAGACTTCCGGTGTCTTGCGCTCGATCATCTTCTTGGCTGAGCGCACAGTGTGCACGTAGCCGAGATCTTTCAGACGACGGATGATAAACGGTTCGAACAAGACGAGCGCCATCTTCTTGGGAAGACCACACTGGTGAAGTTCAAGCTCGGGTCCAATGACGATGACAGAACGACCGGAGTAATCGACTCGCTTACCAAGAAGGTTCTGACGGAAACGACCACCCTTACCTTTGAGCATGTCGCTTAGTGACTTGAGGGCGCGGTTGCCAGCACCAGTGACGGCACGACCGTGACGACCGTTGTCGAACAGAGCGTCAACAGCCTCTTGGAGCATACGCTTCTCGTTGCGGATGATGACATCGGGCGTCTTCAGCTGCAGAAGGTTCTTCAGGCGGTTGTTCCGGTTGATGACCCGACGATACAGATCGTTGAGGTCCGAGGTAGCAAAGCGGCCACCTTCGAGTGGAACCAGCGGACGAAGATCCGGAGGAAGGACTGGCAGGACTTCGAGCACCATCCACTCAGGACGGCTGTTCGATCCGAGGAAGCCTTGCGCAAGCTTGAGGCGCTTGGCCAGCTTCTTGCGGGTCTGCTTCGAACGGGTCTTCTCCATGGCCTCTTCGAGCTCGATAAGGAGCGCCGCGAGGTCGATGCGAGACATTAGATCCCGAACAGCCTCGGCTCCCATTCCAGCGGTAAAGGCACCGTCGCCATACTGCTCTTCGGACTCACGGAACTCGACTTCGGTCAAAAGCTGACCTGGTTCGAGGTCGGTGTTGCCGGGATCGATGACGATGTAGTCCTCGTAGTAAATGACGCGCTCGAGCTGGCGGGCACTCATGTCGAGCATGAGGCCGATGCGCGAAGGCATACACTTGTAGAACCAGATGTGCGTGACCGATACGGCCAGCTCGATGTGGCCCATGCGCTCGCGACGAACACGGGAGAGGGTCACCTCAACACCGCAACGGTCGCAAATGACGCCTTTGAATTTGATTCGCTTGTACTTTCCGCACGCGCACTCCCAGTCCTTGGTAGGACCGAAGATTCGCTCACAGAAAAGGCCACCTTTCTCGGGCTTAAACGTCCGGTAGTTGATGGTCTCGGGGTTCTTCACCTCGCCGGAGCTCCAAGACCGGATGGTCTCGGGCGCGGCAACGGAAATAGCCACCTGGTCAAACTTCTGCACCTTCTCAGGGGTGCCGAACATATCTCGAAGATTCGCTTCTACGCTCATGTCTTGATTACGTTTTGTGTCGTGTGGTGGCTGAGTTAGTAAGAGGCTGCGCCGTCGAAGGTCGGCTTCTGGGACCCGACATTGACGTCAAGTCCGAGACTTTGCATCTCCTTGATGAGGACGTTGAAGGACTCCGGAGTTCCGGCTTCAAGATTGTTGTCTCCCTTGACGATGGACTCGTAAATTCGGGTCCGGCCCTGGACATCGTCAGACTTGACGGTGAGGAGCTCCTGGAGGGTGTAGGCGGCGCCGTAGGCTTCGAGTGCCCAGACCTCCATCTCTCCGAATCGCTGACCACCATACTGGGCCTTACCTCCGAGCGGTTGCTGGGTAACGAGGCTGTAGGGACCAACGGCACGGGCGTGGATCTTGTCGGCGACAAGGTGACCGAGCTTCATCATGTAGATATAGCCGACCACGATTTCCTGGTGGAACGGATCGCCAGTGCGGCCGTCGAACAGGGTGGACTTGCCATTGGCACCAATCCACTCATAGCCGGGCTTGGCGCGGGCTTCCTTGAGGTAGTCGATGATCCGATCCTCGGTAATACCGTCGAAGACGGGAGTAGCCACCGTGAAGCCAAGAGCCTTGGCAGCGACGCCGAGGTGAGTCTCGAGGACCTGACCGACGTTCATACGAGATGGGACACCAAGTGGGTTAAGGCAGATATCGACCGGGCTTCCATCTTCGAGGAAAGGCATATCCTCCTCAGGAACGATGGTAGCGACGACACCCTTGTTTCCGTGACGACCAGCCATCTTGTCACCGACGGAGAGTTTCCGCTTGGAGGCGACGTAGACTTTGACCTCTTTGATCACGCCGGAATCGACCTCGTCACCGCTTTCGATGCGGTCCAGGGCGCGCTCTCGCTCGACGTTAATGTCCGCGAACTTCTGTTGGAAGGTGCTGACGATCTCCATGATCTTATTCCGAACCGGGCTGGGATCGATGTCGATGCTGTCGTAGACACCAGCGAGCTTGCGAAGCAACGTCTTGGTGATTTTGCGGTTGGCCGGGATGACGATCTCCCCGGTCTTTCCGTTGACTACATCAAGAGGGATCTTTTCGCCAAGGAGGATATCGGAGAGTTTCTCCGCGAGCTGCTCGGTGAGCTGATCGTTCTTCTTCTTGTGCTCCTCAATGATCTGCTTCTGCTGCTTCTTGTGCTCAGCAGGAGACAGTTGCTCCATGTTCGGATCGGTGCGGGAAGCGACACGGATATCCATGACGATTCCTGTGCAACCGGAGGGAACACGCAGTGAAGTGTCCTTCACGTCGGCAGCCTTCTCACCGAAGATGGCGCGAAGGAGTCGTTCTTCCGGAGCAAGTTCGGTTTCGCTCTTCGGAGTGATCTTACCGACGAGAATGTCGCCCGGCTTGACCTCAGCACCCTTACGGATGACTCCGACCGCGTCGAGGTGGCGCAGTGCCTCCTCGCCGACGTTCGGAATGTCTCGAGTGATTTCCTCGGGACCGAGCTTTGTGTCACGGGCTCCGACTTGGAAATCAGAGATGTGAATCGAGGTAAAGACGTCTTCCTTAACTACTGTCTCAGAGATAGTAATGGCATCCTCGAAGTTGTATCCGTTCCAAGGCATGAACGCCACGAGGACATTGCGACCGAGGGCCAGTTCACCAAGTTGGGTAGCAGGACCGTCAGCGAGAAGGTCGCCCTTCTTCACTTTATCACCCTTCACCACGAGTGGCTTTTGGTTCATGCAGGTGCCCGCATTGGAGCGCATGAACTTACGGAGCGGATAGACGTAGCGACCCGCCTCGATGTCGCTGGAGACGCTGTCGGGATTGATGAGGAATTCCTCGTCAGATACCGGAATCGTTCCGTCATTAGAGACGACGATGTGGGTAGCGCAGGAAGCTGCGATTTTACCCGTCGACTCAGAGACGATAACCGAACGCGAATCGCGGGCGGCCTTGGCTTCCATACCCGTGCCCACATAAGGAGCTTGGGGTTTAAGAAGCGGCACACCTTGGCGCTGCATGTTCGATCCCATGAGCGCACGGTTGGCGTCATCGTGCTCGAGGAATGGAATCAAGCTAGCCGCAACGGAAACGAGCTGCTTTGGCGAGACGTCCATATAGGCCACCTCTTTCGGATCGACTTCCAAGAAATCACCACCGCGACGAACGGTGATCATCTCCTCCTTGAAGTTACCCTTATCGTCGACCTCGTTGTTTGCCTGCGCGATGAGGTGCTTCTCCTCTTGGTCGGCAGTAACGTACTCGATCTTGTTCTTTACGATGCCCTTTTCGATCTTCCGGTATGGAGTCTCGATGAAGCCAAACTCGTTGATCCGAGCGAAGCAACTCATCGAGTTGATCAAACCAATGTTGGGACCCTCGGGAGTCTCAATCGGGCAGATCCGTCCGTAGTGGGACGGGTGCACGTCACGGACTTCGAAGCCCGCTCGGTCACGGTTAAGTCCACCAGGCCCAAGAGCCGAGAGACGACGTTTGTGGGTCAGCTCGGCCAGAGGATTCGTCTGGTCCATAAACTGACTAAGCTGGGACCGACCGAAGAAGTCGCGAACGACTGCGCTGAGCGCCTTCGGGTTGATCAGCTTCTGGGGAGTCATGCCCTCAATGTTCACATCGAAGAGAGTCATCCGCTCTTTGACCAGACGCTCGGTCCGGGCGAGGCCGACACGACACTGGTTCGCGAGAAGCTCACCGACTGCACGAACACGGCGGGAACCAAGGTGATCGATGTCATCGAGAATACCTGTGCCCCGCTTGAGCAGGAGCAAGTACTTCATCGCGGCAAGGAAGTCACCGGAGGTAAGAACGCGGGTATCCGAGTCTTCCTTGAGATCGAGCTTCTGGTTGATCTTGTAACGACCGACGCGAGTCAGATCGTACTTCTTAGGATCAAAGAACAGACGCTTGAGAAGAGCGCGAGCGTTGGGGACAGTTGGCGGATCTCCAGGACGGAGACGCTTGTAGATGTCCTTCAGGGCTTCTTCCTCGTTGGAAGCAGGGTCTTTCTTGAGAGTCTTGATGAGGATATCGTCCTCATTGGTGTCGATGACCTCGACATCCTTGTGACCGAGTTCGATGAGCTGGAGCACCACAGCCATGCTGAGTGGCTCATACGCCTTAGCGATGATGACTTCACCGTCGAGCACGTCTTCGAACGTAGTCTTGGAAGAGATCTCCTCTTCGTCGATGGTCTTCTTCAGCTTAAGCTTCTCGACCTTGTAAAACTCGCGCACGATTGCCTCGTTACTGCTGAAGCCGATGGCCCGCAGGAACGTGGTGGCGAGGAACTTCCGCCGGCGCCGGCGACGGTCGAGGTAGACGTAAAGAAGATCGTTGGTGTCGAACTGGACCTCGAGCCAAGAGCCGCGGTCAGGAATGATCCGGAAGCCGTGGAGAAGCTTGCCGTTCAAGTGGACGGAAGTCTCGAAGCAAATCCCGGGGGAACGGTGAAGCTGAGAAACAACAACACGCTCAGCACCATTGATGACGAAGGTTCCGCGAGCGGTCATCAAGGGAAGCTCTCCCATGTAGACCTTCTCTTCTTTCAGTCCGGTCTCGTCCTTCAGCTTGAAGGTGACGTAGAGCGGCGCGCTATAGGTTTCCCCGTCGCGCTGGGACTCAAGAGCAGTGAGTTTAGGTGGACCGACCTCGTACGAAACGAAGTCTAGGTTTACCTTGTCGTCATAGCTGTCGATCGGGAAGATCTCCTCGAAGACAGCCTGCAGACCGATGAGGCTCCGATCCTTTGGGAGGATTCCTTGTTGAAGGAACTCCTCGTAAGACTCAATTTGAACCTCGATAAGGTTCGGGGGCTCGATGACCTCGTGGATATTTCCGAAATGCTTTCGCTCCATGGTATGTGAGGTGGGCTGGGTCTGGCTGGGTTTGCCCGGCTGGGCAATGGTTTCGCCGCTATGGCGAAGTGGGAAAGTGGTAATTTGAAAACACCAATCCCTCCCCCGACCGTTTCGGTCGAGGGAGGTCTCTAGATTGGTGGTCGGTGTCACCTACCCTCGGGCAAGTGACGGACGAAGAAGAAGGTGTTACTTGACCTCTACTTCTGCGCCAACGGCCTCGAGCTTGGCCTTCATTTCGTCTGCTTCGTCCTTGCTGATGCCTTCTTTGACAGCAGTAGGTGCGTCTTCGACGAGTTTCTTGGCTTCGGCTAGGCCGAGTCCAGTGATGCTGCGCACCTCTTTGATTACGGGAATCTTGGATCCGCCGTCACCCTTTAGGATAACGTCGAACTCAGTCTTCTCTGCTGCACCACCGCCTGCATCACCGCCTCCGGCGGCTGCAACTGCGACTGGAGCTGCGGCGCTTACGCCCCACTTCTCCTCGAGTGCTTTCACAAGGTCGGCCACTTCCAGAACGGAAAGGCCACTTAGATCGTCTACGATTTTTTCGATGTCTGCCATTTTCTTTGTTGGGTGTCGTCGCCTATCCGGGCTTCGGATTGGTTTAAGACCGGCTGCCGCCGGACCGACAAGGAGCCCTTTTGTTTTTGCTTTCGGAGATGCAGATAGCACCTCTTCGAATCAAATTGTTTGCTTGATAGCGTCTCGTTGTGAGGATCACTCCCCTTGATCGGCCTTGGCCTGAAGAATGCGGGCGAGTGAACCCGCAGGCTCGGTGAGGACGCGGGCCAGCTTGGTTGCCGGTGCGTTGAGTACTCCGAGAAGCTGACCGAGAAGAATCTCGCGGCTTGGCAGGGACGCCAGTGCGTTTAGCTCGTCGGCTTCGAGGAACTTTCCGTCAAGAACTCCGACCTTCAGGGCGGGGAGCTTGAACTCATCGGAGTAGCTCTTCACTGCCTTAGCAGCAGCGCAGACGTCGGATTCTCCGGTGACCAGTGCTGTTTGTCCTCCTAGGGACTCGGCTAGTTCATCAGGCAGGCCAGCCTCTGAGGCGGCGCGCTTGATGAAGCTGTTCTTCACGACGTGAAATTCGGCATTCGTCTCGCTGAGACGGTTGCGAATCTCCATGAATCCTGGGACGTCAAGACCGGCGTAATCGACGATGATAACGAATGGGGAGGCATTGATGCGCTCCGTGATTTCGGCGATGTATGCTGTTTTCTCTTCCTTCATGGTAGTTCCAGTCAGAGCTAGGCGGATTCAGAGGTGAAGGTAGACGCCTCGAGAGGGACTCCAGGCGACATGGATGCTGAAAGGGTACCACTTAGGATGTAGCGCCCCTTGGCGGTGACGGGCTTAGCCGCCTCGACAGAATTAATGACGGCGGAAACGTTCTCTCCGAGGTGCTCGAGCGAGAAGGAAGTCTTACCGACGGTGACGGCGACGTTACCATTCTTATCGAGCTTAAAGTCAACGCGACCGGCCTTCACTGCTTTGATTGCTCCAGCAGTGTCGTCGGTGACGGTTCCAGTCTTCGGGTTGGGCATCAGACCGCGGGGACCGAGTTGCCTACCGAGCTTACGAACTTCGGACATGGCGTCTGGAGTAGCGACAACTGCATCGAAATCCATGAAGCCGGCTTTGATCTCTTCGACGAGTTCGGCGAAACCAACCTTGTCTGCTCCAGCGGCTTCAGCTGCTTTGGCAGCTTCACCTTGAGCAAAACAAATGACGCGAACATCCTTACCGCTTCCGTGAGGGAGAGGACAGGTGCCCCGAACCATTTGGTCGGACTTCTTCGGATCAATACCCAACTTGAAGGCGATAGAGACGGTCTCATCGAACTTCGTTGTTGGGAATTTTTTGATGACGCCGACTGCCTCAGTGAGCGAGTAGGTCTTACCCTCTTCGATGAGTTCAGCCGCTTTCTTGTAGCGCTTACTGCGTTTTGCCATGGTTCGTGTGCAGTGCGAACGGGTGTGGGCACCCTCCTGCTAGTTTGTGAAAAATGTGTTCCGGGTCTTAGCAAATCGACGAATCGACTTACTAGATGGCCCGAGGTCGGGACTACATGCCTTCGACTTCGATGCCCATCTGACGGGCGGTGCCGGCGATGACCTTGGCAGCTTGCTCTTCGTCGTTAGTATTGAGATCCTCGATCTTGACACGAACGACCTCCATGAGCTTAGCCCTGGAAATCTTAGCGACCTTGGTCTTATTAGGCTCACCCGAACCAGCTGCGATGTTCGCTGCCTTCTTAAGAAGGACAGCTGCAGGCGGCTTTTTGGTGATGAAGGTGAAGGTCTTGTCTGCATAGACAGTGATAACCGTCGGCAGGAGTTCACCTGACTGGGACTGGGTCTCGGCGTTGAACGCCTTGCAGAACTCCATGATATTCAGACCAGCCTGACCAAGGGCTGGGCCAACTGGAGGCGAGGGATTCGCCTGACCAGCTAGAATCTGGAGTTTGATCATTTGCTTAACTTCTTTAGCCATCGATGTGAAGTGTTGAAAGTAGATTAAAAAAACTGGGGAAATTGAAACTGCCGAAGAAAGAAGGACGGTTTAACCGCGCTCGACCTGCCAGTATTCGAGCTCCACTGGAGTGGAACGTCCAAAGATGGTAACGGAAACGATGAGCTTGCCTTTTTCGGGGTCGATCTCTTCGACGATACCGGTCTGACTCTCGAACGGGCCATCGGCGACCTTGACTGACTCGCCAACTTCGAAGGAAATCTTCGGAGCGACGCTATCCTCACGCTCTCTGATCATGCCGAGCATGGATGTAACTTCGTCAGCACGCATTGGCACTGGCTTGTTTTTGGAACCAGCAAAGTTAATCACTCCGTAGGTGTCCTGAACGAAGTACCAAGTCTTGTCGATGAGCTCATTGTCCTGAGTTAGCAGGTGCATGTTGGCGATGATATAGCCAGGGTAGAACTTTCGCTTACTCTCGCTCTTCTTACCACCCTTGATTTCGGAGACAGTCTCTTCGGGCATAAGCACCTCGAAAACGTAGTCGCCCATCTCCTCGCTAACAATACGGCGCTGAAAGTTGTCACGGACCTTCCGCTCCTGGCCGGAGAGGACGTGAACGACAAACCATTGGTCGCGAGGTTCTGGAATAGCTCCCATGACGTGCTTGGTTGAGAAGGAAAGAATTACCGGACTGAGTCCAACGGGATGATGAAAGGGAAGAGAGGATGCGGATGCACCTCTCGGAATCGGGAGGGCTAGACGGTGGTAAGAAGCTCAACGACTTGGCGCATGGCGAAGTCGATGAAAGCAACAAAACCGGCTAGAAGTAGCATGGCGATGAAGACAACGACGGTGGAGTCGGTGAGCTCCTTGTACTTCTTAAAGCCTTTTTCCTTGGGATCCCAAGGCCAAGTAGCTTTTTGAAGCTCTGCCCGAACTTCGGACATATATTTCTGAATTTTCATCGCGTGATGCTGGAGGGCGCCTAGGCCCATTATCGAAGTGGCAGGTCAGGAGGGATTCGAACCCCCGACACCCGGTTTTGGAGACCGGTGCTCTAACCAAGCTGAGCTACTGACCTACGAAAGTGCTGTCGTAGTGCCTTTAGGCGACAAGGGGCGATGGCGCTCATGCGCCATCGCCACCCAGTAGCTAAAAAGCTTTTGATGTTGTCTTAGTCGAGGATGTCACCAACCCGGCCAGCGCCAACGGTCCGTCCACCTTCGCGAATTGCGAAGCGGATGGTCTTCTCCATAGCGATGGGGGTGATGAGCTCAACTTCCATGGCGATATTATCACCAGGCATGACCATTTCGACACCGTCTGGAAGCTTTACGCTACCGGTGACGTCTGTGGTCCGGAAGTAAAACTGTGGGCGGTAGTTCGAGAAGAACGGCGTGTGACGGCCACCCTCATCCTTCGAAAGGACATAGACCTCTGCCTTGAATTTTTTGTGTGGAGTAATCGATCCGGGCTTGGCGATGACCTGGCCACGCTCGATTTCCTCTTTCTTGGTTCCACGAAGGAGAAGACCAACGTTATCACCTGCGCGACCTTCGTCGAGAAGCTTACGGAACATCTCGATGTCTGTAACAGTAGTGGTAGCAGTGTCGCGGATACCCACGATTTGGCACTCTTCCATCTTTTTAACGATACCACGCTCGATACGACCGGTAGCAACTGTTCCACGACCTTCGATCGAAAACACGTCCTCAACAGGCATAAGGAAGTCACCATCGACCGGACGCTCAGGAAGAGGGATGTAGTCATCCACTGCAGCCATGAGCTTGACGATGTTCTCTTGGTGCTCCTTGTCTCCTTCGACGGCCTTAAGAGCGGACCCTTTAACGATGGGGATGTCGTCGCCAGGAAACTCGTACTGACTGAGAAGTTCGCGAACTTCCATTTCGACGAGGTCGAGAAGCTCATCGTCATCGACTTGATCGACTTTGTTGAGGAAGACGACGAGAGCGGGGACACCAACCTGACGTGCGAGGAGGATGTGCTCACGAGTCTGAGGCATTGGACCGTCTGCTGCAGAAACAACAAGGATACCACCGTCCATTTGAGCGGCGCCGGTGATCATGTTCTTCACATAGTCAGCGTGCCCGGGACAGTCAACGTGTGCGTAGTGACGCGTTTCGGTTTCGTACTCCACGTGTGCGGTGGAGATGGTGATACCACGCTCTTTCTCTTCGGGAGCGGCGTCGATCTCGTTGTAGTCCTTAGCTTCAGCCAAGCCCAACCCGGCGAGGGTGTGACAGATCGCGGCAGTAAGGGTGGTTTTGCCGTGGTCGACGTGGCCAATGGTGCCCACGTTCACGTGGGGCTTGTTCCGTTCGAATGCTTCTTTAGCCATCTTGATTGACTGGTTTTTGCTGTTAAGCGCTGTTTTTGGTTGGGTTCCTGAAAGGGACTGGAGCTCATGACGGGAATTGAACCCGTGACCTCTTCCTTACCAAGGAAGTGCTCTACCTCTGAGCTACATGAGCCGATTGTTTATGGACTACCTCCATAGGGGCCACTTTTTTCCTTCTGTTGAGACCAAATGCCCCGCAAAGATGGCGGAGCAATTCGGGCTTTTCTGGCAGGTCAAAAGCGACGGGGAACCTACCTAGGAGGCCCGAGGTGTCAAAAGATATATTCGACCCTTTTTCGAGACCTCTCTGAGGGCAAATTTCCCGCGTAGTTACTGGCATTCCTAAGGCTATTTTGGGTTCGGCACCAAACGGTTCACGCGCTCGATCGACGCGGCCTTGCCTGTAGATGGATCAATCGCGACAATCGCCCCGCACAAACGTACGTCGCCTTTGGCCACTGGAAATCGCTCGGGCATCCCCTTCTGGAATCGCGTGAGGATCGGCTGAATGGTGCGCCCTAGGATCGATTCGTCAGGCCCGCACATGCCGGCATCGCAGAGAAAGGCGGTTCCTCCGGGAAAGACCTGCTCGTCTGCGGTCTGAACGTGAGTGTGAGTTCCTACGACTGCGGAGACCCTTCCGTCGAGATAGCGACCGGTAGCAATTTTCTCGCTAGTGGTCTCGGCATGAACGTCGACAAAGATGATAGAGGTCTCTTCGCGCATGGCTTCAACCTCCTTGTCGAGAGCTAGAAAGGGATTTTCCAGGGGCGGCTGCATGAAAGTGCGGCCCTGAACATTAATGACCCCTACCTTGCCCTTATCTGTTTCCAGGACAATCGATCCGGCGCCGGGCACGCCCTCGGGATAGTTAATCGGCCGGAGAAGCCGTGGCTCGGTATCAATGTAAGGCACAATTTCCCGCTGGTCCCAAATATGGTCACCAGAGGTGATCACCGCCGCTCCAGCTCGCATTAGGGCAATGGCGATCTTCGGAGTGATACCACGACCTCCGGCGGAATTTTCACCGTTCACGATGATGAAATCAGCTCTGAGATCTGCCTTCAGAGAGGCGAGCTGAGAGATGACTGCAGAGCGTCCCGGGTCTCCCACGATATCTCCGAGAAAGAGGATGCGTAGAAAAGAATCTTGAGCGGACATGGACAAGGGTGGAGGATCAGAGTGAACAACCGGTCGATTCTTAAACCACGAGTCGGTGTTCAGGTCAAATGCGCATCTCCCCCCACGCCTATACTCTCTTCTCAGTCACCTGCCTATTTTGGGCGAGTTCGGCCACGGCTGAACTGGTGAGCCCTCTTGGTGATAAGCCATTTTGGGCAAAGTTGAATACCTTCCAGAAGACAACCACCCGTGCGGCCTTTGAAGAGGCCTTGAATACCGTCTACACAGACGGCATCTCCGGCAAATCGACGATCAAGGTCAGCGACACCGGGGCTTCGATCCGCAAGGTGGCGGATCGGGACGAGATGTTCGAACTAGAATTTCTACCGGAAGGCGAAGTCTCTGCCGAGCCGATCTCACGCTATTGGACACCGGCTTCTGAACTTCCGCCCCTTGCTCCGGGGCAGCCGGCGCTGAGTGGAGTCCACATTGCCATCGATCCCGGCCACATTGGTGGTGAGTGGGCTAAGATGGAGGAACGGTTCTTCCAAATTGGCGAGGATGGACCGGCAGTGCAGGAAGGCGACCTAACGTTGCTGGTCTCCCAGATGCTCAAGCCGGAACTCGAAGCGCTAGGAGCCAAGGTAACGCTAATTCGGTCGACGGCGGAACCGCTGACAAAGCAACGTCCCGCAACTCTAGAGAGCCAAGCGCGCCTATTTCTGACCAGCAAGGGGTTTCCCAATCCTCCGAAAACCTACGAGGATTCGTCCGATGAGAAGAAGATCTTCTCCACTCAATGGCAGGCGGAGAAGCTGTTCTACCGCACCGCCGAGATCCGGGCACGAGCGGCGAAGATCAATGGCTCGATCCAGCCAGACTTAACGCTGTGCGTCCACTTCAATGCCGAGGCTTGGGGGGACCCGAAGGATCCTCAACTGGTCGAATCGAACCACGCCCATATCTTGGTCAATGGAACCTACAGTCTGTCCGAGCTGAGCTACGACGACATCCGCTTTGAGATGTTGCTTCGCCTTCTTCGCGGCACCCACGACGAGGAACTCGGGCTGGCATCTGCGGTCGCCCCAGCCCTGGCCAACAGCACCGGCTTGGACGCCTATGTGTATCCTGGCGACAATGCTCGCCAGATCACCGAGTCCCCCTATGTGTTCTCACGAAATCTTTTGGCGAACCGACTCTACCAGTGCCCGGTCTTGTTCTTCGAACCATTCGTCATGAACAACAGCGAGGTCTATCAGAGGCTGGCCGCTGGAGACTTCATTGGCCGCACCTTGATCGACGACAGCCTGAAGAAGAGCATCTACCGAGAATACACTCGGGGGATTATCGAAGGACTAGTCTCCTACTACTTGCAGAACCGTCCGCGCACCGAAAATCCCCCCTTAGGAACCGGTGGTTAACGGGGACGAGGGCAAGACGGTCGTCGTCGGAGCTGGCTATGTCGGAGGGGAACTTCTGCGTCAGCTGGAAGCCGCAGGTCGGCAGGCCGTCGGCGTGAGAAGAACGGCGAGCGACGGTTTCTTGGCCGCCGATGTAAGCTCGAAGGACAGCCTGGTGGCCCTGCGGGATGAAGTCGGCAAGGTCGGCTCGATCGTTCACTGCGCGAGCTCCGGTCGAGGTGGAGTGGAGGCCTATCGGCAAGTCTTTCTGGTCGGAGCGCAGAACTTGATCGAAGTATTTCCGACCACGCGACTCGTATTCGTCAGCAGCACCAGCGTCTATCCACAACTTGATGGCTCGGTCGTCACCGAGACCTCTGAGGTGCGTGGCTCGCGTCCGACATCTAGACTGCTTGTCGAGGCTGAGGCCTTGGTTCTCGAGGCCGGCGGGACGGTGGCAAGGCTGTCCGGAATCTACGGACCAGATCGTTCAGTCGTGCTCCGGAGGTTCCTTTCTGGCGAGGCGACAATGGATGCTGGTGGCTTGGCCGAAGGACTGGCAGGCGGACGATTGCTCAACCAGATCCACCGTGATGATGCAGCTTCTGGCATTGCTTTTCTTCTGGACCTACCAACGGACCAGACGAGGGGCGAAGCCTTTAATGTATCGGACTGCCGACCACTGTTTCAAGCTGAACTCTACGGCACCCTCGCAGAACGATTTAGCCTTCCGATGCCTGGAGTGACTGAGCCCGATGCGAACCGCAAGCGCGCGTGGACCCATAAAGCGGTCAGTTCAGAGAAACTACGCGGACAAGGCTGGGAGCTCTGCTACCCCGATTATGTGACCGCGCTGGAGAAGGACCAGCGATTGATTCCTTCGATTCAGGCGCAACTTGATTAGAGCAGGCGTAGCGTGATTAGGGCTGTGTTAACTTCGACAAGATCGCATTCGACAACCGTTCTCCATGCGGAGAAGTCCGAGAAGCCGACGCGGACAGCGCCCCTACCGGCGCTCCATGGTAACCGCATTGGCCCAGATTTCGGTTTTGATCCGGTTCGGCACAGCGTGTGGATCTTCCGGAAGGTAGCGGAAGACACGTGCGCGCGGGTTGTCGTCCTTGCCGGTGACGACGTAGCCGTTGATTGAGAAATAACGCTTCTCCTCGTCTTCCATCGGGAGCTTGACCACATCAACGATGAGCTCGTTGCGCCCTTTATTCAGACCGCCGATGACGACGTTGGTCACATTGGAATTCTCGACGACTCCACAATCATGACCGTTGACCCGCAGGGTGGCGCGGAAGCCAGAGACCGTGACTTGAAGGTGGCCAACGTAGTCCGGGTAAGACACGATCTTATTCACGACCGGATCTTCCGTGGGCAAGGCGAAGCCTTCACGCAGCAGAGTCACATCGCCTGCGGTGAGCCGAGCCCGCTCCTCTTCCTGACCAGTCAGGCTGGCAAACTTCAGGGTATCGAACAGCCAACGCTCACCTTCGCGGATGAATCGGAGGATGAGTAGATTCTCTGGAATCTCTCCCTCGAATCCGACTCCCATGTCGACCTTACCGATGTAGGCGAGTTGAGCCCGGCTACCAAGAACATGCTCATCGAGAAGGCGAAGCTGTAGAATCGAAGGCGGACGAATGGGCACCTCGAACAGCGCCTTGGGAAACGCATGTCGCTGGGAGATCATCAGGTTCTTGGTGGTCGCCTTACGCGACGCGGCGGTAGCCCTTTCCCAAGCACCTCCATCCTTGCTGATCATTGCCGTTCGCCATGCTGAATACGCCCGCTCCAAAGCGGCTCGTTGGGCGCCAGCTTCTTGGGCATGGAGTGACGAACCACCGCCAGACACGAGGCCTAGGACAAGGCTGAGGATCATGAGCGAGAGAGACGCTTGAGACATACCGCATCCTATCCCATCTCGGCCCGGGAGGAACCCGAAAAATTTCCGAGTATTCGCCCTCCAAAAATTCATTGCAACAGGAGCGTCTAGCAGGAACTCTTCGCGGCTACTGGAGTTGTCCAAAAGTACCCAGCATGATCGACTCTAATCGCGAACTCCTCGAGCAGGCAACGCCGATATCCTATAAGGAAGTCGGCGGCGAGGAGCTACGTCTCCATCTTTTCCAGCCAGAAGAGAGCGCTGCCGCCCCGATGGGACAACGCTCAGCGGTGCTGTTTTTCTTCGGAAGCTTCTGGGATCAGGGCCTGGTTTCCCAATTTGCCCCACATTGTGCCTATCTAGCCTCGCGCGGCATGGTCGCCGCCACGGTCGATTATCGCGTTCGCTCTCAGCACTCTTCGACCCCAGTGGAAGCGGTGGCCGATGCGCGTTCGGCCTTCCGCTGGGTGCGATCAAATGCCGACCAGCTCGGTATTGATCCAAAAAAAATTGTCGGTGGTGGAGCCTCAGGCGGCGCCCATCTGGTTCTAGCCAGCTCGATGGTCGAGGGTGGTGACGAGCCCAGCGAAGACCTTTCAGTCTCCGGATCTCCCAACGCACATCTTGGCTTCAGCCCCATTGTCGAAGTCTCGAAAAAGGGCTCAGGTCTCGACCGTTTCGCAGATCCAAAGTTAGCCAAGCTCTACAGCCCAAGCACCCACGTGCGCAAGGAACTCCCGCCGACGATTTTGTTCCACGGCACCAACGACCGGCTGATCCCCTACCCGACTGTGGAGCGCTTCGCTAAGCGGATGCGCAGGAAAAAGAACACCTGCGATCTCGTGACTTTCGAGGGCCAGGAGCACAGCTTCTTCAACAAGAACGTCAATATGGGCCACTACGAGGCTACTTTGAACGCCACCGACCAGTTCCTCGTTGAGCAGGGCTTCTTGCAGGCAGACGCGGATTCCGGCGAGTCGCTGGTATAGCGTGAGATGTGGATTTCGGCATTGAGGCATCGGCCGGAGTTCTGCTAGACTTCGGCCATGGCCCACCCATTTCGCTCAATTATTGGAGCTATTCTCGGCGGAATTCTCGGCCATCTAGCCACCGCTTGGCTGATCAAGCAGGGCTTCTACAGTGTAGCATTCCCCGGAGCGTTGATTGGATTCGGCGCTATTATCGGGCAAGTTCGAGGGGCCCTACTGCCGATCCTCTACGGCCTTGCCGCTCTTACTCTTGGCTACTACACCGAGTGGACCCACTTCCCATTCACCAAAAACCGCACGTTTGGCTATTTTCTCCGGCATCTGGGCGAGCTCAAACCGCTCACCCATCTAATGGTGCTACTAGGAGCAGTCATGGCCTTATGGATGCCGTTCCGTCGGCGCATTGTGCCACGCGGAAAGAACAAGGGCTAGGCGCCAGAGACTGGGTAGGAACAACTCAACCTCCCAGCCCCTTAACTCGACACACAAAAGAGCGGACATTTCTGCCCGCTCTTTCTGAAATGATTTTGAGTCGTGAGCGCTATACGATCATGCCAGCAGCAACGGTCTCGTTGGTCGCGGAATCGATTAGAACGAACGATCCTGTGATGCGGTTGCGCCGGTAGGCATCGTAGAAGATCGGCGACGATGTGCGGATGCTGATGCGTCCGATGTCGTTGAGCGAGAACTCGAGATCTTCTTCGTCTTTCCTCAACGTGTTGATGTCCACCTTGTAGTCGATACTGGTGACCATGGCCTTCACTTCCCTAGTAGTGTGACGCATGTAGTATTTCCCCTTAGGCACGAGCTTCTTCTCGGAGAACCAACAAATCATCGCCTCGATGTCCTGGCCACATTCTGGCGGACTATTCGACTTCACCAGCATGTCGCCACGGCTGATATCGATCTCGTCTTCGAGGGTGATCGTGCCCGACAGCGGACTGTAGAGTTCATCGAGTTCGACACCGGCAGACATGATCTTGTCAATCTTCGAAGAGAAGCCTGAGGGCAACACCTGAACTTCGTCGCCAGGTTTGAACACACCGCCTGCCACACGACCGGCGTAACCTCGGTAGTCATGATACTCGTCGGACTGGGGACGAACGACCCACTGTACGGGAAAGCGGGCTTGAACGTGGTTTTCGCTAGTTCCGCAGTAGACAGTCTCGAGGTGGTAGAGAAGCGACGGGCCCTTGTACCAAGGCATGTTCTCCGACTTATCGACGACGTTGTCTCCGTTCAACGCGCTGACCGGGATAAAAGTCATATCGACGAGGTTGCCAAGGCGCGAGGCGAAGTCCTTATAGCTCTTAACAATGTCATCGTAAACCTCTTCGGAATAGTCGATCAAGTCCATCTTGTTCACGGCCAAGACAACGTGCTGAATGCGAAGCAAGTTGGCGATAAACGAGTGACGTGCAGTCTGTTCGATCACTCCCTTACGGGCGTCGATTAGGATAATGGCCAGGTCCGCAGTCGAGGCACCAGTCACCATGTTCCGGGTGTACTGAATGTGCCCCGGCGTATCGGCGATGATGAACTTGCGCTTCGGCGTTGCGAAGTAGCGGTAGGCGACGTCGATCGTGATGCCTTGCTCACGCTCAGCACGGAGGCCGTCGGTGAGGAGGGCGAGGTTGACTTTCTCATCGCCGCGCTTCTGGCTAGACTCCTCAACGGCTGCCATCTGGTCGTCGAAGGTGTTCTTGGAATCGTAAAGGAGGCGGCCGATCAGGGTGGATTTGCCGTCGTCGACCGAACCGGCGGTAGTGAACCTTAGGAGGTCCATGTCGAGGTAGCCCTCGCTTGATTGAAATTCTTCGTCTTCGGTGCTCATGCTTGAGTGAAGTTGGGGAAATTGGTGTTGTGGATAGGGATCAGGTGGCGGTTCGGCTTAGAAGTAGCCTTCCTTTTTCCTGTCCTCCATGGAGGTCTCAGAACGACGGTCATCGGAGCGGGTGCCACGCTCGGTCTGGCGAGCAGAGGCAACCTCTTGAATGATTCCGTCGAGGTCAGAGGCATCAGAATCGACGGCTCCGGTGCAGGTCATGTCGCCAATCGTACGGAAACGAACCTGCTTGGTCTCGACCTTCTCACCGGGCTGAGGAACGACGATGTCGGAGGTAGCGAGAAGTGAACCGTTGCGCTCGACAACCTCACGCTGATGGGAAAAATAGAGCGAAGGAAGATCGATCGCCTCGGCCTTGATATACTGCCAAATGTCCATCTCGGTCCAGTTAGACAGAGGGAAGACACGGAAGTGTTCGCCGACCTGCTTGCGGGCATTGAAGATGTTCCAAAGCTCGGGGCGTTGGTTTTTTGGATCCCACTGGCCGAAGTCGTCGCGGTGGGAGAAGAACCGCTCCTTGGCACGCGCCTTTTCCTCGTCCCGGCGACCTCCGCCAAGAGCCGCGTCATACTTATTCTCCTCAAGGGTATCTAGAAGCGTGACGGTCTGCAGGGCATTGCGGCTGGCGTTGGCTCCGCTCTCTTCCTGAACCTTTCCCTGGTCGATCGAATCCTGCACCAGGCCGACCACCAAGCGAGCGCCGATCTTCTCCACGTAAGAATCGCGGAAGGCCATGGTCTCCGGGAAGTTGTGTCCGGTATCGACGTGAACCAGTGGGAATGGAAGCTTGGCTGGCCAAAATGCCTTGTAGGCGAGGTGGGCCATGACAATAGAATCCTTGCCACCTGAGAACAGGAGAGCTGGATTCTCGAACTGTGCAGCTGTCTCACGAAGGATGTAAATAGCCTCCGACTCGAGCTGTTTTAGGTGGGTCACGCGATAGGACTGCATGATAGTATTGGTTGATTGGGAGAGGGTGCCGTAAATGGCAAAATTTGAAAATTGGAAGTCGATGCCGAATTGGCGGATGGTGGCTTTCGTTCAATCAGATCGCGAAGTCAACGTCCTCGTGGAGTCCACATTCCCGCTTGAGGCCAAAAAATCGGGTGTCCTCTTCGGACATGCCATCAGTGAGCTGCCGTGATGTGTGCCAGTCTCCGATCGAGACGTAGCCTTTCTCCCAAAGCGGATGGTAGGGAAGATTGAATTTCCGCAAGTGCTCGAAGACGTCTTTGTCGGTCCAATCCACAATCGGGTGAATCTTGATTCTACCTCGCTGGGATACCACGACAGGAAGCTCGGCACGAGTGCTCGACTGCTGCCGGCGCAGTCCGGCAAGCCATGCACTGGCCCCAAGATCGTCCAAGGCCCTGCTCATAGGCTCGACCTTATTCATCTGGTTGTAGTGCTCGATACCTTTGATGCCCTGCTCCCAGAGTTTGCCAAACTTCGCCTCCTGCTCTTCAGGACTGAGCGGATTTCGGAAGATCTTCAGGTTCAGGTCTAGGCGGTTCTTTAGCTCCTCGATGAATTCGTAGGTCTCCGGAAATAGATAGCCTGTGTCTGTCAAGATCACCGGAATGCCGGGGATGACCTGATTCACCTGATGGAGAGACACCGCAGCCTGCGCACCGAAACTCGAGGACATGACGACTTGCTCAGGAAAGCGTTCCGCTGCCCACTCGATCCGGCGAGTGGGAGACTCACCCTCAAGTTGCTGGGAAATCTGCGCCAGCTCCGCTGGCTCGATGGACAAGGATTCCGTCATATACCCTAATTCCGATAGAAAAGGTCAAGATTGAAAAAAGGCAAGTCGGATTCGATGAATTCGCCTCACAAAAAAGGGCGCACCTCCTTCGAGGCACGCCCTAATCAAAAGTTCTGGTGACCAGAAACTAGCTCTTAGCTACCTTGACGACGTTGGCACCGGTCATGCCCAGCTCTTCCATGACAGTGTCGCCGGGAGCGCTGATACCGAACCGGTCGATTCCGATGACCTTGCCTTCGGAGCCGACATACTTGTGCCAGAGCCCGGAAACACCCGCCTCGATGGCGACGCGGTCCTTACAGGCCGCTGGGAGGACTTCCTCGCGGTAGTCAGCGGCTTGGCGATCGAAGCGTTCGAGGCAGGGCATCGAGACGACGCGAGTGCCATCACCGAGCTGGTCGGCGGCTTCAACGCAATGCTGCACTTCGGAGCCAGTCCCGATGAGGATACGCTCAAGATCGCCCTTTTCGTGACGCAGGATGTAACCTCCACGGAGGGCTCCATCACGACGCTCGGATGCCGGGGCATCGTTGAGGTTCGGGATGTTTTGACGAGTCAGAAGCAGGGCAGAGGGACCATCGGTGCGCTGCATGGCTGCGACCCAAGCACCTGCAGTCTCCTCGGCATCGGCCGGACGGAGAACATCGAGGCCGGGGATGACGCGAAGGCCAGAGCAAGTCTCGACCGGCTGGTGAGTAGGACCATCTTCGCCGACTCCAACGGAGTCGTGCGTGAAGATGTAGATCACCGGCAGGTGAGCCAGAGCAGCCAGACGGATCGACGGGCGAAGGTAGTCAGCGAAGACGGCGAACGTCGCACCGGAGGCCCGGAAGATGCCGTCGTAGGCGAGACCGTTGAGGATTGCCCCCATGCCATGCTCTCGGATACCGAACCAGACGTTGCGGCCGCCGAAGTCGTCGCGACCCCAATCGGGCGAGCCTTTGATGTAGTTCTTGGTCGATCCGTAGAGGTCAGCACTTCCCGAAACGAACATGGGAACGGCTTCAGCGACGGACTGGATGACGTTACCGCCGGATGCACGAGTAGCAGCCTTGGTGTCGGCAGCGGTTTCAGGGATACGGGTGGAAAGATCGGAGGGCACCGTCTTGGCAAGGCCATCGGTGAGCAGAGCAGCCTTGTCTGCATTGGCATCTTTCCAAGCAGCGTAGGTCTCCTGCCAAGCATCGTAGACCTTGATCTGAGCTGCTTTCCGCTCGGCAAAGAAGGCCTTCACTTCCTCGGAGACGAAAAAGAGGTCGCCCGCAGGAAGCCCGAGTCCAGCACGCGCGGTGTCGGCGAACTTGGCCCCTCCCTCACCATGGCCGGCAGCAGTTCCGGCGACCTCGGGGATACCACGACCGATTTCGGTCTTGGCAATAATGATTTTCGGACGGCCATTGTCGTTCGACTTGGCATCGTCGACTGCTTTCGCGATGGCAGCCAAATCGTGTCCATCAATCTCGACAGCATCCCAACCGAGACCCTCGAATCGCTTGGCGGTGTCAGCGCTCTGGGTGACATCGGCCATGGCATCGAGCGTGACATCGTTTGAGTCGTAGATCAGAACGAGGTTGTCGAGACCGTTGTGGGCAGCAAAGGCGATGGCCTCTGCGGCGACTCCCTCTTGCAGGCAACCATCGCCGGCGAGGACGAAAATGTGGCTATCGAAAATCGTGTGACCCGAAGTATTGAAACGAGCCGCCGCCATCTTACCCGACATGGCGTAGCCGACACCGTTACCGATGCCTTGGCCGAGTGGGCCAGTGGTGGCCTCGACGCCGTCGGTCTCGCCGAATTCGGGGTGGCCAGGAGTGATGCTGTGAAGCTGGCGGAAGTTCTCGAGGTCCGACTTGGACACTTTATATCCGGCAAGGTGGAGCCAACCGTAGAGGAACATCGAGCCGTGACCGGCGGAAAGGATAAAACGGTCGCGATTGATCCAGCGAGGGGCATCGGGGTTGAAGCTCATGGCTTCACCGAACAAAACGGCACCGACATCGGCTGCGCCAAGAGGGAGTCCGAGGTGGCCCGAACTACATTTGTGGATTGCGTCGATAGCGAGACCGCGAGCCTCATTGGCCGCTTTGGAGAGAATTGCTGTGTCCATGATTGTTAGAGAGATGTTCAGATGGAGGAAATATTAGCCTCCGGAGTTTTGCCACGGCGTGCTCAACGAACGCTTGGTGAAGCACAGATAGAAAAGGAGCCCTCGGGATTCAAGCCTAATCCGAGTTCTCCCAAGTTCCCGGACGCATTGGCGCCGAAAATTTTGGTGGCAGAAGTGCGCCCTCGGGTTTAAAAGACTCGCCCCTTTGGTAAGGGAAAACACATGTCCGAGCCCGAAAACACACTGAAGATCGGCCTTCCTAAGGGAAGCCTCCAGGAGCCGACCGTCGATCTCTTCCGCAAGGCAGGATTCGATCTCTATATCAGCTCGCGCTCCTACCGCCCGACGATTGACGACAACGAACTCGAAGGCCGAATCATCCGCGCCCAAGAGATCGGCCGCTATGTCGATCAAGGCTTTCTCGACTGCGGTATCACCGGCCGTGACTGGGTAGCAGAGAACGGCGCCGACGTCGAAGTCCTCTGCAATCTCGCCTACTCTCGAGCTACCACCAACCCGACCCGCTGGGTGGTTGTGGTGCCAGAAGACTCGCCTTTCCAGAAGATCGAGGACCTAGAAGGTAAGCGCATCGCCACCGAAGCAATCGGCCTTACCAAGAGCTACCTCGAGTCCAAGGGCGTCACCGCCGAGGTCGAATTCAGCTGGGGTGCCACCGAGGCCAAGGTCCCCGAACTTGTCGATGCCATCGTCGATATCACCGAGACCGGAAGCTCACTGCGAGCCAACAACCTCCGCATCCTCGACACCATCATGGAGTCCTATCCGCAGCTCGTCATGAACAAGGATGCAGCCAAGGACCCATGGAAACGCCAAAAGGCCGAGCGCCTTGCCGTCCTGCTTACTGGAGCCCTCATAGCCCGCGACCAAGTCGGGGTGAAGATGAACGTTGAGGAAAAGAACTTGCAGAAAATACTCGATTGCCTACCTTCACTCCGCCTTCCGACCATCTCGCAACTCGTGCACGACGGTTGGGTCGCCATCGAAATCGTCGCTGAGGACAAAGTCGTTCGTGACTTGATCCCTCGGCTAAAGGAAGTCGGGGCTGAAGGGATTATCGAATATCCACTCAACAAGGTGATCTACTAGGCAACACTACTCAGAATTTACTACCATGGGATCTCTCAAAAAACGTCGGAAGACGAAGATCAACAATCACAAGCGGCGGAAGCGTATGAAGAAGAACCGTCATAAGAAGCGTTTGCGCTATAAGTCCTAGGACTTTAGCCTCGCTTCATGCGTGGAACTTTCAACCTTCACACCTCAAGCAGGCGGCTCTACAGCTGTTTCGAGATCGGTTGGATTTTTTCGCACCACCTCTTACCGGCGCTCGCCCTCATCGGCAGCGCCGTTTGTAGCGTACGGGCACAGGACGCTTCGCTGTTTAGCGTTGGCGAGACTGAAGAGATCGATCTTACGGACGCCGAAAGCCGCGCCCACTCACTCGCGCTCTACCGAAAGGCTCTTCAGCTGGAAGACAAAGGAGATCGTGACGGAGCTCTTAAAGCCTATCGTGAGATCCTTGCCACCGGCAGCTACTCCACCGAAGTAGCCGAAAGCGCCGCCACTCTGCTCGGAGCCGATGGCAAAAACGGCCAAGCTATCGCCGTGCTCGAACAGGCAATCGAGGATCTTCCCGGATCGCCAGACCCCCATCTAGCACTGTCGAGGTTCTGCCTGATCTTCGGCCAAGGCGACGCCACGTTACAGAAACGCGCCTACGACGTCGTCCGCAAGACAGCCAAGGACTTCCCGACGTCCCTCGACGCCATCGAGCAAACCGTCGGTTTCTACCGTGCCCGTGGCGAGGCCGATATCGCCCGCACCTTCCTGCTAGAGGAAGCACTGCCTGCGGCCAAAGAAGCTGGCGACGGCCCCCGCCTCCTCGCCATCGCCCGGCATGCCCAAGACCTCTGGCCCGTCAACCGAAGCGACACCAGAGAAGCACATTTGGCCCAACTCAATAGCTTCTACGAAGCAGCCTACGACGTTGCCGGACAGAATCAGAAAATCTGTATTCAAGTCGCCGAATACTTCGTCCACAGCGAACAATATGAGCGCGCGCGGGATACCTATGAAGAGATCCTCGAAGCCCGCCCCGACCTCCTCGAACAGCGATTCCGCCTCGCCGACATCCGCAACGCCCTGAAGGACAAGGACGGCTACCTTGCTGACTTAGAAAAACTGGTAGAAATCGATCCGCACAATCCCCAGACCCACCGAACGCTGTCCGACCTTCACCTTGGCAAAGGCGACACCGAGCTTGCAGTCAAACACCTGCGCACCTCCCTCGACCTCGCTCCCGGCGACCTCGACGACTACCTGCGCCTCGCGCGAATGCTCCAAGTGCACCGCGACTACGAAGGCGTCGTCTCAACGACCGAACGCGCCGCCATCCTCTTCCCCCACTCCGTCGAAGCCCGGTACCTCGGCGCCTTGGCCAAGTCGCGTCTCGGTCTCCACGACGAAGCCATCGCTGCCTACGAAAACACTGAAGACATGGGCAAGGACGGCGGAATGAGCCTCAATGCCAACTTCCAGTTCGAGTTCGGAGCCGCCTACGAACAAGCCGACCGCTTCGACGAAGCGGCTAAGAAGTTCCGCAAGGCCCTCGAACTCGTTCCCGAAGAAGACACGACCCTCAGCGCCCGAATCTACAACTACTTCGGCTACATGTGGCTCGAAAACGATCAGCACATCGCCCAAGCCGGCGAAATGATCAAACGCGCCAATGACCTACTCCCAGACGTTTCCGCCTTCGTCGATAGCCTCGGCTGGTTCTACTACCTCACCGGCGAAGTCGAAACCGCCGAACTCGAACTCCAACGCGCCTGGACCCTCCTCCAAGCCGAAGTCGCTGACGCCGAGTCCGAATTGTCCGCAGAAGACGCAGTCATCCTCGAGCACATCGCCCGCGCCCAAGCCGCACAGGGAAAAACCACCGAAGCGGTTAAGTCGCTAAAGCAGGCCATCGAACTGGCTCCGGAAAACGAGGAGATGAAGATATTCCTCAAGGAGTTGCAGTATACGCCGAAGCCTGAGTCTAGCGGGAAAGAGTAGCAAGTTGCCACTACACACGCCAGGTTCTAGCGGCGGAAAAGTGGTAAACCGAAGGATATATGTCCAGATCCCCCAAGTCAGGGGGGGCAGTTTGTGACCCTTCTATCCCTCAGCTCTTGAGCAAGGCCATCGCAGCGGTGTCGCCATCAAGTCCGCCATTTCCGAAATGTCTCTCTAGGGCCTGTCCAGGCGTAGAGTCACCGCCATCAGGGATAAGCTCTGTCGAATCCCGGAGCAAGCTTCGGAAAATCGGGACCGCTTTCTGGACGGTAGGCCCCGGCCAACCCCGCCAGAATGAAGGCCACGAGCGCTATTCAAAGAACCTTTCTCTGCTTCACGGCCTACTCCTTCTGAAACACCAGCGTCGATAGCGGAGGAAGCACGATGTCGATCGAATGGCTCTGCCCCTGCCAACCACCTTCGTGCAAGTGGGCCTCGACCCCGCCACCATTGCCCAAGCCGGAACCGGTGTAGCACTCAGCGTCGGAGTTGAGAACTTCTTTCCACACCCCATCTCCCGGAACGCCCAGACGGTAGCCTTCGCGCGGCACCGGAGTGGCATTGACAACCACCGCCGAGCACGATCCATCCGAACCGTAGCGCAGGAAGGAGAACGCACTGTCTTCTGCAGCCGAGTGATCGAGCCAGCAGAACCCGCTCGAATCGTGATCCAGACCATGAAGCGACGGACTATCACGATAAAGGCGGTTGATGTCGCGGACCAGTAGCTGGAGCCCGGCGTGGTCTGGCTCCTCGAGCAGGTGCCAGTCAAGGCTCTGATCGTGATTCCATTCCTTCCACATACCGAGTTCGATGCCTTGGAAGAGAAGCTTTTTGCCGGGATGAGTGAACATCCACGCTAGAAACATCCGCTGATTGGCGAATTTCTGCCAGCGGTCGCCGGGCATCTTGTCGAGAAGTGATCCTTTACCGTGAACCACCTCGTCGTGGCTAAGCACCAGAATAAAATTCTCGTCGTAGGCGTAGATCATCGAGAACGTCGCCTCGCCATGGTGGTGCTTCCGGTGGATCGGCTCCTTCTCGATGTAGGAGAGCGAGTCGTTCATCCAGCCCATATTCCACTTAAAGCCGAATCCGAGCCCGCCGGTGTCGGTCGGCTTGGAAACTCCGGGCCAAGCAGTCGATTCCTCCGCAATCGTCATCGAGCCCGGGTGGCGCGAGTAGCACTCGTGGTTGAGGACCTTCATGAACTCGATCGCCTGCAGGTTCTCCCGACCGCCGAGTTCGTTCGGAATCCAATCTTCGGCCTCGCGTGAGTAGTCGAGGTAGAGCATGGAAGCCACAGCATCGACCCGTAGGCCGTCGATGTGGTATTGCTCCAACCAGAACAACGCATTGCTGATTAAAAAGTTCCGTACCTCGTTGCGCCCGTAGTTGAAAATAAGCGTCCCCCAGTCACGGTGCTCACCCTGTCGGGGATCAGCGTGCTCGTAGAGCGCCGAACCATCGAACTTAGCAAGGCCACTGGCATCCTTGGGAAAATGCGCAGGCACCCAATCGACGATAACACCGAGGCCGGCCGCGTGGCACTGGTCGATGAAGTAGCGGAAATCATCGGGATCACCGAAGCGGCTGGTCGGAGCGAAGTAGCCACCGACTTGATAGCCCCAGCTCCCGTCGAAGGGAAATTCGGCCACTGGCATCAGCTCTAGGTGGGTAAAGCCCATATCTGCGGCATAGGCGGGGAGTTGGTCGCCAAGCTCGCGGTAGGTGAGCATCCGGTCGCCGTCGTCTGGGTTCCGTTTCCATGAGCCGAGATGGACCTCATAGATGCTCATCGGCTTGCGGTAAAGATCCGCCTTGGCCCGGGCCTCCATCCAGTCGGAATCCCCCCACTTGTATTGGTCGAGATCAAAGGTGATCGACGCGGTCTGCTCGCGGTTCTGGGAGAAGCGGGCGAACGGGTCGCTCTTCAGGATAAATTCCCCATCGGCTCCAATCATCTCGAACTTGTAGTGGGCTCCATACTCGACCCCGGGAAGGAAAATCTCCCAAACACCGGACGCGGGGTGTTTACGCATGGGATGGATCCGCCCATCCCAGCCATTGAAGTCCCCTACCACGCTGGCCCGTTGGGCATTCGGCGCCCAGACAGCGAAGGAGAATCCACTCACCCCATCGACCTCATGTTGGTGGGCACCAAGGCAATCAGCTAGTTTCCAATGACGGCCTTCTCCGAAGAAGTGAAGATCGTCATCGCTAAGGACAGGGCCGAATGAGTACGGATCAGGGATGTCACTAGGCTTGGCATCGTCGCCGTAGGGAGTCAGGCGCAGGCGGTAGCCATCGGCCCGGGTCCACTTGACCGAGTCAGGAAGTTCAGCGACAAAAAATCCACAGCCGTGCACCTGTCGGGCAGGCAAAGACGGAAGCCCCGGAAGGCCACAGATCTCCACCGAGGCCGCATCGGGCCGGAAGACCCGAAACACCCAACCGCCACCGGTCGGATGCGCTCCGAGAAAAGCAAAAGGGTCTCCGTGACGCGCCTCCACAATTGATCGAATCTCGTCCTCATGGGTATGGGCGAGTTTTTCCGGCGTTTGATTTCCCGAAGCGGTAGTTGGCGTCTTTTTGGTCATGATAGGTAGCTGGAGAGACCTCTCCTTCTAAGAGAATAGCGCGGCATGGGGGGGAGAGGGAAGGCCTTTCGCCTTTGAATTTGCCGCCTCCACCGGCCTAAGGGACTGTCAAAAAACAGGGATCAAGACCTAGGAGTCATTCTTCCGGCTGGCGAGCCGCATTGAAATTGGATCGGAGCGACAAGCCTGCGTCAGGAAACAGCCCGAAGGGCGGATTGGGGGCGACGCAAAGTGGAGTGCCCTCCACGACTGAGGATAAGAAACGAAGCTAGGCGGGAAAATGGCCGCACCCCACACCCCTCAGGGGCTACGTCAAAAGAGCCTCGGCGAAGACGCGATTTGAATTGCTATCACCCAACTCACCTCTGGTCTTTGTCGCGGGGTTTTTCAACAATCCCCTAAGCCTTGAGGAACAGAGGCTCGATGTACTTCCGGAACAGGCGCTCCCACGAATAGTTGAGTAGGGTCTCCTTGCGCGACTTATGCCCACGGCTCTGTTCTAGGGTTTCGGCAACCAAGGAAGCGATGGATTCTGGCTCGCCATCAATATCGAATAAAAAGACATTGTGCTCCAGAATCGACTGCATCGGCTCGATACGCGGACAAAAAGCCGGTAGCCGGAAGAAACCCGCTTCGAGAAGGGGCAGGCCGAAGCCCTCCTGCCGACTCGGCATGAAAAGAGCGTCGCTTACGGCGTACAGGCTGACGAGGTCGCCGTCGCTGACCGGAAATTGATCACCGACAAACAGCACGTCTGACTCGAGTTTCATCTCCCTGACGAGCTCATGTAACTCGTCACCGTACTCCCGAGCAACGCGGTTGTGAGGATCGGGGGCACCGGTGACAAGGTAGACCACGCTGTGGCCCATCTCCTTGAGTTCTGCCAGAACGCGAATGCCGAGCTCGATATTTTTCCGGCGCAGGATTCTAGTGGGCTGGATGAGAACGATATCCCGGTAGAGAATCCCCTGACGCCTGACCAGGTTCGCAACCGGCTCGGTGAGTTCGAGCAGCTTCATCACCTCGACACCATTGGGCACCACGGGACACTCCCAAGGTTCCAGCTCCGCTCGCTCGCAGAACTCCTCCTGACGCCTGCGCGAGATCGCCACCGCCTGAACCTTGCGGTGATTTTTGACGATCAGGTTGCAGGGGAACTCCCCGATACAAGGGAGATCATAGTCCGGATTGAGAACCGCCAGGTCGTGGACCCAGTTGACGAAGTGCACCCCCTCCATTTCGTCCGCTAGCTCCCAGATCGCAGCTGTCGCGGCGAGATTGAAATGCATGGTGAGCACGTTGTGGACAAAGACAAAGTCGATTCCATCAAGCGCTGCACGGATCTGATCCACAAGGGTCTCGCGCAGGCTACAGAAGGCCGCGCCCTCCGAATCACCGGCAAGAGCTTCAGCCTGGGAGGCCGCGACTGCCGAGTTACCCACCGAAAGTCCGCGAACCTGAACAACCTCGACTTCCTCACGGCGGCTCTCGCCTTCGCCGCTAATGACCCGAACATCGTGACCATGCCGAGCCAATAAGGCGGCATGCTGCTCCATAACAAACTCAACCCCCCCGACAACCGGGGTGTAGGAGTAATGGAAAATGGCGATCTTCACAGAAATACGGCGCGAACAATGTGAGGCCTAGGGCACCACTTCCCCTGACCCAGTGTAGATCCATTTCGATACCATTCCCTGCGAGATCAGCGCCTGCGCTTCCGCAGGGAACTCTCCGAAGATCGTCTTGGCCGTGTAAGAGACGGTGCAGGTCCAATAAGGAACGCCATCGATCTCGTCAAAGACGACGATGCCCCACTCTTCCACGATACCGGGATTGATCTCGGTCACTTGGCCGATCTTCATGCTGTTGAGCATGATTTCCACAGAACCGTCTTCGCCTTGGGCTGGCTTGTCTCCGGCTCCGACAGTCGCTCCTCCACCATCACTGGCGGCCAGAGCTGCGCGACGCTTCTGGTCGAGCTTGTAATCGTGACGAGCTTTGGCAACCCGGACCATACGGACTTTCCAGTCGTCGTAGATTCCAGCGAGCACCTCTTTGAAGTCGGTCTCGTCGATCGGGAGCTGTGCGCGAGCGGCGATCGTCGTCGATGGTGCCAGCATGAGCATTCCATTCTCCTCCGAGAGAGCGAATACCTTACGCCCTGCAGGAGCGGTTGAGGATCCGATCTCCATCTTGAATTCGACATCCTGATTGATCGTCACCTGACGAGGAAAGGCACTGGGTGGAATCTCGTTCCAATCACTGACCACGACGCTCAACGGAGGAAACTCTGGCGCAATGAACGCATTTGGATCCACCACTGGCTCGGGTTCAGGCTCAGGCTCCGGTTCGGGCTCCGCCATGGCAACCACTGGCTCGGGTTCAGGCTCAGGCTCCGGTTCGGGCTCTGGTTCAGGCTCCGGTTCGGGTTCGGGCTCTGGCTCCGGTTCGACAACCTGAGTGACCTGCTTGTCTGCCAAGCCGAGCTTCTTGGCAACCCAAGGGTACAGGAACTGAAAGGAGATAAAGCCCACCGAAGCAAGCAAGAGAATGGAGACGACCGACTTCATTTCTGTGATTTATTCCGAATGGGGGTTGTTTCAAGCGAGGACTAACTGTCGTAAGATGCCTCGACCCGCTTGGCCACGTCCCGATAACCGTAGTCCGCATTGTAGATCTGCTTGAAGGCATCGAGCGACTCCTCCTTACGATCCATTTTTTCCAGAACACAGCCGAGCGCATAGAGAACCTCCTTCTTCATTTCGTCCATGGAAGTCAGCTCGCTCGCCGCCCCTTGGAATTCCTGAGCGGCCATGTCGAGCATGTTGTTCTCCTCGAAGCACTTCCCTAGAATCAGCATCGCTCGTATCCGTAGGTGGGGGTTACTACGAGCCTGCTGAAGTTCTGGAATGGCTTCTTTAAACTCACCGGCATTGAACAGGTGTTGGCCGAGCTCGAAACGAAGCTGTTTGTCGGTGGGATTTCGATCCTTCCGCATTCGAGCATCCGCAACCAGCTTGGCGGACCTTTCGGAGACGATGCCCTTTAGCTGATCTTCCAACTCCTTCTTCTCGCCAGGGTCGGTAGCCGCCTCAGCCCGCTCGCGAAGTTGCTTGACCTCAACATCGCCTGCACGATCACTGAGAATCTCTACCTTACGCTGAAGGTTAGGATCTCCGTCACTCAGAGTGATGGCATACTGGTACCATTGGATAGCGCTAGGTAGGTCTTCCAGACGTTCGTTCACATCAGCCAGTTCCCGAGCATAGGTCAGCTCCCCGCTGCGCTCCTCGTATTGAGCGGCAAGATCATCCCGAAGCGCCAACAACTGGTCGTTGGTCATAGCCGCACGGTTCTTCCGCTCTAGAGCCTGTGCCTCATCGCTATCGACCATGAGCTCTTTCATACTGGAATTGGCGTCCCACTTCTGCTTCGCCATGGAAGCACGGGCGCTCGCATCCTTACCGCCTTTCACCGCGTCCATATCGGTGGCATCACGCTTAACGATATCATCGTAGATCTTGACCGCGTCTTCCGCCATATCCTGCCGAAGCAGGTGCTCCGCCAATTGGTGGAGATTCTTCGTATTATCGGGGTGGCCTTCCCGAATCGTCTCCAGAGCAAACGTCGCAATTTCAGGGAAGCCAGCTGCTTGTGAGGCGTCAAAAAGCGCCTGGTTGGTGGCGATATTATAAGGGTCTTTCACCAGAGCCTTCTCGCACTCTGCCATCGCCGCAGCTGCGTCTTTTTTGATCAATCCCTGAATTTTCATCGAGGAAATCCCGCCACCGGAGAGCTTGATGAGCTTCTTTTCGCCCTTTTTCTTATGAACACCAGCCTTCCGGAGTGCCTTCCTCGCCTCGAGGAAGGCTGGCTCTCTTTCGACCACAGTCCCCAAAAGGCTGATGGCGTAGTCAAAGTTCCGCAACTCGAAGGCGCTCAAGGCCTTGAGCCAGAGCTTCTTAATGTCCGGGGCAAGGTCGTCTTCTTTTATCAGGGAGGATTCCATGAGTGTATCTAGAAAGGAAGTGAGGCTCTCGAAGAGCCTAGAATGCGATCAACCACCGGTCTCGGGAGGTTGAACCACAAGTTTACTACCACAGAGCGCCGAATCACCGCAATGCGGAAGACAAGTTTCTGTCGATTTTCAGAAAACGTCGGGCTCTGACTCAAACCAGCACCGGGCTGGAAGCTTGCATTCCTTTCCCACCGCAGGTTGGCTAGAGCCATGACGCATGTTCGGACGTTCCTGATCCTAGTCTCCCTGCTGGTGCTCGCATCCTGTGCGAACAACAACAAGCAGGATCCCTTCATGATCACCTTCCACCTCGAGGGAAGCAGTATCGAAGGGCAGAATATGGTCTTCCCGGAGCACGTCGGCTACCCACCGAAGATCAAACACTTCCGGATCACTCCCGAAATTAGCCACCATCAGGTCGCTTCCTTCTACCCGTTCGAGGCGGAAGACGGCGTCTCCCACGGAGCCGTGCTGGTCATGAGCGAGGTCGGTCAGCGGCGCCTTTTCGCTGCCACCAGCCAGCACACCGGAAAGATTCTTCTTACCAAGGTCCAAGGCCGGACGGCAGATTACCTCCTCATCGATGGCCCCGTTCGCAATGGTATGCTGATGATCTCCAGTGGGATCTCCGACGAACTTCTCGAACTCATGTCCGATGAGGAGAATGGACTCGTGAAGTTGAGTAGCCCTCCGTTTGCACCTGCCGAAGCTCAAACTCAGGAGGAGCTCTTCGATCCCCTTCTCCGCTAACCCAGGACTTTCCCATGCCATCTCTTTTGCTCCACACCACTCTAGCCGCACTTTTGTGTTCGGTCTTACTCGGGCCGACCGTCTTCGCTGGGCCTCTGCAGCTCGGCCTACCGACAGACAATGACAACCTGTTCGGCGGAAGCCTGCCGACTTTCTACATGCACACGGACCGCGAGTTCGAGGGAGTGCGTTCGAAACCGTGGACAGGCGGAAAATACGGCTACACGCGCAATCAACTGAGAATCGGTGGCAAAGTGCTTTTTACCCGTTTTCACGAAGGCGTGGACATTGCACCTCTGCACCGCGATGCCAACGGCCGTGCTCTGGACGAAGTCCGCTCTATCGGAGCTGGCAAGGTCGTCCACACCAGCCCTGAAAGCGGTAGGAGCAGTTACGGCCGTTACGTCGTGGTCGAGCACACCTGGGGCGACGGCAAACTCTACAGTCTCTATGGCCACCTAGAGACGATCGTTGTCCACCTAGGACAACGGGTCGATCAAGGCACCGGATTAGGGAAAATGGGTTGCACGGGATGGGCAGGAAACCGCGACATCGCCAGATCCCATGTCCACTTGGAGCTAAACCTTCTCCTTCACGATGAGTTCCCCAAATGGCACGACCGCTACTTCAACACCCCGAACCACCACGGTCTCTACAATGGACTCAATCTCGTCGGGCTGGACATCGCCGGGCTGTATGTCGCCCTGCGAAAAGACCCAACCCTGACCCTTCCCCAGTTCGTCAGCAGGATGAGCCCCTACTTCCGTGTCGCGGTTCCTACGCGAGGAGCCGATCTGCAACTGGCCAAGCGCTACCCGTGGCTCGCCGACGGCAAGGGCAACACGCGAGGAGCAACCTCTTGGGAGATCACCTTCAGCCGATCCGGAGTGCCCCTTTCCATAGCGCCCTCCGCAAGACAAGTCAGCGCTCCGACCGTGACTTGGGTGGAGAACTCCTCCACCCTACACTCCTACGCCACCCGTGGACGCCTCAGTGGAGCAGGTAGCAAGGCCAGTCTAAGTGACTCGGGTAAGCGCTACCTTCAGTTGGTCACAGGGACGTTCTAAATACAGCATGAGTAACTTTATTCCAGCAGGAGAGATTATCGGCGACAAGCATCTGCTTAGGACGGTGACGATCAGCGCAGACCCAAGCCTACCGGATGGCGAATATACGTTCATCGACACCTACTGCACCGACCTAAAGTGTGATTGTCGAAAGACGATCTTTCTAGTTCACCATAATGACATTCACGTTTCGACGGTAGACTATGGCTGGGCAACCGCGGCTTACTACAGAAAGTGGGCAGGCAATCCCGATGATGATTGGCCATCAGAAATGGTGGGGGTGCATGTCACCCCGATCAGCCCAGATCGCGTCTCACCTGAAGCGATAGAAATCCTGATCCGGCATTTGCTGGATGAGAAGTGGAAGGCACAAATCAAACGGCATTATCTCCTCACCAGGCTCAAGACGAAGAAGGTCTGGCAATAGTGAGTCGATAAGTCTTGTAGCCAAGGCGGATTTTCTCGAGCCCAGCCCCATCTAGGCGAACGCCCATACGCGTAAACCTTAAATACGTAAGTCGCTGAAAATAAATTGATTACGATATAAATATTTTCAATTTTTCTTGACAGGATTCCCGGGGCTTCGCCACCTTTCGGTGCCAAATTCCAAATCG
>Ga0209186_1000172_pt1 | contig 51808 bp, 39 predicted proteins | sample SidtaG_FD_187426 | JGI IMG/M metagenome (GOLD analysis project Ga0209186, IMG submission 187426) | Marine algal microbial communities from Sidmouth, United Kingdom - Sidmouth_Male2 metaG (SPAdes) (version 2) | ecosystem: Host-associated > Algae > Red algae > Unclassified | place: Sidmouth... | reverse complement strand
GATGAAAGCGAAGATCCCCGGTTCCGCGCCCTTCACCGGCCACGCCAAAGCCACTCCCCTCCAGGCCAAAACCTTCGAACTTCTCGGCTTAGTGCCGCCCGTGTAGACAGATAAGACAGACAAAGAAGAACTCGAAATCGAACTCAACAAATTGGTTGTGAATGAGTTGCGCATTTTCTAGTCCTACAACTTCAGTTTAGGAAATGGAGTGGAGCGACTCCGCACCGACATCAAGTGAGTAAGGGTAGCGAGCGGGTAAGGAGACCCTTTTCTATAACCGAGGCGTGCCCCCCTGAACAAGTAACGACCTTGATAACCCGAGAGGCTTCTGTCCGTAGGCGTGCTTGCCCCGGCCCTCGGCGAGGGCGCTTAGCCCGACTACGCCGTGCATGTGATCAGGAGTCGAGACACTAACGGAGTCGAACTCCTCTTTTTCGAACATCTCCCGCCAGTCTTGATAATAGACCGCGATGTTGATGCCCTGGACTTTCGCTTAGCTGGTCGAACTGCTCGGTATCGACATCCGTGCCCACGCCAAGGTGGTCGTCTCATGGCTACAAATCGACTGGTGGTCGCTCCAGCCCTTGCCTCCCATTCCAATGGCAGCGTGTTGGACCCGTTGCATCGGCGAGGTCTGTCCGTAAGAGATCCGACTGATAAAAGGGGCTGTGCCTGATGGCAGTGCGGAGCAATTTGCGGCGGGTCGAGTTCACGGTCTTGTCTCAGATTATCTGCCGTCTATTTACCATTGAAGGGGAAAAGCAGAATCCTTCGGTTTCGCTACGGTGACGGCCGCCGAGACGGGTCGATTTCTAAAGGAGCGGTGCTTGGGAGTGCCATTTAGATCGCTGCGGGCGGTCAGCATCAGCCCTCTCTTCCTTGAGGGGACTCGCAATATCGAGCTCTGGCGTTCTCACGTTCGCGAGGAACACGGCTAGAAGTCGGGATTCTAAGGAGTTGAGGAAGACTAGCTGTATGAATATATCTATAAATTATAATAATTATAAAATATGGCTTAATCTACTTTACATCTCTACTCATTTGATTATGATAATTACAATAAATACTATTGCTATGACAAAACTGTTTCAACGATTGGCTACTGCCGCACTCGCCCTCGCTGGGGTTTCGTGCTCACACACGGGAATTGGATCTGCCGATTATCACGGCCTTTCCGCTTCTCCCTCAAATGCTACTCAGGATACAGTTACCCTGAACGTTCCCTTCGTTTCCCAGCCTGCCTCATCCAACTGGTGCTGGGCTGCTTCCGGTGAGATGATCTCCGCCTTCCTCGGTGAGCGTGTAGCCACCGAAACTCAAGTCGATGAGCGCTTCGCTCGCCTTGACATTAAAACCCGCTTCAGGTCCGATGCTGAGAGGGCACGCCACTCCCTAGCAGGTTGGCCTGAACTGAACCGCTTCGGCTTCGAGTCGGACTTCACCCGTGAGCCTCTCTCCTTCGAGAAGATAGAAAACGAGCTCAAGGTCAAGAATCGACCCCTCGCATGGGCTTATGGCCGCGGCGAGGGACTCGGACACATGGTGGTGGTCGTCGGGTGCCGCACCACGGACTCCGGTAAGCGCTACCTCTACGTCCAGAACCCCAATGCTAATGGCGGCACCGACCGCGTCAGCTACGACTTTTACGCTCGCTCTGAGGGATGGGGACGCCACATCCGCACTTACTACAACTTCTCCAAAGACGACCTGCCAAGTCGCTCGGTCTACGTAGCTGCCCCTGCGAAGCTCGACCAGGCCGCACCCAGCGCCTAGCAACTACTGACTTCCGCGTCTAGCGAACCACCTGGGTTCCGAAGGCCCGAATAACATTTAATAAGCAGTAGTAGTAGCGCCGGTCTCCCGAAAGGTGGGGGCCGGCGTTTTCCTTTGGTCGGGAGAGGCGCGAAGGATGAGGGCGCTTGCGGCGGGATTGGCGCGGCGGATTGGTAAGGGACTGCCATCCCTACCTTGCGCATCGGGTAGGGAAGGCGTGGCCGCATTAATCGGGGGGAGGTTGTTTAAGCGGAGGACCAGTAGTCACGGAGAGAGGGGCGGAGAAGGGTTGGGGCTTGAAGAAGCTAGTTCCTCCAAAGCCCACAGCCTACGGAAAACCGAATTTTCGTGGCCAACACCCCAACCCACGGCCATCCTAGCCCCCATGGCCAAACGCCTTTTCCTGCTCGACGGCATGGCGCTGATTTATCGCGCCCACTTCGCCTTTATCCGCAGCCCCATCATCAACAGCGCCGGGGTCAACACCTCCGCCGCTCTCGGATTCACCAATACCCTTGTCGACCTGCTGAAAAAGCAAGAACCGACGCACCTCGCCTGCGTCTTCGACACCTCGGCTCCGACCTTCCGCCACGTCCAGTATCCGGAGTACAAGGCTCAGCGCGATGCCATGCCTGAAGAGTTAGCCGCCGCCATCCCACACGTAAAGAGCCTGTGCGAAGCCTTCCGCATACCCGTCCTAACCAAGGACGGCTTCGAGGCCGATGACATCATCGGCACCCTTGCGAAACAAGCCGACGACGCCGGTGGCTTCGAGACTTTCATGGTGACGCCGGACAAGGACTTCGCCCAACTCGTCTCCCCTACTACATCGATCTACAAGCCCGGCCGCGGCGGCTCGGATGCGGAAATCCTCACCGACCAGAAGATCCTCGAAAACTGGGAAATCGTCCGGCCCGACCAGGTCATCGACATTCTCGGCCTGTGGGGCGACGCCTCGGACAACATCCCCGGCGTCCCCGGCATCGGCGAAAAGACTGCCAAGAAACTGATCTCCCAATTCGACTCAATCGAAGGCGTCCTCTCCAGTCTTGACCAGCTCAAGGGCAAGCAAAAGGAGAACCTCACCAACCACGCCGACAATGCTCGCCTGTCCCGCGAACTCGCCACGATCAAACTCGATGTCCCGCTCGGCTTCGGTCCCGCCGACTTCGAACTGAAGGACTGGAACAAGGACCGTCTCGCAGAACTATTCGCCGAATACGAATTCAACGCCGTCGGCAAACGCCTGCTCGGCAAGGACTTCAACGCCGGTCGCGCCGCACGCCAACGCTCCGCCGTCAATCCTGACAAACCCGCCGGCCCGAACCTGCCCGAACACGAAGGCCCACCGAAGACCATTGCCGACACCAAGCCGCGCTACAAACTCCTCGACTCGGTCGACAAGCGCCGCACCTTCGCCGCCGACTTGGCCAAGCAGGAATCATTCTGCTTCGATGTCGAAACCTCCGCCCTCGATCCCAAAGACGCCCGCCTCCTCGGCATCGCCTTCTCGTGGAAGAAGGGCACCGGCGCCTACTACGTCATCCCCAAGGACCAAGCCGAATGCGAAGCCGCCCTCGACCTAGTCCGCCCGATCCTCGCCGATGCAGCGAAGGAGAAGATCGGCCACAACCTAAAATTCGATCTTCAGGTGCTCAGCTGCGCTAACGTCCAGGTCGTAGGCCCGTTCTTCGACACCATGCTCGCCCACGCCTTGGTCGAGCCCGGACAGCGCCACGGCATGGACTACTGCGCCGAGGTCTACCTGCACTACAAGCCGATCTCGATCGACACTCTGATCGGCAAGAACGACTCCGACGGCCAACAGCTCGACCTGCTTCTCGACGGCGACGCCGCCCCCAGCAGTCTCGCAGACGTGCCCCTGCCGAAGATCTGCAAGTACGCTTCCGAAGACGCCGACGTCACCTGGCAGCTCGCCGGAGTCCTCCGCCCCATGGTCGAGGAAGCCAACCTCGGAAGAGTTCTCAACGACATCGAAAACCCCCTCGTCCCGGTCCTTGCCGACATCGAACTCGAGGGCATCCGCGTCGACACCGACGCCCTGGCAGCCTTTGGAGAAGTCCTCGCCACCCAGATCGACGAACTCGCGGTCAAGATCTACGCAGAAGCGGGAACGGAGTTCAATCTCAAGTCTCCCAAGCAACTCGGCGAAGTCTTGTTCGACCAGATGAAGCTCGTCGACAAGCCGAAGAAGACCAGCAAGACCGGCCAGTATGTCACCAACGAGCAAGTCCTCAACCAACTCGCCGCCGAGCACCCTATCGCCGCCCACCTGCTCGCCTACCGAGAATCGACCAAGCTGAAAAGCACCTACGTCGATGCCCTTCCGGAAGAGGTCCACCCGAAGACCGGTCGCATCCATACCAACTTCAATCAGCTGATCACCGACACCGGTCGCCTTGCCTCCTCGGGCCCCAACCTGCAGAACATCCCCGTCCGCACCGCCCAAGGCCGCGAGATACGCCGCGCTTTCGTTCCCCGCGACGCCGATCACACCCTACTCGCCGCCGACTACTCCCAGGTCGAGCTGCGCATCATGGCCTCGGTCAGCGGCGACGAAGCCATGCGCAAGGCCTTCGCCGAAGACCAAGACATCCACACCGCCACCGCCGCGCGCGTCTACGGCATGCAGTTCCTCGACGACGTCACCAGCGAGCAACGCCGCCGCGCCAAGATGGTCAACTTCGGCATCATCTACGGCATCAGCGCCTTCGGGCTCGCCCAGCGCCTACGCATCCCGCGCCGCGAGGCCGCCGACATCATCAGCGAGTACTTTCAAGCCTACCCCGGCGTGAAGAACTACATGGACGACACCATCGAGAAAGCCCAAAAGAACGGCTACGTCGAGACCCTCACCGGCCGCCGCCGCTACCTGCGTGACATCACCAGCCGCAACTCCACCGTCGCCGGACGCGCCGAACGCGAAGCCATCAACACCCCCATCCAAGGCAGCGCCGCCGACATGATCAAGCTGGCCATGCACCGCATCGCCAAAGCCCTCGCCGACAGCGATCTCCAGTCCAAGATGATCCTCCAAGTCCACGACGAACTCGTCTTCGACTGCCCCAAGTCCGAAGTCGAAGCCGTCCGCACCCTCGCCATCGAAGAGATGCAAAACGCCCTGCCGCTCGACGGCGTCCCGGTAGTCGTTGATACGGGAACGGGGGAGAATTGGCTCGAGGCGCATTAGGGCGTAGCGACGCTCATTGTGGAATCCGATGTCCCCAGAATTTAATCACAGTCGCGACGTCCATCAGAGGACTTGAACACCATTTGGTTTCAGCCCATGCTGCCCCGCGAAATACAAACGATCTTGACGATTCGATCATCAATTCTAATTTTAGGATCACCCAATCCAGATGCGACACAAGCAACGAAGGAGCGCTCTGGATCTGGAGTGCATCCGCATGCTATGTCTTGTGGTCGTAGAGATCTGGAGTAACTACGGCAATGGATATTCGGTTGATTTGGAAAGAGCATGCCTTCGAGGCACAGAAGGTCATAGAGTTCTTTTCAGCACCATCGACGGATCCGGAGCTCCATGAACATATCAAATCCGTTTGCGGCCCATACGTTGCACAGCCCGACTCCGAGCGTCTTGTAGGAAGGCTCGGAGCAGGGAGGTTTACAATCTCAGATCTCACCAAATGGCGTCAAGCAGGTAATCCCAACTTTCGAGAGACGGCTGGCCTAAAGGAAGTAGTCATTGATCGCATGTGCAGACTCGGACTACTTTCTCACCTTAATCTGGGAACCTGGGCGGAGGGCTACGGAATTGTATCTGACCATGGCCGAAGCTTGCTAGCCAGTCTGTGCAATCAGAAAGCGTTAGAGAATGCGGTATTCGGCTGGCAGTACATTTTTCAGAAGTACAGCCCATGCATCTACAAGGTGCTCGTGACCAACTCGGAAGGCGATCCGTCAATTGGCACCGCGTTTGCAGTTCAGCACCAAGGGATTCACCTTGCTGTCTCCAACCTCCACGTCATTGGAGACTGCGAGTCATATGAGGTGAAGGACATCGAAGGAAGGACATTCGATGTTATCCAAGAACTAGACGTATGCGAAGACGATTTAAAGATCCTCGTGCTCGCGGAAGATCCTCCGAGTTCGTGCCTGCCACTGGGGTCTGGCGTCTCCGCTCTGGACGAGGTAATGGTGTGCGGATTTCCTGCTGTCCCGTTTACTGATAGTGCTATTCAAGTATGCCATCTAGGGGAAGTGAACGCCTTGGCGAATACTTTAGATCGAAGGCGTCGCGTCATCTACTCCGCAAGAACAGAACCTGGAAACAGTGGTGGCCCAGTGCTGGATCTATATGGTCGTGTGGTAGGAGTCGCTACAAATCAATTCTTCTCCGAATCGGGCTTCGAAAAAGGGAATCTCCCATACTACGCGTGTATTCCATCCGAACTTCTCGAGTCGGCTATCTCCAGCGTTCAGGTCCGATAAAAGAAGACATCTGAGGTTTGAGACCGAACAGTTCCGATGCGATCTAAGCATGCTCACAGGTTGTCAATATGTGGAGAACATTCCTACTAATTCTAGCTGTAGTCGCAGTGATACTACTCGCCGGATTTCTGTTCTACATTTATGCCAACAAGCATGCTCCATCGGGCTTAATTCTTAAAATTCTTGGCCCTGCGTTTGTAGCGCTGATCTGGATTGCGACCGCTATTCTAGACCATAACCGAACTACCGAAGAACAGGTTGGAGGGCTCATTATTACGAGAACCGATCTGCATCCCTTTTTGCTCCCACTTGAGCAAGGTGAGACATCCTCAAGTATCCAACACCTAGCTCCGTGGCCAATTCATGGCAAAGAACCGTCAAGGAGTAACTATATCTACGGTACAATTCTTTGCTGGCTAGCGAACGTAACAGGTCCTGATTGGCGCTTTGACGCAACGGTTGCTTCAAGCCCCTACAGCACAACAACATTCAGAATAGAACAAGGAACCGGAAGAGAGGAGTTCGATCTGGCACATCGACTGGAGGAGGTTGACCTAGTCTCGGATCACCGCCTTGCGGTGGGACTTCCCGAAGGAGCTTCGATTTCAAGACCTCAAGAAACTCAAATTATCCTCGATCTAAAAACGCAGACTCTACTACTAGATTTTGGATCTCACGGATCTATATCACTTGGCAGTTCCCCCCGTAACAAAATGTATCAAGAAGGTTACGACCGGATTGCTCACACTTCGACTGGCAAATTATTCGACGTTGCTGAAGGAACTGAACAGCCTGGACCTAATCAACAGATTGCCTTTAGATGCTCAGTGAAAAGAGAGGTCGATTGGAAATCACAATGGAGTGAGCTGGCAAAGGAAGAGATGGAATACACCGACAGAATTCTCAGTCGTCTTAGCAAAGATGTGGCATTTTCAGGCTATGAAGACTTCTTCGCGGTACCATTGACCGATTCGATCAATCCCTTTGGGATCGATGGTCGATGAAGACAATACCCGCCAAAGCTTTGAAGGAAAGAAAAGCCGATGAGAAGGAAGACTAGGTGTTGAGACGGTTAATTGCATTACTCCGTCGCTGGACACGACTTCTATGCCAACAGCCCCGACCAGTCGCTATTGGACGGCGAGCAATCCTAACCGTAGACGTCACCACGAGGCCCTACCTGTAGCACCTCGATTCGGTCGTCGGTAACACGGAAAATTGCGCGGTATCCGCCGATCCGCGCGCGCTGGTAACCGGCCCAGTCTCCTACCATCTGGCGCACACTCGCGTGCGCGGATGGGCTCTCCAGAGAGGCGATCTCGGGTACGGCTTGACCTGTTCCTCCCGGTCGGCTGGCATCCGTCGCATGTAGCGGACTGCAATCCGGTGGTAGACGACCTCCCTCATACGTCGTCAGCCGATACAAACGCCTCGCTGTTCCCAGCCTCGGCATCGGCACGAGCCTCGCGCAATTCAGCGCTCTCTTCCGGACTTAAATCAAGACTGTGGGCCTCGCGAATCTCGACGAAGACATCCCACGGAATGATCGCCGCAGTTGGCTTTCCGTCCTCTCCGAGGACCGTCTGATGGGTAAGAGTCATGTCGGGATGATAGCTCATTTTCCGGTTCTTTCCACAGGGTTCTGGCGGGCGGCAAGGGGACTGAAGGGCCATTTTCTCTCTCTTCTCTGACTCGCAGGAAGTTGACGGCACGCGGCTAGGCCGTATCGTAGCAGGTGGAGGAGATCGCGCCGAGAATCACAGCAAACCCCAAGCAATGCGGCGGCAGGCCTTGCATTCGCGGCATGCGGATCAGGGTATCCGATGTCCTTGACCTATCAGCAGCAGGGCTATCCGCAGGGCAGATCGTCGATGAACTACCCGACTTGGAACTAGAGGATGTGACTGCGGCAATCTCATTCGCCCAGAGCCGTATAGATCACCCAGTCATCGCAGCGTGATCTGGCTAGACGCCCATTTGTCTCCCAAGGTTGCTTACTGGCTGGTCGAAGAACTGAAGGTTGAGGCCTCACCACTACGCTACGTGATCTCGGACTTCGAGACGCAGAGGATCATGACATCTTCGATTCGGCACGAGAGGCAAACGTCATAGTCATCACAAAGGATCAGGACTTCGCGGACCTCGTCAGGCGAAAAGGTAGCCCCCCAAAGGTGATCTGGCTCCGGTGCGGGAATACTTCCGAAGCACACCTTAAAGAGATTCTTCGAACCCATCTGGGCGATGCTATGGCTTTAATTGAGCAGGGCGAAGATCTCGTAGAAATCGCCGGATAGCCACTCGCTCCAGCTTTCGCTACTCTTTCCAGTTTTGCTTTCGTCACGGTTCCGGTTCCGGTGAAGGTGATTGGAAAGACAGCTGAGACCGGTGCTGGGGGTAGTGAAGGCCCCGTTTGGCAAGGGGGATGAGACGAAGGAAAGAGGAGCACCTGACAAACCACAAGAAAGGAAGTAGATTGGTTGAAATGAATACCGTGCAAGAGATCGCAGAGGCCATTGGCAAACTCTCCCCCGAGGAGATAGCCGAACTGCGAACTATCTTGGACGACGGTGATACCGCTCCGAAGGTACGCTATGTGGATGACGAGACCTTCGAGGCTGCTGCCGACAAGGTCTTCAAGCACTACAAGCCACTACTCAAGGCGCTCGCAGAATGAGCGGTATAGACGATGCTGGGCCGCTCTTCCTGCCTTCGTCAATCATCCATCGACTGCACGCTCGAAGTCTCGCCGAGCATGGCGGGCTCGAAGGGATAGCAGACCCAAGCGGGTTGGAGTCGGCTATCACAGCGCCCCAAAACGTCCACTTTTACGAAGGTGGTGATCTCTTCGAGATCGCCGCTGCCTATGCGTTCCACATTGCTGAATCCCAAGCGTTCCTTGATGGTAACAAACGCACGGCGGCATCTGCGGCCCTCACCTTCCTTGAGATCAACGGTGTCGATACCGAAGCGTCCGAACCGATGGCCTTGCATGAACACATGATAGCCATCGCGAAAAGCAGTCTCAACCGTTCAGGCCTCGCCGAGAAGCTTCGCAAAATGCTCGAGAGCTAAACCAGCTCCTTCCCTTTAGCTGCCACCTCTGCTAGGTTGTGCCGGGTCAACCTCCGGCACCGTGCCCCCAGTCGCTGGAAGCTCCCTCAAGACTCTTCAAATTCAAAAGAGAGCCCAGTTGGCTACTACGGCGCCTCCCCTCCCCCCCGCAACCGAAGGGACGAGGACGGCCACTCTCTATCGAATCGGTAGCACGACCGAAAGCCGCTTCGAACGACTCCATTCCGGAGCCTTCGGTTCTACCGGAGGTGCATCACTGTTCCTGCATCTTCCGGATGACCTCGGCCGTTCCGTTGCCCTCGCTGGTGCCGTCGGGGAGTTTGCGGATGTAGTCGAAGAGTTTAGCTTGGTCGACCTCTACAATCTGGCTGGATTTCAGATCGGATACGTTGCGGGGCTCGTCCTGTGAGGATCCTCGGAGCGTGGCGATACCCGCCTCGCGGAAGGCCGCTGCCGACTGGTCATTTTCGAGGTCGCCTTTCTCCCAGCCTGTGGAACTCACCTCGCTGGCGAAGCCCCCGACGATCCAAACGATACCTGGTTGCGTCTGGTCGGAGTCCGATGCCGGGGTCAGGTAAGCCCAGTTTTCACCGAGGGGAGCGGGATATTTCACACGGTTGAGAAGGCCAGCCTGCCGCGCCGACAACTCGGTCGCTAGCCTACCCTGCGCACTTGGCGAGCGGGGGATCCGCGCCGAAAAAGTCGCCCGCAATGCCTCCCTGGAAATCCAACGCTACTTGCACGGCGGCGGCGCTATCGACAAATACCTCAAATGGTAAGGAAACTGCTCAAAATTGAAGCGCCGAAGCCCCGACGAGTCGAAATGACACCGTTTAGGTTCGATACTCACCAGCTCTGCCCCTTTTGAGAACTCGGTGAAAAACGATTGTTCAAGATCCTCGGATATCGCGCTGTATCAGTCTAGCGCATCCTGAAAATCCGTGCAGACTTCCCTATGATACCGGACTTCCACTCCTCTTCAATCCAGCCTGAAGTTCCTCAAATGAGATCAAGACAGAAGGGTCTCGCTCTGCTTCCTCAATCCTTCGGACCACCTCTTCATCAGTGACGTAGTAGGCAGATCGATCAAGACTGTGGATGAGTTGAGCAGCCAACGATGCACGCTCCTCTGGTTCCAGAGTGGCGGCATCACGAAGAATTTCATCGAGCGAAACCATACTAAACTCTAACGGGTTTTGTTCAAAATTCCAGCCGACTTCTGATCTTCGGGAGGGCAGTGCCGATCGCACTGAAGCCTTACCGAGTTGCCGCCGTGTTCTACCAAATGCTGAAGGCATCGAGGCCCAAAACCTCGGATTTCAATCCGGGGAAGCCACGCACGAAATCAGCGTCCTGAAGAGACGCAGGCAAAGCCCCGAAGTTCCCCCACCCCTATCGTTTTCAGTCGGATTGGAATCGCATGCCCGCCTGCGTCCCTTCAGGACGCGCCTTGTCGAAACCTTATCCTTGGGTTGAAACCCAAGTCTTGGTGCCGTCGGGCCTTCAGCCCGGAAGAGTCTCTCGCATGGGGCGCTCGGTGCCCTGCTCCCAGCCATCACAACCTGGATGTCCGGTATCAGAGAAGACCATTCATAGCCCCGTCCGGAAGTCTGAAGCCGAGGTCAAGGCAGGCCAGAAGCACGTGTCCCCTACAAGAGTCGTGACGTCTCGCCGGGCATCTGGAAATTTCAGAGCGGAACGCTACGACTCCGGAAGCCTCCTCGACGGTTCAGCCGACTCCTACAACTCAGCGATCTTGGCCAGAGCAGCACTCTTACCCTCGGCGACGAAATTGCCATCAGCGTCGATCAGGATGTAGCAAGGCACGTAGTTCTTTAGATGCTTTTTGACCAGCTTGAGCCGTTCGACCTTGCTGTGCTCCACGGCCGGATAGGCGGCCTTGCCCTTCTTCATGAATCCCTCCATCGCTTCCTCACTTCGGTCTCCGGAAATGTGGATGAGTTCGACCTTGTCGTTGTCGGCGATGTGCTTCTTGTAGTCGGCCGCTAACTGCGGCGCGGAAGAGACACAAGGGCCTCACCAAGAGGCAGCGCTATAGATGAGAAAATATTCTGGAGGGGTTGCCAACTCGTAGGAAGAAAGACTTCCTTCTTCTAGTCGGACCAAGTCGTCTTTGATCTCTGCCATGACCGGAGCCTTGGCGGCCTCGGCAGCAGCCTTCGCCGCACGAGCCTTCTCGTCATTCTGCTCGATCCACTCTTGATCCGGCTTCGACAAGTCGGACATGGTCATGCTATGGGACTTCCCATTGCGGAGAACCAAGGTGACATTGTCCCCCTCGATGCCCTTTAGGGAAGCCTCTACAGATTGGCCCTTACTATTTGTCCAGACCCGCATGCCGCCGCCTTGAGCGAACACAGCGGAGGCCGCAACAAGCAGGCCAGCGATGATTCCAAGAATGGGTTTCTTCATGATCGACCTTACCAGAAACTGAGACTCAGGCAACTTGCTGAATTCTCTCACGTAGGAGGAAGAAGTCGGTATCAGAGGCGTATATGACGGAACAACCGAATGAACATGCTCCATCACCTCCCTACCTCGCCCTCGCCCTTGGTTCGATCCTTCTCAGCCTGTCCTCGGCGGGAGCCCAAGAAGCGAAGTAGCCGAACAACCCCGAGTTCGCTTCGGTGCTAGCCGACATGCGGACCCGCACCGACCAACGCGTCGCCGAACTAGGCGGACCGCTAGCCGATGCCAAGTCGAATTTCTCCCTGTCTACTCCGCCCCATCCGGAAGCAACCGGCCTGATCAGCCACCGAGCCAACAACGAAGGCTTCGTCCGACTGTCACCCGCCAAGAATAACCTCCGGCCTTGGTCAGGTGATCCAAAGTAATGGTCCGTAAAAGACGGAATCATCAGCGGCAAGACCGACGGCTCCCTGAAGATGAATCGCTTTCTGACCTGGACCGGATCGACCGTGAGGAACTTCGATCTACGCATGAAGGTCAAGGTCAGCGCCGGAGGCAATAGCGGCATCCAATACTGCGGCACATTGCGCGCCGATCTTGGGCTCGACGTCGTCACTGGCTACCAATGCGACATCGTCGCCAACACGGCGAAATACAGCGGCATGCTCTACGAAGAGAAAGGCCGACGCATCCTGTCGCACACCGGCGGGACATGCCAGACGGAGTAACTATGATGGCGGCCTCTCAGAACACGTTTGTCATGGTGTATATCGACGAGACAGAAGTCGATAACGACGTCAAAAAGCTCTCAAGAGTTTTCGATTGGGCAACAGGCGTAAGCGTCTCGCTCAACACTGGCTCGGTTTCCCCGATGCTCATGGACTTCGACGAGCCGTCAAGCTATTCGATAGATGTCTATGGAGCAGCCCGAGAAGGCTCTACCTGGAAGAGAGCGCGCCTCCTCTTCAATCAATAGTTCCAATATCGGACGAAGGCTTCAGTCTCTAGCGGCAACCAACGCCCCACACCTCTATCGGGATGTGGGGCGTTTTGTATTATTAAACTGGGCAGCGTTGAGGCAGAGGACACCATACTCTCAATTAAACGACGTAGTTCCCGAGGCTTGTAGTTCTGTAAGCTGCTCTTCCCAGTAATTTTGACTTTGTTCTTCTTTGAGTAACGAAGAATCTGTAGCCCAACGTTCAGAACCGCTGTAAAAACTCCCTCTTAATACGCCACCGGCTCGGCGTCGAGTTCGCGCCAGAGGTACCAGGTGGCGGCGGTGCGGTAGGGGCGCCAAGGTTCGGCGAGGTGCTCCATTTCAGGGATCGACATGGGCTTGCCGGCGTTCCAGTGGCGTTCAATGCAACGGATAACACCGATGTCGAGGAGCGGCAGGATATCAGGGCGGTTGAAGGTGAAAATTAGCACCATGTCGGCGGTCCAGGGGCCGATGCCACGCAGGGCAACCAAGTGCTCGCGGATGGTGTCGTCGTCCATCTTGGCCCAGCGAAGATTCTTGTAGGAACCGGAGAACGCCTCGGCCGTGCTTTGCAAGTATTCGACCTTTCGCCCGGACAATCCACAGGCGCGGAGTTCCGACACATCCAAGCCGAGCACGCGGGCTGGAGTGACGTAACCACCGAGCGCCGTGCGCAGTCGCTTCCAGATACTCTCCGCCGCAGCGACCGAGATCTGCTGGCCGACGATGGCATTGGCCAAGGTGCGGAACAACTGCCCCTTCGACGTCAGATGATCGTCCTCGCCTGGGTAGTTAGCGATGATCCGGGCAAAGACCGGGTCAGCCGCAGACAGGTGATCCTTGGCCGCCTGCCAGTATTCTGGTCGCGCTGGCATGGGGGAGACGGATGACCGACATCAGATGACAGACATCCGACATCTGACCTTAAACCTGCTCGTTGCCCAGCGGTCCGCCGGCAGTGACTGCGGCGCGGGCGTTCTCCTCGGCGTTGGTCTTCTCCAAGTAGTAGTCGTAGGAGCCGTCGTATTTGTCGACTTTTCCGGCGGAGATATGCAGGACTTTGGTGGCGAGTTTCTTGATGAAGTGAACGTCGTGAGAGATGAAGACCAGAGTTCCTGCGTAGTTCTTCAACGCGATGATGAGGGCCTCGATACTAACGAGGTCGAGGTGAGTCGTCGGCTCATCCATAAGGAGGAGGTTCGGCGGATCGACCAGAAACTTGACCAAGTTCAGACGACTCTTCTCACCACCGGACAAGACTTCGACTTTCTTGAAAACGTCGTCCTTGCGGAATAGAAAGGAACCGAGGATGCCGCGGGCGGCGTCTTCCTTAATCTCGGGGTTAGAGTCGAGGACCTCCTGCAGGACAGTGTTGTCCATCTTCATCGTCTCGGAGCGGTGCTGGGAAAAGTATCCGATCCGACAGTTGTGGCCTTCGGTGCGCTTGCCTTCGGTCGGCTCGTGCACGCCGGCTAGGAGTTTCATTAGTGTCGATTTACCAGCACCGTTCGGTCCGACCAAGACGATGCGGTCTTCGCGTTCGACGAACAGGTCGAGCTTGTCGTAAACCGGCTGCTCTGATCCTGGATAGGTGAAACCACAGTTCTCGAGAGTAACGACGCGCTGGCCGGAACGCTCCGGTTGCGGGAACTGAATGCGGAACACCTTACGCGGGGCGCGCGGCTTTTCGATTCGCTCGAGCTTCTCCAACTCCTTGATCCGGCTCTGGACCTGGGAGGCTTTGGAACCAACACCACGGAAGCGGTCGATCCACTGCTGGCGTTGGGAAATGTCTTTCTGCTGGTTCTTCCAAGAGGCGTGGCGGTTCTCGAAACGCTTGCGGCGTTCGTCGACGAAGTCGCTGTAGTTGCCCTTGTAGGCTTCCATCTTGCCGTGGTCGATCTCGAGCACCTTGGTGGTCACGCCGTCCATGAACTCCCGGTCGTGGGAGATCAGAAGCAAGGCTCCGTCGTACTTGCGAAGGTGATCTTGAAACCACCAGAGCGAGTGGAGATCGAGGTGGTTGGTCGGCTCATCAAGCATCAACAAGTCGGGCGCGAGAACCAACAGACGGGCGAGGTGGGCACGCATCACCCAACCACCGGAAAGTTCCTTCGCGGGACGCTCCCAGTCGGACTGGCGGTAGCCGAGACCACGGAGCATCGCCTTGGCCTTCGCTTCGGTCGCGGGGTCGTTGAGGATGTCGTACTCGGACTGAACCTCGAAGTAATGGGGATCTTCGTAAGTTCCAGCCTCCTCGTGCTTCTTCAGCATCTCCTCGACTTCAGCAAGACGGCCTCCTTTACCGATAGCGATATCGAGTGCGGTCTCCTCGCCGGTAGGAACTCCTTCTTGGGCGAGAAAGCCGACGGTAGTCCACTCCTCCCGCTGGATCCTCCCAGAGTCGGGCTTGTCCTCGTCGAGAATGAGCCGGAACAGAGTCGACTTGCCTGCCCCGTTCGGACCAACAATAGAGGTCTTCTCCCCGCGGTTAACGGTAAAGCTGGCTTCCTCGAAAAGAGTCCGGCCGGCGATCGAATAGGTGACGTCCTTGCAGGTAAGCATATCGTGACGAAGGGTTACGTTTCGTGGATCGGCACCGTCCCGATATGGCGGCTCTAGGCAAGAAGAAATCAGGGGAATTCCCGGGCGCCCATAGCCCTAGGGAATAGCCGATTCAGAGCTTCCTAGACCTCGGTTGCCAAGTGGCTGAATCTAGACCCCGAACTGGAGTCGGCTGAGCATGCGGTAAAGGCCATCAGGCTTCTCCACCAACTCGTCATGGGTGCCAGACTCGGCGACCTTGCCACCTTCGAGAACCAGGATGAGATCGGCGTCGCGAATGGTCGAGAGTCGGTGAGCAACGATGATCGATGTCCGCCCAGCCATCAGTTCCTCCAGCGCCTGCTGGACAAGTCGCTCGCTCTCGGAGTCGAGGGCACTAGTGGCCTCGTCGAGGATCAGGATGGCGGGATCGGCGAGGAGCGCACGGGCAATGGCGACACGCTGGCGCTGACCACCAGAGAGTTTGACTCCGCGGTCACCAACGAGCGTGTCGTAGCCCTCGGGGAACGACTTGATGAACTCGTCCGCCTGAGCGCGGCTGGCGGCCTGCTCGATGTCCGCGTCGGAGGCACCGGGTTTGCCGTAGGCGATATTGTCCCGAATGCTTCCGCCGAACAGGAGCACCTCCTGTGGAACTAGAGCCATCTGACCGCGCAGGAAATCCAATGGGTATTCGGACGCAGGACGGCCGTCGAACTTCACCACTCCAGAGTCGGGCTGGTAGAACTGAAGCAGCAGATTGGTGATCGTCGATTTACCCGCGCCACTTCCGCCGACCAAGGCGATGCGCTGCCCAGGTTCGGCCCGGAGGTCGATGCCGTCGAGAACCGGAATGTCGGTGCGCGAAGGATAGGCAAAGCCTAAGCCTTCCATGGAAATCTCGCCTCGAAGGCGCTCCGGCGGGGACGCGGTATCCGCAGTGGCGTGGCTCGCGCCCTCGATCTCCTCGTTGAGGATTCCACGGATGCTGTCGGTCGCGCCGACGGCCTTCTGGATCTGGCTGATCACTTCGGGCAACGACCCGAGCGATGCTCCGACAAAGATACTGAACAGGATGAACTGCGACAGCTCCCCCTCGCCGATCTCGCCGCGCTCGAGCATCTTCACTCCATACCAGACAACAGCGGTGATCGTGCCCATCAGAATGAAGATGATAAAGGCAACGAACGCAGCACGAACACTGGCGCCACGCATCGTCGTGGTGAGGAATTTCTCCAGCGTGCCGCCGTAGCGCTTGGTCTCGAACTCCTCATTGTGGAAGGCCTTGACGCTGGTGATCCCCTGCAGAGTTTCCTCGACGACGACCTGGCTCTCAGCGAGCTCGTCCTGAGCCGCACGAGAGAAGCCCCGCACCTTACGCCCGAACAGAGCCACCAGTAGAACCACCACCGGAATACAGGCCAGCATGAACAAGGCCAGCTTCGGCGACGTGGCGAAGATAAAGACCAGCCCACCGACCAGCATGACCGTGTGGCGAACCACCTGAGGGATCGTATTGAGAAAGGTCTCTCGGATCAGCGTCAGGTCGGACGAAATCCGTGAGGACAACTCCCCGACCCGGTGCTCACCAAAGTACGACATCGGCAGACGCACCAGCCTTCCATAAACATCGCGCCGCATGTCGGCCAGAGCGGATTCACCAGCCTTGGTGAACCACTGAATTCGGAAAAAGGCGATCGTTGCTTGGATTAGCAGAATGATCCCCAGAGTCAGCGCGATGCGGTCGATGCCCGAGGTGATGCTCGGTAACGAGATGCCTCCGCCAGCTCCAGCGCCGTTGCCAATCAGCTTACCCATGTAGAATGGGAACGCTAACGACAGCCCCGCCGTGACGAATAAGGCGATGATCGCCGGTAGGAACGACGACCGATAAGGCTTGAGGTAGGAGGCCAGTTGCAAGGCTCCCCGGTAGCTGGATCGGTCGGGCTTTGGCGTATCAGACTCGCCACTTTCCTTTTTGCCTCTTCGGAACACGGCATTTCCTAGTGGGGGATCAGCCTACGTGCAAGCATCGAGGGCCAGGCTAGACCGGAAAAATCGGCGAACCTGCCCTGACCTACCGGCGGCGGCGTAGGACGACGAAAAGCCCACCACAGAACAAAAGAAGGGACCTCGTTGGCTCCGATACTTTAACAATCATCAAATCACCGACCACTGCGACGGCACCAAGCGATGTCAACCTAGTCATTTCGCACTACTTGGCTGTTCTAGCCCTCTCTTTCTCCGACTCCCATTGACGCCGAATCCGAGGAATCTCACGGCCCAATTGGTCTTCAAGCTCGAGGATCTCCGCAGCATTCCCAGCCGCCTGAGCCTTGATCAACAGATCCCCGAGGAAGACTTCTTTCTCGGCAATGCGCGCCTTGAATTTATCATCGATCTGACCGAGGATTTGCCTTTGCTCCTCCGTGAGAACGGGTGCTGGAGAGTCCTTCTCCAATCGCTCCATGGCTAGCTCATAGGCCGATTTCATGGAATTACTCTAAACGCCAACCACCATTCGTCCACCCCTGGAAAATGGCCACAAGCAATCATACATTCCTCCTCTGCTTCGACTTCGACGGCACCCTCGCCGAGCCAAGTCACGAACCACCTTTCCATCCACGGATGCTGGATTACATCAAGGTCCTGCGCAAGGCGGGTGCCGGCTGGGTCATCAATTCCGGTCGCGGTCTAAGCAATCTGATCAACGGCTTCGGTCAATACGGAGTCTTCATGCTCCCAGACTACATCGTCGCCAATGAGTACGAAATCTACCAGCCGAACTCATTCAACCGCTGGGAAGACTACGGTTCGTGGAACAAGCAGGTAAACAAGGACCAGCGTAGGTTTCACCGTACCCACAAGAAGGCACTCCGAGAGCTTCAGAAATGGGTCCAGTCCGACGTCCGAGCCGACATGCTAGAAGACGAAAGCGGCGGCTGGGGCATCGTCGCAGAGACCCGCGACGAGATGGAGCGGATCTGCCAACGCATCGGCGAGATCCAAAGCACCATGCCCGACATGGGCTTCCAACGAAATGGGCGACATCTACGGTTCTCCCACTCCGGCTACAATAAAGGCATGGCCTTGGCCGAACTGGCCAGATCCCTATCGATCAAACCCAATAGGATCTTCACCGCCGGAGACAACCACAACGACCTGCCGATGCTCCAACCCGACATCGCAAAATTCCGAGCCTGCCCGACCAACTCCGAGGACGAGGTGAAGGACCTCCTCCGCTCCACCGGCGGATACGTTGCCAGCATGGAAGCCAGCCTCGGGATGATGCAGGCCCTGCGCTACTTCTTCAGAGAGAACCTAAACGAGGCCGGGATCACGGTAAATGGCCGCGACCTAGTGCTCGAGGAAGACTAACTCCGCCTGAATCGAACCAAGTCGATACCTAGGAATTCTCCGCCAAGCGCTCGAGAATCTTCATTAATTCCGCCGGCTGAGGGTCACCCTTGGCATCGGCATCTTTTGCGACAACGTTGCCATCGGCATCCAATAGAGTCATTCCTGGAAGAAAATCGGTCGGAGCTAGCTTGCTGAAGATGCTCTTCTCCGACTTGTCCAACTTCACCGTAGGAAAGCTGATCTTCGACTTTTTCACGTAGTTCAGCTGACCTTCCTCGTCGTCATCGTAGTTGAGAAGCACGACCTCATACTTCCGCTCTGATCCACTCTCCAAGGCCTTCTCATAGGACGAAACCAACTGGCTCGTCACCGACTTGCAACCTCCTCACCATGAAGCGGAGTGGTAGACTAGGTAGAACTGCGGCTTCAGCTCCGACTCGAACTTGGCCAGCTCCCCGTCCTTCAGGACAACGAGATCAGCGAGACCCGCCTGAATTTCAGCGGTCTGATTCTGGGCGAAGGCACCCGCTGTAGCTGCGAATACCCCGGCGAGGGTAAGGAGAAAAACTCTCATAGGCTAAGTATGACGCCCATTGAGCGAAATCCGTTACAGAATAATTGAAAATTATCCCACTTCCAGCCAGCCCTAGTTGCTAAGGCCGCACGATGAACGATCTTACCCAGGCCTCGCATTCGATTCGCGGTGTCTATTTCCTCCCTTCTCTCAACACGTGAAACTACTTATTCTCTCGAACCCAGGCTTTGGCTACGGCTCCATGGCTCCATTCCGCCACTATGCGGACGACCTACGCGAACGGTTTGGTGTCGAGTCGGAGGAGGAAACTTCTAATTGTCTGAAGTCCAAGATCCGCAAAATTAAGGACTTCGACGGCGACGTAATCATTATCACCACCGAGAACCCGTGCCGTTCCGATGAAGTCCTCGACTTCTTCATCGAAGCCGACCGCGTCCGGGGCAAGAGTTGCCAAGCCAAACTTGTCTTCTTCGACTACACCGATGGCAACGAAAGCATGTTCTGGGAGATTCTCCCCTATTGCGATCTGTTCCTGAAACAATACCTACACCGCGATCTCAAGAAGTACCGAGAGACCTTTCACGGTGGCTCTGAGCTGATCCACTACTTCGTCGAGTCAGGCGAAGTAGGGAATAGCATCGAAGAGGAAGTCTGGACGAACTTGTTCCAATCCCAACTCGACGAGAAGTATCTACACAAGGTCAAACTCGGCTGGAACTTTGGCCTCTGGCTACGCCTCATGCGGGTCGCAGAAGGCAAGGTCTCGAGCACGCTGTGGGTGAAGGACAAACTTCACAAACGACTAGCGACGCTCGCCGGACGTCTCGCCGACCAAGCCAGCGTAAAGCGTGGCGGTCCGGAGAAGCCTATCGATGTCTACTGCCGTGCCACCCTCTACAAAGGCTGGACCAAACAGCACCGAATCAAAGCGATGCGCCTACTCAACGAGATCGAGGGCGACTACAACATCGTCTCGTCGCAAAACAACGTCGGCTTCTCCGAATACTACCGCGAAATGGAGAACTCGAAAATCTTCGTCTCTCCCTCAGGTTGGTGCGAATACACGCCGAAAGACTATGAGGCGATGATCTTCCGCACCCTCCTCATCAAGCCCGACTGCGAGCACATCGACACCGAGCCAAATGTCCTGATCCCGAACGAGACCTACGTCCCCGTTGCCTGGGACTTCAGTGACCTCCAGGAAAAGGTCGTCGAGCTGTTAGAAAATCCCAACGAGCTAAACCGGATCGCAACCAACGGCCAAGAAGCGATCCTCTCCTACTATCGAGAGAAGAAATTCCTCGATAAGTTCGAGGAGATCCTCACCGATCTGGATCTGAAGAAGACCTAATTAATTAGTTACCGTCGCTCCATTTGCGCCAGCGTTGCCAAGCCCCAGCCAGTTGCGAGGAATGGTTCCTACAGTGCACGCAACGCTTACAGCTGATCGGGCTTCTACAGGCGGGCGTAAATTGGCCCACTCGTTCCAAAATCTCCACTGCCTTACTCGACAAAGAAGAACGGATTAAGCAGGTTCTCCTTATTGTAAGTCAGTGGCTCCTTGGTCTCGGCATGTAAGACCTGCTTTCCTGCTGCCTGCGCCACCGCATGAGCGGCAGCGGTGTCCCACTCCATCGTCGGGCCAAGGCGAGGGTAAACGGTGGCGGCCCCCTCAGCGACGAGGCAGAGTTTCAACGAGCTACCGGACGACAAGAACTCGACGTTCTTGCCCTCGGCCTTGAGCTTGTCGACAAAGTCAGTGACCTCCTGACTCATGTGCGACCGACTTGCCACTACAGTGACCTCATCAACCTCGGAGTAGTGCGGGCCAGGAACCAGTTCTTCGGGCTCGCCACCATCCAGAACCCGAAGCGCAGGGCCACCAGGCGCGGCGTAGTAGCTCTTCCTCGCGACCGGCTGGTAGACGACTCCAGCAATCGGCTTGCCGCCTTGGCAGAGGGCAATATTCACGGTGAACTCGCCGTTGCGCTTGATGAACTCCTTGGTGCCGTCGAGCGGATCCACGAGCCAGAACAAGTCCCAGTCCTTACGCTCCGAATAATCGAGCGCCTTGATCTCCTCAGAGATGATCGGGATCTCCGGATAGTGGGCTTCCAGAGCTCGGACAATGACGTCGTTGGCACGCTGGTCAGCCTCGGTCAGCGGGGAACTATCGTCCTTGGTCTCTACCGAAAAGCCGTCCTTTCCATAGACCTCGAGAATGACATCACCGGCCTCGCGGGCGGTCTGGAGGAGGATCTGAATATCAACGTCTTGGGCCTTCATGATTGCGCCCCCGCCCTAGCCCGAATATGGCAGGGAAGCAAGGAGTCTCCCAAAGGTGCCCAAGGACAAATCAACGAACAATAAGACCCCCAGCCTCCCCGAGGTTGTCGCCACCCTATCGACCGCCTGCAACGCCCTGAGCTTTGCCCCGCCAGTCGAGTTCATCTACAACCCGCTCGACTACGCCAGCGCCATTCACGACGAGTATGTCCGCCGCTTTGGCCAGGGAACACGCAAGGTCCTACTGCTAGGCATGAATCCCGGTCCATTCGGCATGGCTCAGACCGGAGTTCCGTTCGGCGAAGTGGCTGCCGCGCGCGATTGGATGGGCCTTGAGGGAACGGTTGGAAAGCCCGACCCAGAACACCCGAAACGCCCGGTTGATGGATTCGCATGCACCCGATCCGAAGTCAGCGGACGACGCCTCTGGGGCTACTTCCAAGAGCGCTTCGGCACGCCCGAAGCATTCTTCGCTGACCACTACGTAGCCAACTACTGCCCGCTCGTCTTCATGGGCGAGACTGGTAAAAACCTCACTCCAGACAAACTCCCCGCCGCCGAACGGGCTCCCCTATTCGAAGCCTGCGACCAGCATCTTGCCGACACCATCCGCGTCCTCGAACCCGAATGGGTCGTCGGTGTCGGAACCTTCGCCGAAGCCCGCGCTCAGCACGTGCTCGGCACCCACGAGCTCGATGCCAAGGTCGGCCGTATCCTCCACCCCAGCCCAGCTAGCCCAGCAGCGAATCGAGACTGGGCAGGCACGGCAGAGAAGCAATTTCTGGAGATGGGGATCTGGTAGGTTGGAAGTCGAAGGGGTGAAGACGGTTTTACAACCCAGCACGAAGTCACAAAGCACTCCATAGCCACCGCCCTACCACCCAAGTTTGAGTTGCTGGCGCCTTGCGACCGCTTTGGATGACGCACGCTCGGGAACACGCCCTCCCAGCCGCTCTCACGTGTTCCCGCTCCGACGCGATCCAAAGCTCCGCCAAGTCGGAAGCACTCCAAAACACAGCCACCCCGCCACCCAAGTTTGGAGTGCTGGCGCTTGCGACCGCTTTGGATTGCGTAGGTTCGGGAACACGCCCTCCTAGCCGCTCCGACGAGTTCCCGCTCCGGCGCAATCCAAAGCTCCGCCAAGTCGGGAGCACTCCAAAAACACAGCCGCCCCGCCACCCAAGTTTGGAGTGCTGGCGCTTGCGCGCTCGCGCCCGCTTTGGATTACGCGCGCTCGGGAACCCGCTCTCCCAGCCGCTCCGCCGTGTTTCCGCTCCGACGCAATCCAAAGCTCCGCCAAGTCGGAAGCACTCCAAAACACAGCCACCCCGCCACCCAAGTTTGGAGTGCTGGCGCTTGCGGCCGCTATGGATGACGCATGCTCGGGAACACGCCCTTCCAGCCGCTCTCACGTGTTCCCGCTCCGACGAAATCCAAAGCTCCGCCAAGTCGGAAGCACTCCAAAACACAGCCACCCCGCCACCAAGTTTGAAGTGCTAGCGCTTGCGACAGCTTTGGATGACGCACGCTCGGGAGCACGCTTCCCAGCCGCTCGGCTCGCACCGTCTCTTCTCCAAAACCATCACCCATCACCCATTCCACACCACCGGTTGCCCAAAGATTCCAGACTTAGCTCGCCATAAGCTCGGTCTGGAATGACAAAGCTAGAACCGATCTACCCCCGAGATTGCCTTCGGGGGCGCTTGCGGCGGGGTCAGCGCCCCATAGGCGTCAACCTAAGAGGCGATTTGGCCCTAGTTCGAGAGCTCTATTGAGTCGATCTGGCATCGAGACCCGCTTTCTTCTTTCGTAACGATCATGGTATTCTTGCTGTACCGACAGTCGTTCCATTAACGTCGGAATGTCCCCTGCGCACGCTAGCTCGATACTAATCGCGAACCAGTGCATGATTTTTCGACGGATTTGAAGATGCTCGCATTGATGACCTCTAGGTTGCCCGCCGAACCGGCAGACTCACAAGGTGCGCACAATCGGCGTGAGTAAACGACCTCAATTGCCAATTGTCTGAGCGACCTTTGTCCGCTAGCAACTGAAGCCATGAGAGCTTGAATGAGAATACTCGGGGTAAGGGGTTTGTCCGGGCAAACTCGCTGGAGCCAACCGGTCTGACGGGCTAACTTTTCAATGAGCGAATAACCGACTGCGACTAGAGAAACTATCGAATTTTGCACCCAAAACGTGCTAGGGCCGCTCTTGAGTCAAGCCGAATTTATGCATAAAACTTTTATTATGAACGAGTTCTGTCGAATATCGTAAGCGTTAGGTTGACGCCTATGGGTCAGCGCCCCGGACGGCGACGGAGCGACCGTCCCGACCTGGCGCGTCTGGTTGGGCTTACTTTGCCTAGTATTTGCTCCCACCGGCGATGCTGGTTTCGATCGGGTGCCAGGTGGTCTTGAGCTCTTGGGTGGCGAGGATGTTGTAGGGCGACTCTTCCTTGACGATGTCTTTTTTGTGAAGGATGACTCGCTTGAGGTTACCGGCGGAATCCTCCCGGACCTGCGCCTTGTCCGACGGGCTGAGGTCGCTGGCGACCAGCGCATTGACGTCCATGTGAGTGCTGGCGATGGGCAGGATTTCGGCGCGGTTGCCGGTGAGTATATTGACCACACCACCGGGGAGGTCGGAAGTGGCAAGGACTTCGGCGAAGGTGACCGAGCACAGGGGCTTCGACTCCGATGCCAAAACGACGACACTATTGCCTCCGGCGATGACTGGGAGGATGAGGCCAAGTAGTCCGATCAGGGACGAATCTTCGGGAGCGAACGCGGCGACGACGCCGACGGGTTCGTAGGCCGAGAAGTTAAAGTGGGCGCTGGAGACAGGGTTCACAGAAGAGAAAACCTGCTGGTACTTGTCGCACCATCCGGCGTAGTAGACGCAACGGTCGATGGCGGCATCGACTTCCTTTCGTGCGGCAGCGGCGGTGCTGCCTTGCTTCTGCAATTCGTCCTCGAACTGGGCGCGGCGGCTTTCCAGCATCTCGCCCATGCGGTAGAGGATCTGGGAGCGGTTGAAAGCGGCGCGGCTGGCCCAAGTTCCGAGAGCGGAACGGGCGGCGACGACGGAGTTGCGGAAGTCCTTGCGCGACGACTGGCATATATTGCCGAGCGGCTTTCCGCCAATGCCCTCGGGCGTGTAGTAGCGGCCGGACTCGGTGCGAGGGAATTTTCCGCCGACGTAGATTTTGTAGGTCTTCAAGACTTCGATGCGGTCCATGAGGATAGGAAGTTTGGAATTAGGAAACTGGGAAAGTTGGAACTTGGACAGAGCCTACAGATCTAAATAAGCGCCCATACCGTGAAGACCGCCTTCGCGACCGAAGCCAGACTCTTTGAAGCCGCCGAACGGCGAGGCTGGATCGAACTGGTTGTAAGTATTTCCCCACACCACTCCGGCGTCGAGATTGCTGGTCACTTGGAATAGCCGCGCGCCCTTGTCACACCACACTCCTGCCGACAATCCGTAGGGAGTGTTGTTCGCCTTTTCGATGGCCTCGGAAACGGTGCGGATGGTCTGGGCGGCCAAGACGGGACCGAAGATTTCTTCGCGGGCGATAGTCGAAGACTGGGCGACGTTGGTGAATAGTGTCGGTAGGCACCAATTTCCTTTTGCGGGAACCGGGCAGGATGACTGGTGCATCTCGGAACCTTCATCGACTCCGATCTTGATGTATTTCTGGATCGTCTTGAGCTGCTCCTTCGAGTTGATCGCACCGACGTCGGTGTTCTTATCGAGCGGATCGCCGACGACGAGAGTGTCGATGCGGCGCTTCAGCTTCCAGATGACTTCGTCGTAGACCGACTCCTGCACAAATAGGCGGGATCCGGCGCAACAGACGTGGCCTTGGTTAAAGTAGATACCGTTGACGATGCCTTCGACGGCTTGGTCGATGGCGGCGTCTTCGAGGATGATGTTGGCCGCCTTACCCCCGAGTTCGAGGGTACACTTCTTATCGGAGTTGGCGATGGAGCGTTGGATGAGTTTGCCGACTCCGGTCGAGCCGGTGAAGGCGACCTTATCGATGTCTGGATGGTTGACCACGGCGGCGCCGGTATCACCCGCTCCAGTGACGATATTGACCACGCCATCGGGCAGGCCTGAATCAGCGATGATCTCGGCGAGTTTTAGGGCAGTGAGCGGTGTGGTTTCGGCTGGCTTCAAGACGACGGTATTTCCGCAGGCGAGAGCTGGAGCGATCTTCCACGCGGCCATGAGCAGCGGAAAGTTCCACGGGATGACCTGACCTGCGACACCGAGCGAGGCGATGCGGCGATTAGGGAACGCATACTCGAGCTTGTCGGCCCAGCCGGCGGTGTAGAAGAAATGGTTGGCGGCGAGCGGCACATCGATATCGCGCGACTCGCGGATCGGCTTGCCGCCGTCGAGGGTCTCGATGATGGCGAACTCGCGGGCACGCTCTTGGATGAGGCGGGCGATGCGGAACAGGTATTTGCCCCGCTCGCGGCCGGACATCGTACCCCAGGCTCCGTTGTAAGCAGCTCGGGCACCCTTGACGGCACGGTCGACATCGGCGGCATCGCCGTCGGCAACCTCGGAGAGTTTCTTGCCGGTCGCCGGATTGGTGGTGGCGAAGTACTTACCGTTTGCAGGCTCACTCCAATCGCCGTCGATGAACAGCTGGTAGCGCTTCTCGACCTTCGCCTGTTTGGCAGATTCCGGCGCGGGAGCGTAGTCCCAAGTGGTAGATTTGGTTGGCATGGTTGGAGAAAGTTAGTCTTTGGAAAAATACTGGGTGGCCTGGTAGTGGCCACCAGATTCGATCTTGGCGATCTGCATGAGCACGTCGTTGGCGAGGCTACTGGCGCCGAAACGGAACCACTCGTTGCTCAGCCACTCGGGGCCGACGGTCTCCTTGACCATGACTAGGTAGTGCAGGGCCAGCTTCGAGGTCGAGATGCCACCAGCGGGCTTCATTCCAACCATCCGGCCGGTCTTGAAGAAGTGGTCTCGAATGGCGAGGAGCATGACAAGAGTGACCGGAATTGTGGCTGCGGAAGCGATCTTGCCGGTCGATGTCTTGATAAAGTCCGCTCCAGCGTGGATAGCGATGTCGCTGGCGCGGCGGACGTTATCGAGCGTGCCGAGCTCACCGGTCTCGAAGATGACCTTCAGCCGAGCTTTACCGCAAGCGTCCTTCACGGCCGCGATCTCGTCGAAGACATAGTCATACTCGCCGGACAAGAAACGTCCGCGCGAAATGACCATGTCGATTTCGTCGGCACCTTCGCTGACCGCTAATCGGGTCTCCTCCAACTTCTGCTCAAGCGTGGCGTGACCGGACGGGAAATATGTGGCGACGGCAGCGATCTTCACCGGCGAGTCGTCTCCCAGCGCTTCGCGGGCGACCCGAACGAAGCTCGGGTAAACGCAGACGGCGGCGGTGGTCGGCAGTCCGGGAATCTGGTCGTGAAGATGCTGAGCCTTGCTACACAACTGGCGGACTTTGCGCGGTGTATCGGCGCCCTCCAGCGTGGTCAGGTCGATCATGTTCAGCACTAGATCCAGCCCCTCCCGCTTGCAGTCGGTCTTGATACTACGTGTGGTGAAGCGGGCGGAACGCTCGGCAACGCCTACCTGATCAACAGGAGGAGAATTACGGTAGTCGTAGCGCTGGGATGCGGCGGCGGTAGTCATGATGGAAGTCGGAACGATCTAAGCTAGTTGGAATCAGGCCACGAGGGAAAGCATGATTCATCGAAAAGATTACCGGCAATCGGAGTGGTTCATCTAGACTTCGTCCAGGCAGGAGGACTACTTGCGGCGCCACGTTTCGAAGTAGACGAGAGTCCCCGCACCCGTTGAAGCTAGAAACCGCAATGAGTAACAGAAGAAAGCCCGGCTTCTCGCATGTTTGTTTCAAACGGGCCTCGGAAGCTAGGTAAGAATTACTGGTGACCTCCATTTCGCTATCACTCCAGCCGCTTCTCGGTGGCGACTAGGAAGTCACCACTACGGTCTAGTCACCCTGAAGGCAGGCCGCATACGGGGCGGAGACGGCAGTGACCGACACAGGACACCTACTTCCCCTCAGCCGTTCATGCCTTCATCTACCGAATATTGGACTCGATCCCGACTCGCTCGGCAGAGCAACTTTTCTTCTGTAAAAGTGAGTAAGGTTAGATTCGAGGTGTTGTTACGGTCTGGATTGGTGGAAGTGGCTGGCGGCTAAAGAAGGGATCATTTAAGGTAGGATCTGCCGGTTTCCCATTCTTCTGAGATCTCTATGAGGACTGCGGAGACAAGGTGACCCAAAACTCTTCGCTTTGGCCGACCATGACCCGACTGAGGTGTGATAAACGGCGTCTTGAAAAAAGGCAGGCACCGGACGCACACCTTCGGGCAGATGGTTCTTCTGCGCTCCGCACCCGCTACAGTGATGACGGCCGAGCGGCAGGTCTGAGCATACCGAAGCCGTTAACGAAATCCTGGGTGAACATGGTGCTGTCCTTGTCCAACTGATCGACATCCGGGGTGTCGATGGTCTTCTTGTTGTAACATGAAAAGTGAGCCGTTAGATCATCGACAATGAACCCGACAATGTTCGACCGGACGGCGCGTCCTCGGCCGCGCTCAGCTGACTACCGGCAGAAGTGATGACATAGATAGGGACGAGAATTGCGGGCAACAAAAAGAGCCGCACCCATACAGGTGCGGCTCTTGGAACGAGTTTCTTTCTTCTTGTTAGCGCTAGCTACGCTTACGACGTAGGATCATCGCCATCGCACCACCGAGGAGTAGCATCGCGCGGGATGGCTCGGGGACGGTGTAGATGTAGAGGATGCCGCGGGTCTGGAAGATGTCGGTGGCACCAGGAGTATTGACGTTGTTGCCCTCGATTCCACCAGGGCCGTTCGGGTCGATAGACCACCAGAACTGCTGGCCGTTCAGCGCGGTCAGCGTCGGGAGAACGCCCATACCGAGACCGAAGTCGAAGGCCATGAGGTCATTGGCGTTATCGGTGATATCGGTGTCATTCGAGAGGCCACCAGTTCCTGGCTCAAGAAGGCCACCGCCAACTCCCCAAGTGAAGTCGTCGGTCCAGTCGAGCAGATTCCAGTAGTCTCCGTTGTTCGCCCTCGTCAGGCTAGTAAAGTAACCTGCTGGCATCCCACTGAGGTCGATCTGGATGGAACCGGGATCGGCGTTCAGCTGGATGTGGTCAGCGATGAGGGTGTCCGTGACGTTGGTGCCGGTATTAGTGCCGACTCCGCTGGGAGCACCCGAATCGAGGTTTCCATCGACTCCGAACCAGTTGAACTCGATGGTCGGTCCTGGCTTGCCGCTGTTGGGGTTCACGTCGCCGTCAGCGGAGATATCAGCCATATCCCAAGTGAGCGGATTCGTGTAGGGGGTGTTCGTCTCCATCTGGATGAAGTCGTGGTCGTTCGCCGACAGGTCAGTGGTAACCGCTGCCGAGGCGCTTTGCCCCATGTCGAAGTGACCACCGAACTGGTAGATGTCGGCGTTGACGTCGCGGGTGTTACGGATCTCGCCCTCGAAGAGGTTGATCTGCGCTTCGTTGTCGCGGTTGATCAGCGCCCACTGGGTGCCAGTGGCCTGCGGGTTATCCTTCATCTGCATCGCACCGCCAGCCATGTGGTCGGGGATCTGGCCGCCGCCTCCTGCTGCGGTGGTGACACCGCCGCCGCCTGCGACGTCGATGGAGTCACCGACGACGTTGTTGCCAGCGAGGTCGAGGATGGCACTGGTGTTGTTCACCGTCCAAGTCGATTGACCCATTTCAAAGCCACCGTTGGTGTTGTAACCACCTTCGAGGGCGTCGTAGCCGGTGCCGTTGCCGCCTGCGGAGACAACTGCTGCGCTTGGTGCGATGGTCGCGTCACCCGCGTCGTAGCGGTCGACGGACATCTCGATGTCGCCGGCTGCGATGACATCACCGGTGCCGTTCTGGTTGTAGAAACCTTGGGCGTTGTCCCCGTCTCCCAGCGTGAAGGTGCCGGGGGCGAAGTTGGTGAAGTTGGTGTCGTTGTTGTGGTTGAAGGTACCGATGGAGCCGTGACCGTCTGCGGCGCCGGCAACCATGTTGTATTCGGTATCATTCTGATCTTGCCACATCGCACCGGTTCCGAAAGCGGTGCCTTGAAGTGCGGTATTGAAGGGGGCACCTTCAACGTTCGCGTTGTTCCCGGCGAGGGTAAGGCCAGTTGCCGGATCGACGGAGGCTGACTGTCCATCCCATGCGAGGAAGTCGGTGCCAGCAGCATTCATCCAAGGGATGCGAGCGTCGCGGGGGCCTGGGGTGGCAACACCACCGATGGTCTGGTTGCGGGTCTCGGCCTGCCGGCTGTTCTCGATCTCGTTTGCGAGGCCGCCGACATCGCCATCAATCGGGCCATAAAAGGCACCGTCGCCATTGTCATCCCGATACATGATTCCTTCTTGGACGTTGTCACCAGTTCCAATGCGGAGAGCTCCTCCATACTGGATGTCAGCACCGGTGGCGTTCAGGTTGTAGTGTCCTTCACCCGAGTCCCGGATGATCGTGGTGTAAGCCTGGCCCTCTTCGTTGCGGCTTTCGTAAGCGGTAGATCCGCCGACGATGATATCGCCGGTTGCAACGACCATCGAATTCGCACCTGCCGCGTTGGGATCGTAGGTATCCGGTGTGTAGCCGGTTCCCGCGATGACGCCGTCAGGGAGCTTGGAGGCTGGGTTGGCGGGGTCGAGTTGGTTATAGCCGAGGCCGTCGGGGCCTGCAACTGCGGCGTACATGCCCTGATTGAAGGTTCCTTTACCGGCCTCACCGATCTCGATGTCGTCGGCTGCGGTGACGGTGACACCGGTGTTGTTGACGAGGTTATACTCGCCGACACCGTAGTTCTGGCCGCCGATGTCGATGTCTCCAGGGCCGCCATTGGAGGCGGTGGTGGTGAGGTCGGAGTTGGCGTAGTGGTTGAACGATCCATCGCCACCCTCGCCGATGCGCAGGTCATTGACCCGGATGGACGGGGTGTCGTCGGTTCCCTGATCGTGGTAGCCCTCTTTCTGGGCGAAGGTGCCACCGACGACTTGGCCTGCAGTGAGTTCTGCTTTGCTAGGGAGGCCGAAGTTGTATTCCCCGTAGGAGCGGCGACCTTGTCCACTCAGATTACCAGCGCGCTCCGCATCTGCTGCGGTGCCGCTATTATTGCCCTCGTCGGTTGACTCGTGGTACTGGGCGATGACGATGTCCCTTTCCTGATTGAAGGATGCGCCAGTGTTGAATCCAGCCTCCCAAGCTTCCACGGTGGTCTGCCCGGTCTGGTTGAGGACACCGGTGCCGGCCTCGCCGACGACGATGCCGTCGTCCGCATGGATGCCGCCCTGCTGAGTGGTAGGGTCGCCGAGGAGGTTGAGAATACCGAAGGAGTCCGACTGATCCCCGATCTCGATCTCATTGTCGAGGGAGACCACGTTCTCGTTGTTGTGGTTGAAGTAGCCGGTGGAGTGGCGTCCTTCACCAACCTGAATTCTATCGAACCGCGGGTTGACGCCGGGAGCAGCAGTGCTGTCGCCGCTAGCGGCACCTGTGGTGTCGTTACCGATAAGACCCGAGCCGGGATTGTAGTTGAAAATACCAAGGGCGTTGCTGCCATCGTTGGCGTTGTCGCCGATGATGATACGCTGGTCGATATCGAAACGCCACTGGCGGTTCGAGGCGAGGATATCAACGGTGGAGTCGTAGTTGAAGATGCCGACCGCGTTGTTTTCACTAGACGCGAGGAGGATGTCGTCGCCAACCACAAAGAAGGAGTCGCGGACGACGCCATTCTCGTCGGTCCAAGTCTCGGCTAAGTTCATGTTGAAGATACCGAGGCCGCGCTGGCCAACAAGGAGGTCACGGGCGATCTCGAGGATACCACCACCGATGGGGGCGGCAGCCTCGGGAGTTGGCGCTTGGGCGTAGGTACCGGTGTCTAACGGGGTCATGAACGTGCCCGCATCATACTGCGAAGTGAGCAGGGTGGTATGTCCGGTGGCGCCGGTGTTGTTTCCGTCGGTGCCGAAGTCTTGGTTGATGTTGTCCCAATCCGAGAGTGCTCCGCCAGTGGCCGTCCGACCGTAATACTGGCCGAAGTAGGTACCGGAGACAGCGCTGTTGTCGTTGTTGAACTGGGTGCGCCCGGTCTGGTTATCGGAATCAGAGACGTTGTTGGCGCCGTCGTCGCCGAGATTGTAGATACCGGTGTTAGAGTTGCCGCCGGTGCGACCCGCGAGGCTGACATCTTCGCGGATGTAGATGTCGCCACCGACCTGATTCACGACCCCGTAGGCGTCGCGGAAGCGACCTACCTCAAGGTTGTTGGTGGTGACCATACCGTTGGAGATGTTGAATTCACCAGAGGACTCGTTATTGTTACCGACGCGAATGTTGCCGCCGGATCGGGCGATCTGCAGGTAAAAGGGATCCAAGTTCGGGTTATTGGCAATATCGAACGGATCCAGATTCTGATTGTTGTTGTCCGTCTGCCGCCAGCTGGTGCCACCGGGATCGGGGAAGGGAGCCGTGCTGTTTCCGCCTGGGTTGCCGCGGGTGTAGAGCTTAGGATCGACATACATGTAGTTGCCGCCGATGTCGGTTACGGCGCCATCGACTCTGGAATCCTCACGGGCATCGCCTGCGGCTGAGCCGTTAACGCCGTAGGCACCGGTCTCATTGTCGAGTTCCCAGCCCTCGAAACGGGACTGATTATCGGTGCCATTGGCGAAGTGCCAGTTCTTTTGCTCGACGCCGTTCCAGCCCCAGCCATACTGGACAACATTGAGGACGCCGCCGTCCATGTTGAACTGGCCTTTGAGAGTGGAGGTTTGGCCGTTGGTGGAGATACCGGGCGTCAGCGGACTCTGGTGGGAGACAATAGTTCCTGAAGCGTGGACGATGTCATCGTCGCCGATGTTAAAGAAGCCACCTGCTTCATAGAGAGGCATTGCTTGGTTGGTGCCACGCGGACCTGGCTGCTGACCACCTTGGGCGAGGTTACTCGGCTGGTAGAAAGCGGGGTCGATCGGGTTACCCGCAGGATCGGCGGGGAGGTCGAACTGGCGATTCGGGTTGTTCTGCGCGTGCCAGGCGGTCTGATCCCGATACATCCCAGGAGCTGAGCCCTGTCCGACTGCGAGGACGCTGTAGTCTGCGGCCTGTTGGGACTGGTTGTAACCATTCACGCCGCCGTTGGGCATGACGCCATTCGAGCCGGGGCTCGTGGTCCGGTCATCGGATCCACGATTAGGGAAAAAGGTGCCATCCTGGACGATGCCGGAGCCAGCTAGGAAGACGCCGCCATTGCTCATGCCGACCTCCAGCATGGCGCCGGTGGTCAAATTGAGGGTGCCGGAGCCGAGACCATTCTGGCCGAGGTCGAGGGTATCTGGGGTATCGACGTAGCCGGTGCCACCTCCGCCCGCGTAGGCGTAACCGCCCGCGAGGGTGTAGCCGATCTGCTGCGAGGCGTGGAAGGAGGTGGCGTTGATGTCTAGGATGCCTCCGCCCTCGATTTGGGTCTGGACGGGGCTGTGAGTGGTATTAATCGTCGAGCCATTGGGGGTGAGGAAGATACCCGGCGGAAAGCCGTCTTGGCGGTCGGGTGCGACTTGGCCGGGGTAACCGCCGTAGCCAGTAAGGCCAGCACCGGGACCGGACGTCCAAGTGCCAGCACCGGTCCAGTTGGTTCCGGCAGTAGTGCCGGTCGAAGTGATTTGCGCCTGGGAGGTGGCTGCTGAGATCGTCGCGAGGACTGCGAGGCGGATGAGGTAACGGGACTTGGGCTTCATGGTTACAAATGTGTGTGGTGCGCGGATACGAGGCGACACGAGTGAGCCAAGACGAAAAGTCTCAGCGTGTTCGGTCACGCAGAGTAGACAAAAGTGATCTTGGGGAGTTGGAAGATATGGTGTGCGGGCCACCTCTTCAGAGGTGGCGGTGGATTTAAGCTGTAGCAGAATCTCAGTTTCCCTGTAAATAAAAAAGGATCAAAAAATTAATTTTTTCTCTCCGTCGAACGTCAACGGGTCTTCAAAGCCAGCGTTTAGGCTTAGTCTAAGGGAAGACACGAGGTATTCCTTCTCCCCCTACGATGCCCGAAGTTGAATCCACCCCAGCAAAGGACCGGGCTTGGTGTCTATCGGATTGAAGACCAGATTGAACCCGACGCTCGGGCCCACGGCGGCGTTTCGCTCAGCGGCGTGAGGTGCAAATTGCATACTGGCATCCCCGAGTCCGAGCAGTCGCCTTTCGCCTGTGGGTTTCCGCAGTCAGTCTGCTCATCCGTAACGCGAGCACCATCCCTTCCAAAGACACGCATGGCTTTTTTCTTCCATTTCAGTCGGATGGCACGATGCGGGAACAGCTCCGCGAAGCAGAAGCGTTTCTTCGCCACGTCGCTCGTCTTCTGTTCTTTGTTTCCTCCCCGAACTACGCTAGGTGTCAGGCATGAAGACACACGACTGCATCGTCATTGGCGGTGGATCTGGCGGATATGCGGCGGCACGCACGGCGAAGGAATTTGTCGATGACGTGGCAATCGTCGATGGGGCCGACGAACTCGGTGGGCTATGTATCCTCCGCGGATGTATGCCGTCGAAGACGCTCATCTACTCGGCAGAGGTCCTGCACTTGGCGCGGCTGGCCAAGGAGTTCGGCCTCGATATTCCGGAGGCTAAGGTCGATATGCCGGCGCTGCACCAGCGAAAGCTCGATACCATCGCGGAGTTTTCGGAATACCGCCAGGAGCAGCTCGAGTCCGACCGATTCACGCTGTACCGAAGCCGCGCCAAGTTCCTCGACGCGAACACCATTGAACTCGCCGACGGCACCCAGCTTCGGTCCGAGCGATTCGTTCTCGGCACTGGCTCCAAGGTCAATACGCCTCCCGTTCCCGGCCTTGCCGATGTCCCCGTCTGGACCAGCCGTGATATCCTTGACCTCGACTTCCTACCCGAATCGGTCATTGTTCTGGGAGGTGGCGTGGTGGCCTGCGAACTCGCCCAGTTCCTTTCTCGTATCGGCACAAAGGTGACCCAGATCCAACGCTCTGCCCACATTCTTAAGGAGGGCTCCCAGCAGGCATCCGAGGTGGTGGAGAAGGTCTTCGCCGAAGAGGGATTGGAGCTTCACACCGACACCAGCATCCAAGAGATCGCGCAGGATGGCGACGACATTGTCGTCACTTTCACTCAGGGCTCCGAGACCCACACGGCGAAAGCCAAGCACCTGTTCAATGCCCTTGGCCGCAGTCCTAATACGGAGGGGCTCGATCTTGAAAAGGCAGGCGTCGAGTTGCTTCCCAGCGGGCATGTCCAGACCAACGAGAATCAGCAGACGACGAACCCACGCATCTACGCCGTCGGCGACGTCGCTGGCCCACACGAGATCGTCCACGTCGCTATTTTGCAAGGTGAACTCGCTGGCCGTCACGCCTTCGGGCAATCGGTCATGCCGATCAACTACGACCACCTCACCGGCGTCGTCTTCACCGATCCCCAGATCGCCTACGTCGGCATCCCGGAAGCCCAGTTAAAGGAACGCGGCATCGACTACTTCACCGAGGACTACCCGTTCGACGACCACGGGAAGTCCATCCTGATGGAGGCCAAGCACGGCTTCGTAAAGATCATCGCAGAGCGCCCAACCGGCCGGATCCTCGCCGCCGAGTGTGTTAGCAAGGACGCCAGCGAACTGATCCACGCTTTCGCCGTCGCCGTAGCGCTCGAAGCGACCGTCCACGATCTTCTTAAGGTCCACTGGTACCATCCTACCCTAGCCGAGATCTGGACGTATCCGCTTGAGGACATTGCTGACGAGTTGGGGTAAGGCGGAGGCGAGTGGGGAATGATTAGCCACGAAACATGGAAGGAGAAAGGAGCGAAACTAAGTAATTACGTAGGACTTGCGGCGATCCCTGCCCCCACACACGCACCCGCCTGATGGTCACCACGTCGATCCAGGCACCAGCAGTCTCGGTCGCAAGGGCTAGCCGGTCTCCACACCCAGGGGTGCCAAGAGGTGGCCCAGTGTCTCCTGATCGATCTTCAGCTTGCTCGCTTCTTCAGAAAGCAGGGCACTGACCAAGGCGGATTTGCGCTCTTGAAGTTCGACGATGCGCTCCTCGATCGATCCCTCACAGATCAGTTTGTGAACGAAGACAGGTTTGTCTTGCCCGATCCGATGGGCGCGGTCGGTCGCCTGAGCTTCGACAGCGGGGTTCCACCACGGGTCGTAGTGGATGACAGTGTCGGCGGCGGTCAGGTTTAGACCAGTACCACCGGCCTTGAGCGAAATCAGGAATATAGGCACCTCCCCTTCCTGAAATTGCTTCACTAGAGTGGGCCGGTTCTTGGTGTTTCCCGTCAGCTTTAGATAGTCGATCCCCTCGTTCTTCAGCCCGTTCTCGATCAAGGCGAGCATTTCGGTAAATTGAGAAAACAACAAGATGCGCCGCCCTTCGGCAACCAACTCCGGCAGCAACCGCTCCGTGAGAAAGCAGAATTTGGCTGCGTCCTTAATCTTCTTTGCTTCAGCCGTCTTGAGCAACGCCGGATGGCAACACACCTGACGGAGCTTGAGCAGTGCCGTCAGCACAATGATGTGCGATTTGGCCAATCCCTTGGCCTCCATTGCATCACGAACGCGCTTGTCCATGGCAGCCCGTACACTCTCGTACAAGTCGATCTCTTTCTTGCCGAGCTGAACCTTATGAATGATCTCGGTCTTCGGCGGCAGGTCATCAGCGACCTCATCCTTGAGCCTCCGGAGAATGAGCGGGCTCACTTTCCGGTTCAGTGCCAATTGCGCGACTTGGTCTTGATCTCGCTCGATCGGCCGACGGATCGTAGCCGAGAACGACTTCTCGTCCCCGAGGAAGCCAGGCATGAGAAACCGGCTGAGACTCCACAATTCCCCAAGATGATTTTCCATCGGAGTTCCCGACAAACAGAGACGATGCTGCGCCGTGAGGTTGCAAGCATTCCGGGCGGAAGCTGTCTTCGGGTTCTTAATATACTGTGCCTCGTCCAGGACGACGACATCCCACTCCTGAGCGGAGAGAATGTCGAAATCGCGGGTAAGAAGCGGATAGGATGTCAGCACTAGATCCGACTCCGGAATCCGGTCAAAGTCACTCTTCCGGTCAGGTCCTTGGAGCAAGAGTGCCGTCATCGACGGAACGAATCGCTCGACCTCGGCCTGCCAATTTCCAATGACACTCGTGGGAGCAATGACCAACGAAGGCCCACTGCCTTTCTTCCGAGAAGCGAGAAACGCCAGAGTCTGGACGGTTTTTCCCAGGCCCATGTCGTCGGCGAGGATTCCATTCAAGCCGACTTTTGCGAGAAAACGGAGCCACTGGTAGCCCTCCAGCTGATAGGGCCGCAGTTCCGCCCTCAGCTTCGCAGGAGGCTTCACCTGCGGCACACCAGAAACCGAACGGAGTTGTCCGGCAAGCTTACGCAGTGTCCGAACCGTTGCGGAGTCATCGATCTCCAAGTCATCGGCCAGTCCTGCCGCTGTCAGCCGATCAATCCGAAGCTCGCCATCCCCGGTTTGGCCTAGGAAAAGGTGCGCTACCTGACGGCAGATGGCGTAAAATCGGTCCCCCGGAAACCTGTAGAACCCATCTTCAGGATTTTCACATGGGACGAAAACATACTCTGGGATCTCCGCACCTTCCTCGGGAATCCCACTTGCAATCGCTTCCGCGATCATCGGAATGAGACTGATTTTCTTGCCATCCTGATCGGCGGAAATCTCGAACCGGAACCAATCGATCCCATGGTCAGAATCCGCTTCCAACGCCGGAACAAAATCACCCAGATCGATGATCTGAAGCCGGGTATTCTCATCTGCAACAACCTCCCAGCCTTCCTTGCGGAGCAACTCCGCATCGTTGGTTAAGAAGCGGAGCCAGGCGAATCGGATCTCACTTTCCTTGTCACTCGGTATGACCGCACGGTTCAGCGCAGGATCAGAATTCAGACTAAGAGCAATCTCGCGCAACGGATGGAAACCGAGACCATCAAGTCTGGATTCCAGCTGTCGTTCTTTCTTCCGTTGTCTTGTCAATACGAAACGCTGACTCCCCTCGATCCAAGACTCCCGCTCGGGAACGCTGTTGCTTTGCTGGGAGAAGACTATGCTACTCCCTTCATAGGAGAATCCGATCTCGCCAACGAGCACTTCCCGGTGAGAATACCGCTCAATGTCACGCATCCGAATGTGGAGATGGGGCTTTGGATCGCTGACCGGAAGCTCCACAAGTTCCAACCCTTTCGGAGCTGGCAGATGGGGGCTCGCAGTCGAACTGGCAGAGACGCGCTCCAGTCGCTGGCTAACCGGTGCGACCTCGTCCGCCAGCAGGACCGGCCCATCAGCCCATACGGTCAGCATGGAAGCTGGCATGGATGACTCCACTGGACCAACCTCAGCCTTGACCACGTTAAGGTAGAGTGGTGGATCGGTAGGCAAAAAGGCGCTGTCAGGAGCAGACACGGCCACCTGTGGTCTGGTTCCGCCATCGTCCGTCGTCACCCACTCAGCGGTGGCAGTCGTCGGGTCGGCCCAGGAAACCTGCCGGTATTCCCTCGCTTGAATTCTGCTGTCCCAGCCTGTGGAAGAATGGCTCTCTTTTTGAGGGGTGAAGAAGAGCCGATCCAATTCATGGGCCTTCTGCAATGCCCTTGGCCATTCCTTGCCGCGGAGCAACGAGCCGTATCTTTCCCAAGAACTGTGGGCCTTGTGAAGTCGATGCACCAAGCTAGCAATATCAGCATCGCTGTCGTGCATGTAGCGAGCGGGCTTGCTCGGATCGGCAACTGCCTCCCCGGTATCGACTCGGAGCTCCCCTGACTTGAGCCGCTTCGCCTTGCGCAATACAAGGCGATACCCCTCACGGTGTTGGTCCTGGTAAGGCTCGATGCAGTATACCAGAAACCCAGGATCGGTGGTGCTCGGCTTTGGAGGCTCCGGACTGGCCGCCTCTTCCAACGAATGCATCCACATCAAGGCTTCCCCTCTCAGCCTGACCGGTGCGTCGATCTTCGCAGATTTCGTTGATTCTTCCCCCTTAGAAATCTCGGCAAGACGACTAAGCACAGCCGCGCCGTGCTTGCAGAACACTCCCACGGGGCAGGAGCACTCGGCCTCGAAGTCTTCCATCTCGGCATCGACGAAAATTTCCACGCGATACGGACTACTTGCGGTGCCAAAGACGGAACCAGTCAACAGCACGCCGCTGTCGAGTCGTGCGAATTTGATCTCAACAATACCTGATCCATTGGCATAGCTCTGGCTCCGCCTGAGGCTTCTGTGGTCGAACATGTCTTGCCAACTACGGTTCTGAAGCCAAGGGCTAAAGCCTGGGATCCTAGCGAGATCAGATGAGGTCGGCAGTGTCTTCATTCGAACGAGCCGACGCTAGCACAAGTCGTGGCCGCCGCAGTGGATGGTTTCATCAAATCAAAAATCCGCACTGGCATTTTCCAAGACCCTCTCTAGCCAGACCGACAGTTCAGGGCTTACTTCCCACACCCTCATTTCCCTTGGACTGGCAACATCCACAGATCCTTCTAATCGCTCTACCAGCACTAGCCCTGCTGGTCTGGTTCGACGCGCGGACGACGCATCCGATGTCGATGACACGGCGGCGGATTCTTCTCGTCGTGCGCTCCTTGCTGGTGTTGCTGGCATTGGCCGCTTTAGCCTCACCAGCGCTGGTTCGGCGAGGAACCGACCGGGCGGCGATCTTGGTGCTCGACCACTCACGGAGCATGGGCGAGGAGGGGCTGGCCCGGGTCTATGAGAAGGCCGACTCGATTCGCAAACGGTTGCCCAGTGGTATCGAAGTCGGCTATCTAGCAGCGGGCGAAGACGGACGTGTGCTTGCTCCAGTCGGCGGCGAGGCCCCGACACTGAGCGACGGCTTGGCAAGGATGAATGAGGACGGTGCCCAGAGCAACTACGCCGCCTCAGTCGAGCTGGCTGCTGGGTTGTTCCCATCCGGCGCGGGCAGGCATGTCATTCTGGTCGGCGACGGACTGCAGACCCAAGGCGACCTCGACCGCGCGGCCCGCCAAGCGGCAGCCGGAGGAATGACCCTCCACACCGCTCCGGTTGCCGGCGAAGCCCGCCCCGACGTCCGAGTGACTCGGCTCGAATCCAGCCAAGCCCGACTCAGTGAGGGAGCGACCCTGCAACTGACCGCCCACATCGAAGCCTCGATTGCGGCGGAAGCCCAGCTCCGTTTGTTCGAAAATGGGATCGAAGTAGAAACTCGCGACCTCGTCCTGAAACCCGGCGAGCCAGTCGATGAGGTCTTCACCCGAACCCCTGACACGCGCAACGCCTACACCTACCGTGCGGTCCTCGGACAAATCCCAGGTGACACGATTCCCGAGAACAACGAAGCGTTGGCTCTCGTCGATGTGCAGGGCAAACCACTGCTACTCTACATCGAAGGCGAGCAGTCGGAATCTAGCTACCTCGTCGATGCAATGGCCCGCGAAGGCATTCGGCTGGAGGTGCGAAACGCCGAGGGAATTCCGCGGACGCTGGGCGACCTCGTCGGCTACGACGGCATCATCCTCTCTGATGTCGCCGCCCGGAAGGTCCCCGATGCCACCATGACCGCCATTCGCGACTATGTGGAAAAGCTCGGTGGTGGTCTGGTCATGATCGGGGGAATGAACTCCTTCGGGGTCGGGGGCTACCATCGGACGCCGCTCGAGGAAGTCTTGCCAGTCAAACTCAAGGCGCCTGACCAAGAAGAACAACAAAGCGCGGCACTCGCCCTAGTCATCGACCGCTCGGGCTCGATGTCCGGCCAAAAAATCGAGGTCTGCAAATCCGCCGCCATCGCCACCGCCGAACTGCTGGGCAAGAAGGACAGCATCGGTGTCTACGCCTTCGACTCCCAGGTCCACGTCGTCGTGCCGATGACCCGAGTCAGTTCGACCTCGGCGATCGCCGCACAGATCGCCACGCTCAACTCCGGCGGCGGAACCTTCATCGAACCCGGCATGGTTCAGGCGCGTGCCGATCTCGGAAAAGTGAGGGCCAAGATCAAGCACATGATCGTCCTCACCGATGGCCAGACCACCGGCCAAGGCTACGAAGCGTTGGCCGCGCAGTGCCGTGCCGAGGGCATCACCATCTCGACCGTAGCTGTCGGAGCCGGCGCGCAGATCGGGCTCCTGCAAGGCATCGCCTCAGCCGGCGGCGGCCAATCCTACGTCACCATGGATCCCTCGCAGATTACCAAGATCTTCACCCAGGACACCATGGTTCACACCGGCAAAATGATCCGCGAGGAAGCCTTCCAACCGCAACAGAACGAGACCCACCCGATGCTCGCCGGCATCGATGCCACCTCGGCTCCTCCCCTACTCGGCTACGTCAAAACCATCCGCCGCACCACCGCTCAGGTTCCGCTGATCACCGATTCCGGCGACCCGTTGCTCGCCCACTGGCGCTACGGATTGGGCAAGGTCACCGCCTTCACCTCCGACTGCAAAACCCGCTGGGCCAGCCTCTGGGTCACCCGCTGGCCAGGCTACTCACAACTCTGGGCGCAAGTCCTGCGCGAAACCGCACGACCTCCTCAAGGCCAGCTCATGGACCTGCGTGTCGAACGCCAGGGCGAACGCACCACACTCGCCGTCGATGTGCTCCAAGACGCCGGTTCACGCAAGAACGACGCCAAGGTCGAAGCCGACATCTTCTTCGTCCCGCCCAATGCCCTCGGCAGCACCATGAAGCCGCTCGAAACCCTACGCCTCAGCCAGACCGGCCCCGGCCTCTACACCGGCGACTTCGATGCCGCCGAGGCCGGAGTCTACCTCGTCCGTGCCCGCACCGGTGCCCAGATGGTCTCCGCCGGCATCATCCACAACCCCTCCTCCGAAGTCGCCAGCGGCCAAGTCGACGAAGACCTCTTCCGCCGCGCCACCGAAGTCACCGGCGGCACCTTGATTAAGGCCGACGGCAGTGGCGAAAAACTCACCCTTAGCGGATCCGACACCGAATCCCTGACCCTTCTCTGGCCGCTCCTTATGAAGATTTTCCTCGGCCTTCTCCTCCTCGACGTCGCCATCCGCCGCTGGGAAAACGTCCGCAGCATGGCCGAGGTCGTCGGCTTGGCCAAATAGCGCCCCCAAATCCCTGTATGGGAGCGAAGCGGACATAGCCGAAGGCAACACAGCCATCCCTACCTGAGGCGCAAGGTAGGGATGGTCGCTTCGTCGCCGTCCGGGACGCTGACCTCACCGCAAACGCCCCCCCGCCCGCCCCCCTGCCGGACCGCGAGCGTCTCGCTCGCCCTCGGAGCACAGCGACGAGACAAACAGGAATGACCAAGGTCAAAATATGTCCCCATTCCGCTTTTACGCAAAATACCTCCACTTACGTGCAATCGGCACAGATCTCGCTAGGTTGCATCTTTCCCGATGGAAGCCAAAACCAATATCGATCTCAGCAGCCAAGGTATCGCCGCATTGCAGGACGAACTCGAGGAAGTCATGGGCTTTCTCAAGCAGGTTCTCATCGAGCAAGGCCAGGACAACTTGGCCAATGCTGTGCCCTGGAGTACCCGCAATCCTGACACGCCCGAGCCCGACCACGCCGAACTGGTCCGGCTGTATTCGCTGGCGTTCCAGTTACTCAACTTGGTCGAAGAGCGGGTTGCCATGCGCACCAGCAGAGAACGGGAAAACCAAAGCGGCGTCGCGGCCGAGCGTGGCCTTTGGGGTTCCACCTTGAGCAAGCTCAAGGACGACGGCTTTTCGCCTGAGGACATCGCCAAGGCGATGCAGAGCGTCGAGGTCGAGCCAGTATTCACCGCTCACCCAACCGAGTCCAAACGACCAAGCATGCGCGAGCGTCAGTTGTCGGTCTATCAGCTGTTGGTCAAGCTCGAGCATCCACTCTACACGGATCTCGAACGCCGACTCCTACACGACCGGCTCAAAGCTGAGTTGCAGGGCATGTGGATGACTGGCGAACTCCACCTTGAGGCACCAACGGTCGAACGGGAACTCCGCAACGCCCTCTTTTATCTCCGCCGTTCCCTGCCCGAAGCAGCCGACCGGATTCGCCGCCACCTGCACGCGGTCTGGGGGGAACTCGGGTTCGATCCTGCTCTTCTCGACGCCACCTCCGGTCCGCGCCTAAGATTCGGCCTCTGGGTCGGCGGAGACCGCGACGGCCACCCATTTGTCACTGCCGACGTCACTCGCGAGACCCTCAAAGAACTACGCAAGCAGTCGGTGAAACTCCACCGCTCGGGACTCGAGAAGGCGGCCCGAGCGCTGTCGATCGCCTCGGTGCTCGGCAATGAGGACGGCAAGCAACCCGGAGACTTCCTTCAGAACGACCTCGATGCTCTTGTCACCAGCCTAGGCGATGAAGGAACATCCATTCTCGATCGAAACCCGGGCGAGCCCTACCGCGCTTACACCTATGCGCTGCGCGCCGCACTCGCCGGAGGACAATTGAACTCAGCCGACTACAAGAGCCACCTCGAGAAGCTCGACTCGGCTATTCGCTCCGCCGGTGGCATTTTGGTAGCCAACGAGCACGTCACTCCCCTGCTCCACATGTTTGAACAATTCGGCATGTTTTTAGCGTCACTCGACATCCGCCAAAACAGCGCATTTCACGACCGTGCTGCCGCGCAACTTCTCACCGCCGCAGGCATCGAGGATGGAGAAGACTACCCCAACTGGAGCGAAGATCGCCGCCGGGAATTCCTCACTGCCGAGCTCGAATCGCCACGCCCCCTACTCCACGAAAGTGTCCGCATCGGCGATGAAGCCGACGCCGTACGCGATTGCTTCCGCGTCCTAGCAGACCACTACCGAACTCGCGGAAGACGCGGCCTTGGCTCACTCATCGTCAGCATGACACGCGACGTGTCGGACCTACTCATCATCCACCTGTTCGCACGAGAAGCAGGGCTTTGTGTCCCAGGCGAGTCGCTACCGACCTGCCCGCTGCCAGTCGTGCCATTACTCGAAACCCTTGACGACCTTAGCCGTGGTGCGGACATCGTCGGTGCTTACCTCGACCACCCCGCCGTCGCCCGCGCCCTCAAGGCCGGAATCGAAGACGGCCCCAGCGACACGCCGGAGCAAGAGATCATGCTCGGCTACAGCGACAGTTGTAAAGACGGCGGTATTCTCGCCAGCCGGGTTGGACTTCGCGAAGCCGAACACCGCATCGCCGTCGCCGGCCGTGAACGCGGCGTCATCATCGGCTACTTCCACGGCCGTGGCGGCAGCGTCAGCCGAGGAGCAGGCCCGATGCACGCCTTCGTCCGCTCGATCCCGCTGTCCGCTGCCGGTGGTAAGTTCCGCATGACCGAGCAAGGCGAAACCATCGCCCAGAAGTACTCAAACCTCGCCGGAGCGACCAACAATTTAGAGATCATGCTCGCCGCAGTCACCGATTCCCACGTGCGCGGTGCCAAGCCGGGAGCCGCATCGGAATTCGATGAGAACTTCTCCGACACCCTACGGTTTCTCTCCGACTCCAGTCAGACCGCCTACCGCGAATTACTCGAGGCCGACGGCTTCATCGCCTACTTCCGCGAGGCCACGCCGATCGATGTCCTAGAGCACATCAGCATCGGCTCGCGTCCCTCGCGCCGCACCGGCACCGCCAGTCTAGATGACTTACGGGCGATCCCCTGGGTCTTCAGTTGGACCCAGGCTCGCTTCTACCTGACCGGTTGGTACGGAGTCGGCTCGGCCTTGGCCAAGCTCGAACTAGAGCAACCCGAAGCCCACAGCAAGCTTCGCGAACAAGGCTCGAACAACGCCTTCGTCAAGAGTCTGCTCTACGGCGTCGAATCCAGCCTCGCCAGCGCCCGACCTGACCTGATGGAACGCTACTCCGCACTCGTCACCGACGAGGCACTGCGGACCCGCTTTCACAACCGGATCGAAGCCGAGCGGCAGAAGACCACCGACCAACTCGTCAAACTCCTCAACGGAACCCTTGAAGAACGTCGTCCTCGCTTCGCCGCGACACTCGCCCTCCGAGAAGATCCCCTATCCGAGTTGCACGAACTTCAGCTCAAGCTGATCCGCGACTGGCGCGCCAGCGGCGCCCCTCTACCAGCGCCGCTCCGCCTCACAGTCAGCGCCATCGCCAGTGGATTGCGCTCGACTGGATAAGCGAAGATTACGATCCTAGAAGCCGACCTCTTCCAGCACAGGAGCTGGGCTTTCACAAATCCTCCGTCCCTTACAAAAAGGTTGCGCTCCGAAGTTCGGAGCGGCCGCCGATCTCTCGCGCATCGGCCCGACCCGGGCTCAGGGCATCCCAGCCATCCGCCATCCGCCGCCGCCTTGTGCCCCGGCAGCTTGGCTTGAATGGTAGAGATGAGCCGCGCTCCTATCCCGAGTTGTTCCAAATCGGTGTGCCCAGAAGAGCACCTCTAGCAAAGCTCCGGCTCCAGGAGTTTCTTAACCTGCAAATCTATCAGGATCCAAAGCCAACAGCTCTGTCCTGAGAACCAAGCGGGAGGGCCGGGCAGAGACTCCAGATGCGTCGTAAGGAAGGAGTAGATAATTAATCGGACATTTTTAACAATAAATAGCTTTCCACACTTTAAAAGCATGATATAATTATCACGTAACATGATTCACACTTCAAAAATCAGAGGTAAATAAAATCAGAAGATGAAAACCAAAACATTCGATCGCCACATTCACGACCTTTTGACCATCGCCCCAACCGACGCCCCATTTGTCAGTTGTTATCTGGACATGCTCGGACAAGACCGGTCCGAAGTTCTGGCCGACTTCGATCAGCAGGCTCACTTAGCCGTTGAGGGATATGTCGGTGGACGATTGGATAGTCTTCATGCCGCTTTGCGCAATATTCGTGAATATTTGGTTGAGAACTTCGATCATGGAACTGCCTCCATAGCCTGCTTCGCTCGCTGTAGTTCGAGTGCCTACTTTCTCGCTATGCCCTTCAAGGTCGCCCTTCCTTCGGAATTCCACGTTAGCCGGAGGCCCCGGATTTACCCACTGATGGAAGCTCGGGATCTCTACGATCGGTTTTTATTAGTCGTCACGACGGACTTCGAGGCATCAATTTTTGAGATGTCCTTGGGATCGACGACCGGCGAGTACTCACCAGAGGATTTGCTCTCGATAAAAAAGTCGATTCCTTGTATTACTAAGGAGCGCTACCACCACGACCGGTTGCCAAGTGAGCGCGACCTAGTCAGCGAGAAGGTAAGGATTCTCGGTGAACTGGTGGATGAAAAGGACTATAAATCGATTCTCTTGGCCGGGGACGACGCCCGTGTGGCTTCCCTCTATGAAGCCTTACCCCCGATCTTGAAGACCAAGGCGATTCCTGTCGGGGCTGATGCTTCGGTAGCCTGCGTCGAAGAGGTCTACGAGGAAGCGATCGACACATTCCGTGAGCACGAAAAGACTCAGAGTTTTGACCGTGTCCTCACACTTTCAGAGCGCGTTCTCGCCGGTGGCTTGGCTGTGACGGGAGTGGACGCCTGTGTTTCCGCCCTTGAGGATGGATTTGCAGAAGTGTTGATACTGAACCGCGCCCTCGAAGCTACGGAGGATCGAGAGCGCCTCGTCCGAGCGGCCGCTCTTGCGGGTGTCGAAGTCGAGACAGTAGCCGACAGCCGATTGCTCAACACCCTTGGCGGTGCTGGGTGTCTGTTGCGCTATGATTCCAGACATCAGCCGGACGCACTTCTCTTCGAAGATGAGTTGCTGATGCTCAGTCCCGTTTTGGCTAGCTGACCGACCACGATCTACAGCGCCCTAGCTCAAATATCGCAGTTGATGTATTACATTCGCCAACAACCAAGCACGGCTCGCACTCTACTGACCAAGCAAATAGGGACGAGCCCACCGATATCATTCGGTCGTAAGCACTCGTCTAGAGCCAGACGACGGACCCAGAGTCCAGTATCGTTGGGGTCGCCCGTTCCTCCACGTCGTTAACGCGCCATTTTCCGAAGTGGCCCGTTGGGTAAGCCTGCCTTCTTGAGAGTATGCGGAGACATCTTCTCTTGAAGGCAGAGCCGTTTATTCTATAGGAAATTTGTTAGGGACACGCAATCTGTCGTTACCGTAAATCCTTCCTCCCAAAGCGTGCCCAATGTCCGGCAAGAGCGGTCACCCTACCCCTACGAGCGTGGGGTAGATAAACCTTATCAATGGAGAACATTTGTGAGTGACCTCAACTCCACTCCCTAGCCTTGCGATTGAACTTTGGCGAGTTCGGCGGGAAAGGCCTTCTTCGTAGTGATGGTCTGCGGGGTGAACTTGCGGAAGGTCATGCGTGCAAGGATGTCGTCGCAGTCGGCCTGAGAAAGGAAGGCGAGCATGCGCCCTCCTTTTCCGACACCATTTTCGCTTTACTTTTGCATGGGAAAACAGACTCTAAAGAACTGAGCGAGAACAATCCAGCCAACGCACGTAAGCAACCAATCGACGGCAGGAATGCTAATCCTGAGGCGCCCACGGTGCCGATCAGCAAGCTACCTGGCCCGCTTGGCAGTCTCGACCCGAAGCTCCTGCTCGAGGTTGGCGTTCGCACGTCGCCACATACCACGGCCCGAAATTCGTGGCTCCCTCCGATGCCTGAGGATCTCGATTTTCGGCTTCCGGCTTACGAGATCACTGAATTTATCGGTCGGGGCGGAATGGGAGCTGTGTATCGAGGCCTGCAACTGTCCCTCCATAGAGAGGTGGCCTTAAAGATCCTCCCGCCCGAAGTCGCGGAGGCCCCGACCTTTCCCAATCGCTTTAAGCGTGAAGCGATTGCCATGGCGGCCCTGCGCCATCCGAACATCGTCACCATTTACGAGTTCGGTGAATTGCCGCCAAGCAGTCCCGGACCTGGAGGCGATGCGTCCGAAGGGTCGAGCTACTTCTTTACCATGGAGTATGTCGATGGGACCGACCTCCATCGCCTGATTCGAAGCGGCACTGCTACCGAGGAAATGGCGCTGCGGATCATGAGTCAAGTCTGCGAGGCCCTGTGCTACGCTCACGAAAAGGGCTACATCCACCGCGACATCAAGCCCGCAAACATCTTCCTGACCAAGGATGGAGATGTCAAGGTCGGCGACTTCGGCCTAGCCAAACTGATCGGCGACCAAGAGACTCTCGCCTCCGATCCGAGTATTACTCTGACGATGACCGGTCACGCGCTCGGGTCGGCCTTCTACATGGCACCGGAGCTGCTCAGTCAGGGAGCCAAGGTCGATCATCGAGCCGACATCTACGCCCTCGGCATCATGCTCTACGAACTGCTCACCGGCGAGGTGCCGCGCGGAATGTTCAAGATGCCCAGTGAACGATCTGGAACCAATCCAAAGCTAGATACCATCATTGGCAAGGCTTTGGAGCAAGACCCCGACGACCGCTACCCGACGACCCGAAAGTTACAGAACGATATTCACTCCGCCGAGGGCAATGATCGCTCGTCAATGAAGAAGGGCGGGCGCGTGCTGATGTCACTTCTTGTGCTCCTACCTATTCTTGCGGTCGTCATCGGAGTGCCCCTGAACATACGGAAAACCACTTCCGCTCCTCGACTTCTCGAATACCAGCAACGCCCGACCTTACCCCTCCCCTTGCCCGACGGCGGCGGCAGGATCGTCGTCATTCCATCCGACCGAATCAATTCGGTGGCGTTCCCTGCCTGGACCTACGGCATCTCGCATGGAAACCGGGATGATATCGTCAGCTTAGAGCTCACTCCAGACAATCACATCCTAGCCTTGGCAGCTGACGGCACCGTCCACTTCACCAATACCAGTCAAGAGGGCACGGAAACCGATGGCCCACAGGACGAGGCGGAAGTGCCAGACTACCCCATCCTCGACCTTTCCAACGTAGCCAGGATTACGCCGCGCCTCGACCTAGCTCTGGATCAAGACGGAGGCGGTTTCGATCCTTCGGTCTTCGGCGAGAATCCTCCCGAGAAACTCGTCGCCATTGATGGTTGTCCCGAGACTGCAGTAGGAATTTCACCAGACGGCAGGGTCCACTTCGGCAATGGCGAGGGCGATCGCTTTCACCGCGAATTCCTCGGGGACATCACCGATGCCATCGATGTTTCGGTCGGAGAGAAGCCGTATCGCTGCTTCATCCTGCGCGAAGGAGGCAAATGGTCTTGGACCTTGAATGGAGACAAGAAGGGCGGCGATCTGTTTTTCACCGGCAAAGACTGCGCCGTTCTATGCGGACTTCCGCGGGGCTACCTCGATTCGAAGGGAGTTCTCAACACGCTTGGTCGGCGCTACGGCCAGCAGGAGTTGCTCGCCCACATCTCTCCCCACGGCCCCTACATCGAGGAGATCGGAGCTGCTGACAATGCCTACACCATTTCCCTGAAGAAGCCCGACGGTAGCGTCCGAGTGTTTCACAAGAGCCACTTCCCCCACCAGATGAGTCATCTGGAACCGCTTCTCCGCGACGCCATCCGAGTCATCTCGTTCGCCGCCGAAGGAGTCGATCCACGCCGCGGTAGCCACATCATCGCCGTGCTCCCGCCGGACAAGGTCCCCCGCTCCGGCTACTGGGATCCGGCCGAACTTGCGAATGTGCTAGGTCTTGAAGAGGCGCCACCACTGAATTCAGGTGAGCTGGAAGAGCCCGAGAAAGCACCCGTATCTAGGGTGGTCCAATGAAGGGCAAATCTAATGAGTCACGCCTCGCCTTTCGGACCTACGACGACTTCGAAGACCAGCCCCTGCACGGCACCTTCCTGATCGACGGTCAAAGCCGCATCCGCTGGTCGAACATCAGCTACCAGCCCTTCGACAAGCCCGGATTTTTGCTCCACGAAGCCCGCCGATTACTCTCGCCAGAGCTCTCTGTTCTATTGGCCGCAGGACCAGATTCCACGCAGGATACGCGCCCTTAGCAGTTGACCTGCCTTCACTAGAGCGCGACCTTCCTTCGGATGAGCGCCCCCAAGATCGGCTACTTCTGCATCAACCTAGCTAGCCGCCCAGACCGCCGTGAGGTGCTTGAAGAGCAGGCGGCAAAGATCGGTATCGATATCGTTTTTATCGAGGCCGTCTTGGGGAAGGAACTCGATTTAGAAAAGGTAGAGCAGTATGACCGCGCTACCCGACTTCGTCGATACCACGGTGACTTGAGTCACGGCCAAGTGGGGTGCGCACTCAGCCACCAAAAGGGAATTCAGGCCATCGCAGACAGCGATTTTGACTTCGGTGTTCTCCTTGAGGACGATTCCATTCTCTATGACGGCTTCGTCGAATTCCTTAACGCCGCAGTGGTCGAATCCACCGGCTGGGACGCCATTCAACTTCACAACCACTTCGAAATAGAAGGCCCTCATCGGTTCCCAGACGAATACCATCGGAAGCTTGTCAAAAAACTGGTCGAGACCGGCGGACGACACATCATCTTTCCGACCCAGCTCAGCATGAATGCCAACAGCATTCTCTACACCCGCGAAGCGGCGGAAAAATTCGCAAGGTGGTTCGACAGATTCGACCGCGCCGCTGACTACCACATCCGCGAGTGCCACATGGCCGGCCTTGTCCTCGCCGAGATTCAACCAGGCCTGACCTGGCAGTCAGACGCGGAGAGCGACAACCTCTTCTTGGCAGAACATGAAAAGCCTCGAAACATGGTTAGCTATGTCGTCCGGCGACTCCATATTCGGCTCCGTAGGTTCCTCCTGTTCCTGCGCTCCCCCTCAATCATCCGCTCCCAGTAATTGCCTATCCTCATGAACCCAGACATTTCGATTTGGAAAGTTCTCCCTCTCGCACTTCTGGTGCTCGTTACCGGATGCTCGAAGGACGCTTCCGAAGACGGTGATCCCGAGGTCGCTCTCACCGCAGAAGAGCAAAAACTCGACGCCATTCTAGACAATCCCGACGTCTTCACTCCCGTCGAAGACGAGCCTCTGGCACCCGGAGTCGAAGAGTTCGTTCTGAACAAGAGTGCCCAAGTCTCCGTCCTGTGCTATCACGATTTTTCGACCGGGACTTCGACCAACCCGATGATCATGCAGGCGGATAAATTCCGCACTCAGATGAAGGCCATCCAAGAGGCCGGCATCCCAGTCATCACCATGGAGCACTTTAATGCCTGGTTAGCGGGCGAAAAGAACGTACCTGATCCATGCATCGTCATCACCATCGATGATGGATGGAAGGCCGTGCACTCCATCGCCATGCCAATCCTTAAAGAGTATGGCTTTCCGTTTACCGTCTTCCTCTACCAGAACTACGTTGATATCGGTGGGCGCTCGCTCAAACTCGAGGAAATCGAGGACATCATGGAAAACGGTGGTGAAATCGGCTGCCACAGCAAGACGCACACCAACATGGCGGATCGCAAAAATTGGAGCGATGAAGACTACCGCAACTACCTGCGCCGCGAACTCGGGGAGTCCCAGAAATTCCTCGAAGAGACCCTCGGCGTAACCCCGAAGACCTTTGCCTACCCGTTCGGCAAGTACAGCGATGAGGCAATCGAAGTCGCCAAGGAATTTGGCTACACGGCACTGTTTACCGTCAATGGACGTCGCGCCAAGTGGGACGACCCACGGGGCGAAATCGGACGCTTTGTCATCCACGGCGACAACGACTACAACTTCAAGCTCGGCACCAGTTTCACCGGACGAGGCAACCTTGCCGACAACATGACGCTCGCTGCCGACGCAGAAGACCTGCCCTTCGATGTCAGCCCGAAACCCGAAGAACGGGTGCGCACCCGCCGCCCAGAAATCGCCGTCGATCTCTCCCGACTCGATGGAGTCATCGAAGATAGCATCAGCCTCCGAGTCGGTGGATTCGGGCGGGTTCCGGTCGATTTCGACGAGACTACCCGCATCGTCAGCTACCGTGTTCCCCAGGTTCTGCGGACCGAACAGTGCCTCGTCCAGTTCTCCGTCCGGGTGAATGGCCAGGCCAAGCCCTACCTACTTCCTTGGCGGTTCTACATCGACCCGCAACCGCTCTATCTCAGTCCCGAAACCGAGACTGAATCCGAAAAGAGCGAGGTGGCAGAAGCGGAAGACGTGGTCGTAGCTGAGTAGCCTCCTCTGATAAGAAGGGGTGAAAGTCTGACTTTCGAGAGAATTTAGGCTGCTTTGTCCCAGCATTGGCGGCGGTAGTCGTTCCAAGTTTCGTCCCATTGGTCCGATTTTGTGATTGTCCGGAGAACAAGAACGCTCTTGCCTTTTTCTCGATCCCAGCGCATGCCGCTACGACACATGCGCTCCTTAACAATCGTCTTACAAGCCGCCTCAGTTGGGCCGCTCCCAATCGGCAGGCTTCGTT